>Ga0209308_10002585_pt1 | contig 15548 bp, 29 predicted proteins | sample COGITO_mtgs_1204_3_FD_184806 | JGI IMG/M metagenome (GOLD analysis project Ga0209308, IMG submission 184806) | Pelagic marine microbial communities from North Sea - COGITO_mtgs_120405 (SPAdes) (version 2) | ecosystem: Environmental > Aquatic > Marine > Epipelagic ...
ATCTGGAAGGCATTAGGATTGGCTACGGCATTGTTACGGTGATCCATAACTGGCAACCACATTTCATGCGATAGTCCATCAATGCTCACAGTACAATGTACGGTCATTGTCCCATCAGTGTGGGCCTCACTCTCTTGGAATGAGTAGGTAGCCTCTGGGTAGTGCTGCTTAGTGACAGCCCATGCCCAAGCCCATGATAGGTAGGTTAAGTTGCCTTTGCTTTCGGTGTGGTCGTTTACATTAATTGAGCTTAGTGTTTGCCATATACTCATCGTATCTCTCCTTTTGTTCAGATAGTAAAGTTTCTAATCGGTCTGCAATGATTTGCAATTCTTCTACAACGTCTTCGTCCCACTGAAAGCTGGCTTGGTTCTCATACCGACGAGCCCAAGTAGCACTAGACTGTAGTGATAGTATCCAATCGGGAATCATCTAAGCGCACTCCTGATTGATCCCATAGCATCGAGATCTAAGCGTCTATTTTCTTCTACCTGATGCTGTTGCATTTTGTTCCATTCGTCCTCATCCTCAATCATCTGCTCGGAGATGCGGTCTAGTTCACGGTGAAACAATCGGATGATGGCCATGTCTTGTACGCCAATGGCGTATCCTGATCGGCATAACCTGGCTATCTCAAATGCGAAATTTTCCAAGTCCTCGATCATGCTTAGTTGTTGTTTCTCGTTCATGTCTACTCCTGTTTGCTGATGAACCTAAACAATATGCCATACTAATTCGTGTGTCAACTTGTTTTTGTAAATAATTAATGGTAGAGTTGCATCTATTGTTTAATCAGATAAAAGAGGTCACATGAAGTTAAGTAAGGTTGAAACAGCGCGAATTGATATGCTGCGTAACGTGAAAGAGCTAGAACTAAAATCATTCCTGGCACTGACCAGGCAGACTAATCATGGACTGGCCATGAAGCTAGGTATCAGTCCACAGAAGATGCACGCATGGAAGAAGCGGGGCGATTGCTTTGTCAAGTTCGGTGACAACTGGGTTGTAACTGAGATCAATCTTAGGATGGAAAAGAGGGTCTATTAAAAAGACCCACCGAAGTGGGCCGTGGGAGTGCCGTGAGGGGAACGGCGAGTCAATCAGCAAGAGTGACAAGTGAATAGTATCAGATGACAGAACTAGAAAAAAGGTTTGATTTATCACCGGAAGGTGTTAGATTAAATGTGTCGGCGGGATTGCGAGTCCCTTTAATGTCCGATTGCAACAAGCCGAAGAATCGAGTTACAACCGACACGATTCAAATCCTAGCACAATTGCAATCTTCATAAAAGACCTTCCTGCCGATGGAAAGTGGCGCTTAACTGTGCGTCCAATCCATAAAGCAGTAATCCGTGAGCACGTTGTAGGTCTGTCAGCTTGACCCGATTCACGTCCTAAACGCAGAGACCCAAGTGGGTTGGCTAGGGTAGCGCCTAGTCAGGAAACCGAAAGGACATTAGTACCGCATCTTAGGATGTAGCCACGCAAAATCTAAGCGACCTAACGAGTTGTACGATTGTGGCTTGCAAAGGGAAAAAGCTGAACTGTGTCTAAAATAAGGAGATGACGTGGAGTTAAGAGAGCATCAGGTAAGAGCGATTGAGATGTGTAGGGACTCAATCAGAAAGGGCAATAAAAGAATAATGTTAGCTGCACCATGCAGTTTTGGGAAGACGAGAGTAGCAGTAGAGATGCTGGCCAATGCTGCCAAGAAAGGTAAAGAGGGTATCTTTATCTGCGATCGGATCAAGCTGGTTCAGCAAGCGATAGAAGAATTTGACAAGCATGGTATCGAGGCTGGTGTGATCCAAGGGTGGAATCATCCTAGGTCAAACTGGACTTCTAATATCCAAATTGCATCAATTCAAACTCTGGCAAGGCGTAGAAACTGGCCCATGTCCAGGCTAATCATCGTTGATGAAGCGCATATCCACTACAAGACCACGACTACTTTGATGGAAAAGTATTCTGCTGTGCCGGTCATAGGTCTGTCTGCTACACCATTCAGCAAAGGTCTAGGCAATCACTATGACGACCTGATTGTTCCGATCACCGCCAACCAGCTAACGGATAAAGGGTACTTGGCACCAGCTAAATACTTTGGCGGCACTAAGCCTAACCTCAAAGGCGTTAAGTCTAGGCGGTTGAATACTGGCGCGTCAGACTTTGACCCAACTGCGCTATCTACTAGGATTGAAGAAGACACTAATCTGGTCGGTGACATTATCGAGAACTGGATTAAGTACGGTGAAAACTCACAGACGATAGCCTTCTCTCCGTCGATCAACCATAGCAAAACGATGGTAAGAATGTTTAATGCTGCGGGTATCAGTGCCGAGCATATCGATGGATACATGGACGATGCCGAGCGGCAGATCCTCTACCGCGAACATGACGAGGGCAAGTTCAAGATCCTGTCATGCAGTCGGCTGCTCAATACTGGATACGATGCGCCATCTGTCCGGTGCCTGATCGATGCTTTCCCCACCAAGTCATTGGCTAGTTATGTCCAGCGGATAGGCCGAGTGCTACGCATACACCAAGATAAGCCATACGCCATAGTCTTAGACCATGCGGGTAACGTGTCGCGTCATGGATTCGCTGAAGACATTGTGCCTGATGTGCTGCATGACGGTGAGAAAGAATACAACGAGCGGGAACAGACCAAGGATAAGAAAGAACCCAAGACAATGGACTGCCCACAGTGTTATCAGACCATGATGGTTCCACGGTGCGCGTGTGGTTATGAAGTACCCAAGGCTGAACTGCTGAAGACAGACAAGCAGATCTTGAAAGAGATCAAGCGAGAAGATAAGGGGAGATGGTTATACGAGTTGCAATTCTATGCGGCTCAAAAGGGATACAAACCTGGCTGGGCAAGCTGGGCATACAAATCAAGGTTCGGTGTCTGGCCTCGTGTCAGGCCTATGCCGAGCAACGAGCGGATGCCAGAGGTTCAAAGTTATCTGACATACTTACAAATCAAGAGGGCAAAAGATGCTGGAAGAAATTTTAGGAAGGCTGGATAAGGTAAAGAAGGCGGGTAAAAATTATGTGGCATGTTGCCCAGTACACCAAGACAACAACCCGTCAATGTCAATCAGCGAGCAAGGCACTAGGATATTAATCTACTGCCATGCTTGCGGGGCCAAGGGTAGCGAAGTAGTCCAGGCAGTAGGTCTAAGTGAGTCGGCATTGTTTAATGATGAACCACAAAAGACGGGCGGAAAAGGTTACTTTTCTAAGGATCAACGCGAACAGGCTTTGGAAGATGCGTATTTCATATCGATATACGATAATGAATTGAGCAAGGGGCACAAGCCAAGTCTTGAAGAATACCGCCGGTACAAGCTAAGTCAGCAACGGGTTAAGGTGCTGGGTGCGGCATGAGCGACTGGTATATACAGGACGTTAGGACTGGATTTATAGACGGATTTTATGCCGAAGGAGATATGGCAGAAGATGTGATGCTAAGGTGCGTAAGGAAATTCAAACGATGGATGGTGCTCAAACAACGAAAACCAAATGAAACCATTGACGACTTTATATTTTGGGATGAAGGGTATGCCGACTGGTATGAAGATTGGCTACACGATACTGGTTATTACTCAATTACGTCAGAAGAATAATTAGCTCGTTCAAAAACCCAATTAATCAGGAGCCATAACCCAATGATATTGAGTAAAGAGAAGTTAGCCACCGAATGCGTCCGCATGACAATCCAGAATCAGGAAGGTCTGGACAACATGATGCACATGCTAGGGCAGATCGAGTTAGAGTTTCCCATTGACGTACAGATAGAGAAGCACAAGAAGAAACGTACCGCTACCCAGAACAACACTGCTAACAAATGGTATCGAGACTGCGAGAAGCAGGGCGATATGAAGGCGTGGGAATACAGGGCCTATTGTAAATTGCACTTTGGAATCCCTATCCTCAGACGTGACAGCGAGAAGTTCAAAGCAGTGTATGATCGAGACGTGAAGCCTTACACTTACGAGCAAAAGTTATCGTTCATGGTGGAGCCCTTTAACTTTGAGGTGACAAACTTGATGAACGTGAAACAGCACAGCGAGTTCCTAGACATGGTCGAGCGTCATCTGCGGGAACAGGGATTCCAATTGACCGAGGTGAGCAAATGACATGGCCAAAAAATGTAAAGTCTGCGGGGAAAAGTTCACGCCAACTTTCACAAGTTTCCAGAAAACGTGTAATGCGACTCAATGCCTTGTCGCGTTTGGAAAGACAGAAAGAACTAGAATCAACCGCAAAGAAACCAGAGAGTCCAAGCGAGACAGATCCTACTGGATGAGACGGTGCCAAACCGAGTTCAATAAATACATTAGGAACCGAGACAAGAAAGAACCTTGCATATCATGCAACCGTCATCACGATGGGCAGTACCATGCCGGTCACTACAAGACAGTGGGCGGTCATCCTGCACTACGATTTGAAGAAGACAATTGCCACAAGCAGTGCTCAGTCTGCAATAACTACAAGTCTGGTAATTTATCAGAATATCGGTCAAACTTGTTGATAAAGATAGGGTTAGAGCGGGTCGAGTGGCTAGAAGGGCCGCATGATCCAGTCAAATATACCATTGAGGATCTGCAAGAGATGCTATCCAAGTATCAATCACTGAATAAGAAATGGGTACAGTCTCCACGCTAGACCGTAATGCTGAACAGGTGCGGGATGTACTCCGTAGCCTGTTGGAACAGTGTGAGGCTGGCAACATCTGCGGTGCCGTCATAGTGACAGAACACCTCGACAGGTTTGACCTAGATATGCCTGGAACCTTCTCAACAGATCCTGATTCAATAGCTGCACTCACTGGCCGGTTGCAAATGGCCGCGCATTCGTTCTACCAGATGAGCTGGGAATATGACGACGAAGTATAAGACCACGACCGAGCACCTAGATTTCTGCAACACTGATTACCAGCGTCAGATTATTGAGATGACTTTGAGCGGGATGAATCAGTCTGAGATTGCTAGAGAGTTAGGCAAAAATCCCAGAAGAATTAATAAAGCAGTTGTGGCTATTCATAGACGGGCAGCACTTCAAGGTGTAGCGCCAGCCTATAATGTAAACCGTCAGACAGTCCCAGGATTTACCACTAAGCGAGTCAGTACCGCCTACAATTTGGACGGTGATATCGTTTTACAGTGGCATATCCAAGAACCAGAACGGCAGAAGCTGGAAGAATTAATCGCTCAATTTGTGGAGGGATTCAAAGATGAAGTCTCGGGAATACACGCTCCCATTAACCCGCCCCAAGGCATTGATGAAGATTATATGGTTGCTTATATTATTGGGGATCATCATCTTGGGATGCTTGCTCACCACACTGAGACGATGGGCGAGGACTATGATGTCAAGATTTCGCAACGGCTCTTAGAAAATGCAGTTGATCGGCTGGTCAGTGTGGCGCCAGCGGGTAAGGTCGGTGTGCTTGTGAATCTTGGCGACTTCATGCACGTCAACGACTCTACCAGCTCAACGCCTAACAGTAAGAATCTACTCGACAGCGATGGCCGATACTCCAAGACCATTAGGGCTGCAAGCAATGTCATAAAGCGTACCGTTTTGCGGATGCTAGAGAAACATGCCGAGGTCTGGCTTGTGAATGTTCGCGGGAACCACGATCCAGATGCTGCGTTGTGGCTGAACGAGGTCATGCGCCTGTACTTTGAAGATGACCCGCGTGTTCACGTTTTCGATAACGCCTCTAAATTTATCTGGTGGCAGTGGGGCAAGAATCTAGTCGTGACCCACCACGGAGACAGGATTAAAATGTCCAATCTACACGGGTCAATCGTGTCAAATCTCAGGAAAGAATGGGGCGAAGCGGAGCACACTTTCGTATGGACGGGACACATACACCACAAGAATCAAGAAGAATATGGCGGCGCATTGTTCGAGTCTTGGAACATCCTAGCACCCGCAGACGCTTGGCACGCTTCCTCTGGCTATGCCAGTTCTCGGAGTATGACATGTGTGATTCTTCACAAAGACTATGGGGAAGAAGGCAGATTAAAGGTGAACGTGGAGCGGATTAAATGAGCGCATTTGATGAGCAGATAGGCGGCAACCACTACAAGCTGATGATGATTCAGCCTACTGAATACATATTAGCGAATGATATGGGATGGTGTGAAGCAAATGTTGTGAAGTATATCAGCCGGTGGCGGTCTAAGGGTGGGGTCGATGACTTGCGAAAGGTGGTGCATTACACTCAGATTTTGATTGAAAAAGAAACGGCCACTAAATCTAAGACATAAAAAAACCCAGCGATTAAACTGGGTTCTTCTAAATTCAGCAGGGGTAAACCGGCAAGTTATAACCCTGCAATCAGTTAAATGCACTGGTATACGGTTAACTGATATCCAAATTATAATTACATTAAATCATAAAATCAATGGGCCGATATCTTCTAAAACTACGCACCCATTAGATAAGAATAACTCCGAAAACATACCCGAATAAAAAAGCCACAATCATCGCCCCGCCTGTGAAGCGTGGCACCATTAGTTTATCAAGCTGTTTCTTGATCATTTCTTGCCCTCGATTTGTTGTAGTTTGTCCAGCATTTTAAGCACGTCTAGCAACACGGTCTGTTCGTATTGGTCGATCTCTGGATTGCAGTAAGTCTCGCGCACTTTAACTAGCGTCATCCATGCGGTTAACAGTTCGGTTCGGGTTGGTCTCAGGCTCATTGGTTCTCCTTGATGATTTTCATTGCTGTTGGCTGGCTAATTCCCAGAATACGCCCAATATTTGGTGAACTTTTACCCTTGGCGTGACGTTCTAGAACTGCCGCCACGAGTTCGGCATGTGTCTCAAATGGGCCGGTCGCCCTTGGTCGTCCCTGTTTCATTTTGGTCGATCTCTGGATTGCAGTAAGTCTCGCGCACGGATGCCCTCATTTTTTCTGAAACTATTGTCCAAGCCTGTTGTAGTTCTTCTAATTCTTCAGAGTCATCGGAAAGACAATCTTCTGCATAACCTGATATTGTCATCCATAGAGCTCGCATTGCTTCGTCTGTATTCATCGTATTCCCTCGCAGTCTGGTTTTAAGTCGTCATAGTCCGGCCAGTAGCCTAGACAGACGTTGTATCGGTATTCTTTAGACATGCTGACCTCGTGGTCATAGTCCCAACTTGAGACCCATAGCAAGGCCGCGACAACTGCCACGGCGATGCAGATCTTTGTAAGGCGGTTCATGCTTGCCCCCATTGATAGCCTAGTTGGTCGACTAAATAATCTCGTGCCCGTTCGCGGTCAATGGTGTCGCCACAGAACCCGTCAAGCTGTAAGACGTGCATCCAAGCGGCGTGTAAGTGCATCGTGCAAACTGTCGGCGATATTGGGTACAAACCCTGCGGCCCGTAGTAGTCCCACAAGTACCGGCAAAAATGAATCATTTCCTTGTCTTTGTTCATGCTGTCACCTCGCTTGGCACTGGGATTTTACCGGCCCAAATGCGGCCCGTTACTTCGAGGATGATTTGGTCAACGTGCGCTTGTGTAACGTGATCGTTTGGCATGGCCGCACAATCTACTAGCCAGTCGGTATCACTGAGACCTGAAACTAATTTCTTGAAGTCGTTAAATTTGTCCATGTTACGCCACCTCCAAAGATCGGGCCGCTATGATGCGCTCGGCATCGTTCTCTATGTTGTAAGACTGACAAACAAAGCCGCCGCCGAAGTGTCTAGCGCGATACACCCTAAAGCCTAAACGGTTAGCAATCTCGCGGGCTTCGTCGTAATCGTTGGCAAAGGCTAAGAAGTGGATGACGTAACGAGGGTTCCCGTTGCCGTCGTTGTTGATGCGGTAGAACTTGTGCCCCAATTGTTCTTGGATGCGGTGGGTTAAATGTGCTGCGTTATCCATGTGTAATTCCTTGCTGATTAAGTTATAATTGATGCCACGAATGAGAAGATAAAACATAACGTAAAACGTGTCAACTCTTTTTTTATGTTTATTATTTAATAGGGTGAAACATGCCTGATATGCGTCACAAGCTGGACAAGAAAACGGCCGATCGGCATTTTCCTGAGTGGTCTCACGGTGGCAAGGGATCGCACGCTAGAAAGACTACTGTAGAGAGTCGGGCTCAATACTCGGCCAATTGGGATAAAATCTTTGGTAAGGGTAAGAGCAATGACTAGTAAGAACCTACACACCAAAACAAGAAACAGATTAGCTCGACAGGATGCACTCAGAGAGTACATGCAGGAAAGAGGGTCAGTTCAATATCTTTTTGATATCATTGAGAAGATAGAGAAATTAGAGCCTAATTCTGAGACATTTCAACAGGATCTAGCCAAATACTCTAAGGTGGTGGATGTACGGCATAAAATGCTTGGGAAATATCTGCCAGAGCTGAAGGCTACAGAAATTACGGGCGAAGGTGGCGGGGATCTTCAAATAACGGTCTCAGACTTCAAGAATGCCTGACATCTCTATTCCCTATCAGTGGGAACCTAGGCCGCATCAAATCCCATTCTTCAAGGCTATGGATTCAGGGGCCAAGCGTGCCTGTATCGTGTGGCACCGTAGAGCTGGCAAGGGTGCTGCAACTCTAAACTTCACAGCCAAAGAGATGTTTAAGCGGGTAGGGACGTACTGGCATCTATTCCCAGTGCAAACACAGGCGAGGAAAGCGATCTGGAACGGTATTGACAGTGAAGGCCGGTCAATCCTTGATCAAGTCTTTCCTGACGCCATACGGAAGCGCACGAGCTCTCAGGAGATGCTGATAGAGCTGGTCAATGGGTCAACATGGCAGCTAACCGGCTCAGATAACTATAACAACCTAGTGGGCAGTAATCCGGTCGGCGTGGTGTTCGATGAATGGTCACTATGCGACCCCAATGCATGGGGATATATCAGGCCAATCCTTGCTGAGAATGGTGGATGGGCGGTGTTCATATACACGCCACGGGGCAAGAATCACGGCCATTCACTGTATCAGATGGCCAAGAAGTCTAACGAGTGGTTTTGCCAGAATCTAACCATCAACGACACCAAACGGGCCGATGGCTCACCTGTTATCAGTAGTGACATCATAGATAATGAGCGACTGGAAGGGATGGATGAGGCACTGATCCAGCAGGAGTTCTACGGATCATTCGAGGCTCAGATAGCAGGGGCCTACTACTCAGACCAACTGACAGCAGCAAAGGAACAGGGACGGGTCGGACGGCTGCCAATAGAACCATCATTACAGGTTCACACGGCATGGGATCTGGGCATTAGTGATGCTATGTCCATCTGGCTATTCCAAGCAATGGGCAAAGAGATACGGCTCATTGGGTACTACGAGAACACGTCGAAGGGCATGGAGCATTACATTCAATGGTTGAACCAATACGCGACGACCAACAACGTGATGTTAGGATCACACCTTGCACCACATGACATTGAAGTCAGAGAGCTCACCTCAGGCCGATCACGCAAAGAGGTAGCCAGAGAGATGGGCATCAACTTTAGGACTGTACAACGACCGAGAACAAAGGCTGAAGGCATACAAGCCGTTAGACGTATGTTTCCTAGATTCTGGATCGATGATGAGAAGGCCGAACACGGTTACAACTGCATCGCATCATACCATCGGGAATACGACGACAAGCGCCAAGTGTTCCGTGATACACCTGTACACGATTGGGCATCACACGGGGCCGATGCACTACAAACCCTTGCACTAGGATGGCAGGAATCAATGGTGTCAGGCCATAGACCACAACCGAGGCAAGCCAAGGTGCAGTTTAGTGTCTTCTAACGAACATATTAACCGCAGTTTAGTGTCTGATGCGTACATTGTATTCACTAACGACTCAGGCCATTGGTGGTCACCGTTCCTTCATCCGTTCATCAAGCACTGTTATCTGATGATGGCAGACCGAGGCCGCTGGCTGATCTATGGCAAGTCAATGCACTATGTGGACTTGTTTACTATCGATCGACAACCCGATAAAATCGAGGAGGTTATCATTGTCAAAATCGATCGTAAGACCGCGAGGCAATCATTATTCATGCTCAATACATGCGTAGGACACGTTAAACAGATTCTAGGCATCAACCGACCGTTCATCTGGACACCATACCAGTTGTACAAGTATCTGGAGAAAACAAAATGAAGAAACCAAAGGCACCAAAACCAACGGCTCAAGAAGTAGCAGTGACACAGAGACAACAACGGGCACTCGATGAGGAGATTGGAGAACAAGAACAACGGTTCAAGGCTCTAGCACGAGGCAAGTTAGGCTCTGCATCTTTGTTAGGCGGCGCTCCACGTTCTAGGACTGAAGCCGCTATGGGTGGCCGAGCATCCAAGGGTGCTGCTGCTGGTGCTGGACGATCAATGCTAGGCGGTTTAGCTGGTGCTGGTAGACGTGGGGCTGCTGCTGCGGCTCGTGCTGGTTTAATGACTTCGACAATGGGCAGATAACATGAAACTTCCACCCAATCTAGGATCTATGCAGGATCTCAAGACCCGAGAGGCTAGGGCCTTTGATGCTGAGTATCTATGGCACGATCAATTATCGGATGTGTACGAATACTTCCTACCCCAACGGAACCTGTTCGACAATCAGGATACAGGCCAAAAGAAAATGGAGCGTATCTTTGACTCTACTTCTCTAACGTCTATCCAGCAGGGGGCCAGTAAGTTACAAGAGAACATTGCACCGATCTGGGCTAGGTGGGCCACATTCAACCCGTCGAATGAAGTTCTCAAGCTGCTAGAGTCAGGCGACTTCAACGTTAGCGAACGTCAGATCCGAGAGAACCTAGAAGAACAGGCCGTTATCGTATTTGATTATATCAACCGGTCTAACTTCGGGACTCAATTCTACGAGGCCGCGCTAGATCTTTTAATTGGTACTGCTACCTTACGGATTGACGAGACCGACGACGAAGATATGCCGATTGTCTTCCATTGCGTACCACAGAAAGGTATCGCATTTGAAGAAGGCCCGTATGGAAACATCGAAACCCATTGGAGACGGTTCAAGGTCAAGGCCAGATTGCTAGAGCGGATGTGGAAAGGGTTCGAACCATCGCCTACTATTCAAGAAATGATCGATAACCAGCCTAATGCAGAGGTTGAACTGTCAGAAGGTGTCATCTTTGACCCCAAGACCAAGCGATACTACGGTTGTGTATGGGTTAAACAGGAAGAACGTCTATCTTGGACAGAAGATTTTGGTGTTTCATCGCCTTGGGTAACGGGCCGGTACACTAAAGTCTCTGGTGAGGTTCGAGGTCGTGGGCCAGCTATGCAAACGCTCCCAGATGTACGGTCATTGAACAAGGCCAAAGAGTTTGTATTGCAGAAAGCGGCCATTGACCTAGCGGGTATGTACACTGCAACGGACGACGGGGTTACTAATCCCTACAATATGGTTATAGCGCCAGGTATTGTTATTCCAGTAGGTTCTAACAACACCAACAACCCGTCTATACAACGTTTAGACACGTCAAGTAGCCTAGCACTAGCACAATTCGAGATTTCAGAACTGCAAAATGCTATTAAACTTGCCATGTTCAACGATCTGAGAGACCCAGCAGGGCCGGTTAGGACTGCAACTGAGATTGCCATCGAGTCCAGAGAGCTAGCCAAGCGTATTGGTTCAGCATTTGGACGGTTGCAGACTGAGATATTGATCCCAATCCTTAAACGAGTCGTGTCTATCCTGATTCGTCGTGGGTTAATCACGCCTATTGAGTTGGATGGTCGTGATGTAGAGATCAAATTCACGTCACCACTAGCACGAGCACAGGATTCCGAGGACATTCTAGCAGTACAGCAAGCCGTACAGTTTGTTCTAGGGACTGCTGGGCCTGACCAAGTACAGATGGCCTTTAAGATTGAGGACTTTGGAACCTGGGTAGCAGAGAAAACAGGCATGAGTTCTGAATTAGTTCGTGATGACGCAGAGAAACAACGCATTATTCAAGCTGGAGCAGAAGCTAAACAGATGGAGATGCAAGGTTCTACTCAACAACCACCACAACTACAGGCCGTTCAATGAGCTGGGAAGACTTAGAGATAGATACGGGGAAAGCACAGAAAGCACAGAGCGCAATCAGGGAAAAACAAGCCGAACTAGCCAAGGCTTATAACCGTTGCTTTGCAACTGACGACGGTAACAGGGTACTAGAAGACCTGAGCAAACGCTTTCTACTAGAGAACGACACTTCTCTTGCTGCACAGAATATAAACTATGAAGCCGCTTACCATAACGGGGAGACCGGCGTCATGAGGTTTATTGTTCACCAAATCCAGCAAGCGGAGAGACTATGACAGAAGTAATGGAAGTAGAAGAAGTTAAAAAGAAAGGACGACCCAAGAAAGAAGACCCATCCGTCGAAGTAATTTGCGACGAACGGGAATACTTGCAAGAGAAAAGCTTTAAGTTTGAATGGCTAGATCTGCTTGCGGCACAGTATGGGTTTGATAAGTTCGAGTATCTTCATAAATTCAGAGCATTCAGATGTTACCGAGAAAACAAGCATTTAGATTGGATCGACGTTAACGATTTATCTTTGCTTAACGGTGGTAGAAGGCTTGATGAAATCCGGTTGAAGCACCAAGCGGTCAGTCCTAAGCGGGCTGTAATTCAATATGCGTGGAGATAACTATGAGTGAACAATCAGTAGAAAACGATGTTGCAGTAGAAGCACAACCAGTTAGTTTAGTAGATGCTGCCCAGCCAGAATTATCTGAGGGTGAGTACTTCCTAACTGACGGGATCAAGGGAACCGGTGAGGCACCAGAGTGGTACAAGTCTGACAGATACAAGTCAGTCGCAGATCAGGCCGCTGCTTATACTGAGCTAGAAAAGAAGTTTGGTGCATTCAAGGGTGCTCCTAAAGACGGCTACTCAATGCCTGAAGGTATCGACAAAGAAGATGAGTTGATGCAGGAGCTAATGGGCTTTGCTGCTGAGACTAATATGTCCCAAGACTACTTTAATAAAGCGTGGGAATTGCTGTCTGCTCAGTCAGAGGCCGTAGAAGAAGTATCTGCTGAAGCTGAAATTGCCAAGTTAGGCGACAACGCAACGGATCGTATCAAGACCGTAGAACAGTTTATGAAGAATAATCTGGACGCTGAGGTCTACGAGCAAGTTCGTTATGCTGTTAACTCTGCTGAATCTATCATGCTGGTAGAGGCACTAATCAAGAGTACGGCACCGCAAAAACTTCCTATCGATGGGCATGTTGTTCCTGGTGGAATTACTTGGCCTGACATCGAGAAAGAAATGTTCCGAAAGGACGAGAACGGCAACCTTCTACGATCAGTAGACTCTAACCATGAGAAGAAAATTCAAGAAATGATGTTTGCTTTTGGTGGTGACAAGCCGAATGTCCAAGTATTCGGTTAGTTGCTTTTATAAAGTAAAATGATATTATATGTCTGTCAGGGACTCCCATCGCGGATCTGACAGATTTGGGTTGAAGGCTGACCGATCTGTCGGGCACTCAGTCAAAACCTCATAACCAGCAAATGTTTCATGTGAAACACTTGTGTAGATTATTATAAATTTTGAGGATTAGACTAATGTCAAAACAATTATCTTCTGTTGCGGTAACAGAATTTGACAGCATGGTTAAACACGCCTATCAGGGCATGGGCTTGCTGAAAGGTTCTGTAACTGTACGCAACAACGTCGTAGGTGATACCTACAAATTCCGTCGTCAAGGCAAGGGCCTTGCAAACCAGAAATCAACTTCAGATCTTGTAACTCCTATGGACGTAAGCCATGAGTTCAGGACTGCTACGTTGGCTAACTGGAACGCTCCCGAGTACACAGACATCTTCGACCAAGCTGACGTTAACTTCGATGAGAAACAAGAATTGGCAATGACTATTGCCGGTGCTTTGGGTCGTCGTTGTGACCAGTTGGTTATCGATGCTATGGATGCCTCGACTCCATTAACAACTACTGTACCTGCTGGTGCTGCAAACTTAACTATGGCTAAGGTAATCCAAGCCCAAGTTGAATTGCGCGACCAAGGTGTACCCAACACTGACCTGTTCGCAGTCATCGAAGCTGAAGGCTTAGGTGGTTTGTTGAACGATGAACTGGCAACGTCTACGGACTATCAGAACATCAAAGCTCTGGTTTCTGGTGAGATCAATACCCTTGTAGGGTTCCGATTCATCATCATTGAAACTCGGACTGAAGGTGGTTTAACTGAAGCCGGTAACATCGTTGACTCATGGTTCTATCAGCGTCCTGCTGTTGGCTTGGCCGTTGGTATTGACATGAAAACTGAAATTAACTGGATCGCTGAACGTACCTCTTGGTTAAGTAATGGTATGTTGAAAGCTGGCTCTGTCGTTCGCGACGAGGGTGGTTTAGTTAAAGTTCAATACGACAAAACTGCTTAAGGAGTAACTAGCAATGGCTTTCGATTACACGAAACTGTCCCGCATTGGCGGAAGTGGTGATTCACAAAAGGTATTCGCTTATGCGTCTTCCGATTCAATCGCCACGGTTACTGGTACGGATTACTTCCTTCCAGCAATCAATGAGCTGCAAGTTAATGACGTTATCATCGTAAGTGATAGCGATGCGGCTGCTGTTACAATCACATTTGTGAAGACTAACAGTGGTACGAGCATTGACTGTGCATCTGGCACCGCATTAGGCGATGCCTAAGTGATTGGGGGCTTCGGCCCCCGTCATTCTTGTAGGTAACAATATGGCAACTAAAATCGGCGTAGTTAATGGTGCGTTAGTCTTGATCGGGGATACTCCAATCAATTCATTAATCGGCGGTTCTAGGGCCCAACAAGTTGCTAATACGTTGTATGACAGCATTGTCCGGTCTGAGCTGACGAAGCACAGATGGGGATTTGCTAGAGTAAAAGCACAGCTATCGCTTACAACGGAAGTTCCAATCGATCAAGAATGGGACTCAATCTACCAGCTACCTTCAGATTTATTATTCCTGATTAAGATATACCCAGGAATCAGATACCAGATTTATGGCAATAAAGTGTACGCCAACAATACCGGCCCACTTTACTGCGACTATATTTATAACGCTCCAGAATCAACATGGCCACCGTATTTCACTCAGATGATTGAGTATGCACTGGCTAAAGATTTTGCAACGAGCATCCGAGACAGTTCAGCATCACGGCAAGAAATGTCTGCTGAGTATGTAAATGCTTCTAGAATGGCCCGATATACAGACTCCCAGCAATACCCAATGACACCTATCACGAGCAACCCTTTTGTTAACGTGAGGTTCTAGTGGCCAAGTCTCGCTTTATCCAAAATAACTTTGTTAGTGGAGAGTTGTCGCCATTAATGCGAGGCCGTACTGATATTAATCAGTATTACCAAGGGTTGCAGACAGCTAACAATGTCGTTCTAGTCCCACAGGGCGGTGTCAAGCGTCGTCCTGGCACTGAGTATATTGATACTGTCCTGAATAAACTGGAGCGTCTAACGGCTCAGAATCCAATCATGCCTAATGGCGGGTCTGGATCAGTAGCTAATGACGGTGACGACACTACT
>Ga0209308_10002590_pt1 | contig 15529 bp, 28 predicted proteins | sample COGITO_mtgs_1204_3_FD_184806 | JGI IMG/M metagenome (GOLD analysis project Ga0209308, IMG submission 184806) | Pelagic marine microbial communities from North Sea - COGITO_mtgs_120405 (SPAdes) (version 2) | ecosystem: Environmental > Aquatic > Marine > Epipelagic ...
GACACTATCTATGGATGAAGCTTCACTATTAAAATTTCAATGCAAATTTGCATTTAGAACATTTGATACCGAATATGGGGATGCCCCTCAACTTTCGGTACTAAATAAAGGAAGACGATATCTTGATTTAGCAAGAGAGAGTCTAACCGTTGCTAGTAGATTCAGTGGAGGTGCTAAGTCTATGTTAGGGAAACTTAACAACTTAGACTCCGCAGGTTCAAGACTAAGCAATATACTAGGTGGTGGCATCTAGTAATAACATTATGGAGTAAATTATGGGATTACCAATCCAATCAGCACCAACTTATAAGACGGTGCTACCAAGTGATGGTCGTGAAGTAAAGTTTCGACCTTTTCTTGTTAAAGAACAAAAGGTTTTACTTTTAGCTAAAGAGAGTGAGGATAAAAAAGAATCACTTGAAGCAGTAAAGACGATGATTAATAATGTGACCTTTGGGGAGATTAATGCAAATGAACTTGCAACAATCGACTTAGAATGGTTGTTTATTAAGATTCGTGCTGTATCAGTTGGAGAAACTACCACTGTTAAAATGAAATGTCAAGAAGATGACTGCTCAGGAACAGGAGAGGTTTCAATCAATTTTGATGAAGTTGAAGTTAAAGGTGAACTGATTGATAATACTGTGATGATTAGTGATGATGTTGGTGTAGTTCTAAGATTACTTAGAGTACAAGACACTACTGAAATAGAAGAGAATGAGGATGAAAATGAATCCATATTTAAACTTCTGAATAAGTCAATAGATAGAATCTTTGATGCAGAAAGTGTTTATGAAAGAACTGATATATCTGACGAAGATGTTGATGAGTTCATTGAGAACTTAACAATAGGTCAGGTTGAAAAGTTAACAGATTTCTTTCAAAGTGCTCCAAGACTAGAACATGATGTTGAGTTCAAATGTGAAGTTTGTAATTCTCAACAGACGAGAAAACTACAGGGATTAGCAAATTTTTTCTAATCGCCCTTTCTCACGAGTCGGTGTTTAATTATTATAACACCAACTTTCAGATGATGCAACATCACAATTATTCATTAACAGAATTAGAGAATATGATGCCGTGGGAAAGGGAGATTTATGTTAATCTTCTCTTAAACTACTTAGAACAAGAAAAGCAGAGACAACAGAATAGTAAACAATAATCTTTATTATGTATGCCGTGATTAACAATATGGAGTTATTAAAATGGCAGAAGAAACTAAAGACATGTCAAGCAATGAGGTGGAGATTGATTTAGATAAGTACATGGCACTTATCGAAAAACTTGACGAACAGGAAGATGTAATCCGAGAAATGAAGGAAGATGCCATTAAGGCAAAACGAGGATTAGAACCACCAAAAAGAAAGTTTATAGACTTGTTCTTAGACGACAATGACCTGAATGAGAAAGCAATCATAGGATTCATCTCATTCTTTTTAATGATGTGTTTCGGTATAACAGACTTAGTCACAGCACTAGTTTGGGATATAGACTTAAAAGTCTCTGAAACAATCTATACATCATTTGTAGTAGTCACACTAGGTGCATTTGGAATATCTGAAGCAGGAAAAGCATTCGGTAAATAAAGGAAAATTAAATGGCAGACGAAGAGATAAAAAAGGTTCGTAAACAGATTTTAGACGAACTCAAACAGGCACAAAAAGAAGAGAAAAAAATTCGTGCAGAGTTTAATTCAGAACTTGAAGAGTCTACTGTAGGAACAACTAAAGAATTTAAGAATGTTATTTCTAGTCTCGCTAAAACAAGACCAGAGGCAGCTAAAATTGTTTCTGAGTTTAAAGGGTTGTCTGCCGATACATTTAAAGGTGCCGTTCTTAATAGAGACCTTATTAAAGGTATGTCGGCTGCTACTGAGATGGCAGAAAAGGGTTGGAGTAATCTAACTGAAGAACAACAAGACATTCTATCAGATGTATTTGGTGGACAAGTTGCAAGAATGCAAGGTCTTGAAAGAGAAGAAGAGAAATTTACTAAACTCAGAAAAGACGCTTTAATAAAACAATCACAAACTCAACAAAAGATTACTGACTTAGATAAACTAATGGCAGAAGAGAAATCTTCAGGTCTTGCCGATGCTATGAAAGCAGTAAAAGATGCAGAAAAGTTAGCCGCAGAAAATGAGAATGAAGCACAAGACTTTAAACTACAGGCAAAAATAGAACAGGCTAAAAATGCTCTTGCAGACGAAGAAGCAAACCAAGACAAAATATTACAAGAAAAGTATAAGGGTCAACAAGACCTATTGTCTAAAGAAATGGCAGATAAAACTTTCTTTGTCACCGAACATGAAAAATCATTGTCTTCAATTGCACAACACCAAGAGAATGCTTCAAAAGAACTTAAAGCATCTATTGATAAATCTAAAGAAGAACAGATGGAAGGACTTTCAAATTTCTCTGATGGTTTTAAAGAACTTGTTGGTTTTGATATTATGGGAACATTCGATGGTGCAACTAAAAAGTTAAATGCACTAGGTAAAGTTTTCGGTGGAGACGGAGTCTTAGGTGATAAGATTATGGGTAATCTTGGAAGAGTAATGCAAGATGCAGGAAAGGGAATTGGAAAAGCTGCAGGAAGTCTTAAAAAATCTTTGGGTTCTATGCTTAAAGGAGGCATGTCTGCTCTTCGAGGTGCTTTCACGGCAATAGGTACAGGACTCGCAGCAGCGGGAACTGCCTTAATGGCAACACTAACCGCATTCGCTGCTGGTGCATGGGCATTCATAAGTGGTTTAGCTATGACTGCAGGTAGTCTATTACTTGCCGCTGCACCGTACATACTTGCAGGAATAGCGATTGTTGGTTTAGTCATGGCAGGTATGAAACTATATGAAGAGTCTGAAGGATTCAAGGCAGCGGTCGATACAGTTATAGGTTACTTCATAGATATTAAAGACTCTATCTTTAAAATCTTTGGTGGATTCTTTGACTTCTGGAAAGGTCTATTTACAGGAGACTTCGACTTAATGTTCTCTGGTCTAAAAGACACATTCGGTGGATTATGGGATTTAATAAAGGCACCATTCAAAGCAATCGGTGACTTCTTTAAGAATGTCTTCGGTATTGACATTGGTAAGTTTATAAAAGACATGGCAAAGAAAATGTTACCAGATTGGGCAGCCAATATGATATTTGGTAAAGACGATGAAGCCGAAATGGAATCAGGTGAAGAACCTTTAAAACAAAGAGATAAGTCCAAAGAAGCAAAACAAGAACAAAGTCTGATGAGTGCTGAAGAATCTGGATTGTATGAGAAGGTTGGAATGTTTGGTAAGAGTCAAGTAAACAAAGACATGATTATCACTGCACCTAATAATCAATTGAATGCAATTCTTGCTGATGATGATATTGCCGATGAATCTAAAGAACTAATTGAGAAAGAACTAGAGGCAAGAAAATCAATCATTGCAGATTATAACGAAGCTAAAACAACTCTTGCAAAAGGTGAGACAACCTTAAAAGATGGTTCTGATGCAGAATTAGTCATGGAGATTGCAGAAGATGAAATGGCAAAGAGAAGAGGTCAAGAAATAGAACAAGCAACACAAGATGCAAAACCAGATATAAATGCAGCGGCCGAGGCAGTTGCACAGGTTGTTCAACAGAATAATAATAACTCTTCTACTAATGTTTTAGTTCGTAAGGATACTGCTAGAGACGAGAATGATAGATACTATGACGATATCATGGCAGGAGTTTAATCCAACTTATCGTAATGTTTCTCTTTACGAGGAATGATTTTTGTTTTGTCTTTATGCATCTGAGTAGATGCGTGTGAAGGTGTTTCTTTTCGAACCTTTATTTCTGGTTTCTTTTTACCAAATACAAGTTCCCAACCGTCAGCATAGGCATCTTCGTTAGAGTTCCTTCTCTTAGAACCTTTTCCCCCATGCCACTGATTCATTATCTTGGTCTATAACCTTTTTGTGAAGCCCTTTTTGCATCAAGTTTCTTTCGTCTTTTGATGTCTTGATTTCTTTGATTCTTTGTATCGTTAGGTTTCTCATGATATTTTCTATCACGAACCTCTTGAACTATACCTGCCCTCTCACATTGTTTCTTAAATCTCCTAAGCATTCTATCGAAAGGTTCTTCTTGTCGATTCTTAGGGTTGATTTTCGGTCTCACTTCTGGCATAATTCTCCTGTTTTAAAAAAATGTATAGTTGCCCCACGCTTTACAGCATCCCGCTCTATACCGATTATTCCGCTATTTGCCAATAATCTTTCCCTTACTTGGTGCCCCCATTTTTGTCCACGGTCCAAGTCTGCCCTTGTTCTTGCATCACTTATACATAATAAAAACACAAGGGCACCCAACTCAAAGATTAGCTGTCTTCAGCTAATCTTTTGAAGTAATCCATCGCGTCGTCACCTTCACTTGATTGTGTGGAAGTCGATTCTGCTGATGCGATTACAGGTTCAGTTGCAACACTTTCAGTATTAACATTTGACCATGGCACTTCTTCCTGGTCTTCTGCAATACTTTCTGCCGTGCTACCTGATACTGCACCTGATAGGCCTAAGACTCTATCAAGTTTCTCTTTGAGTTCGTCATAAGACTTGAACTCATCTGGAGAGATTACTTCACTTAAAGAATGAACTAAACTAAATGTAGAGTTAATCATTGCTTCGTCACCTAATGGTGAAGTTGCATCGAACTCTGATTTGTCATAGTTCCAGTAACCATCAACTTTTCTGATTTTGATTTTAAAGTTTGCACCTTCTGTCATATCAAATGGGTTGATTGCACTTTCATCTTCAAATGCTGGAGAGATTGCCTCTTTGAGTTGTTCAAAGATTTTCTTTCCAAATCTGTATTTGAAAACTTTACCTTCATTGTCTGGATTTTTAGGGTCTGAAACAACATAAACATTTGAGACATAGTGAAGTCTACGCTTCTGCTTTCTCGCTTGTTCTTTATTTGCTTCGATACCTGAATTCCACAATGTAGTATTGTATTCAGACACAGGGTCTTTTTTATTAAGAGTCGTTAAAGACTTCTCAATATACCACCCACCAGGTCCTTGAAAACCATGGTCCCAATATGAAACCCACGGCATTTCTTCGCCTTCTGGAGTTGGTAAAAAACGAACTACTGCATAACCGTTACCTGATTTATCAAGTTCTGGTTTCCACATAGTATCGTCATTGTAGGATTTTTTCTCACCTTGAGCTGGTGATGCGGTTTCCATGGCCGCTCTGAGCTTATCTAATGATGCTGACATTGTATTCTCCTATTGTATTCGTATAACATTGTATTTGCATTTTATCAATCAGTACAAACCTATGCACTGACTAGTCCATTATAAGACCTACATAGTGTCCTGTCAACCAGGTTTTCTGTAAAACTTATAAAGTCCTGGGTATATTTATACCCAAAATTGGTACTACTCACACAAATCTATTAATAATGATTTGTATTTCACTCGGTTGAATTCCACGAATGATTTGTATTTGTTTATTTTGACATGAATTCCAGGATATATTATTCTCTCTGATATTAATCTATCCCAATCTTTAGTAAATCCTATAATCTCATCCATAATACAGAGTGTCTCTAAAGATACTTTCTTTGCCATAAATTCTTTCAAAAGAATAGGGTGTTGTCCGTTCTTAACTTCTAACACCTTCTGAATATTCTTTTTACGAAGTAAATCGTTTACTTCGGTTTCGAACAGATAAGATAACTTTTGATTATTCTTTTTCCATTCTTTGTAAACTTTAACACACTCATCACTCAATAAGTCTCCTGCCCACAAATCCTTTTTAGAAAGGTTTGCAATATAGAAATCTTGTAGTTCGTGTTTATATGTTCTAAACAGTTTACCGAAATGATACTTATCCTTTCGTTTGAGAAAGGACTTTATATCTGCTTTGACTTTGCCATTATACTTAACAAAGTCATAGTCGTTAGAATAGAAGTGTAATTTTATACCAAGGTATAAAGTGTATGCATCATATCCTTCACGACTAGTCATTAAGTAATGATTTTCTTTTCAGGTGGTGTTTGAATTACTGATTCTTCTTTACCAGTGTTTGCAACAGCAGTTTGATGTGCCTCTGCAACCATTTCATTACACTCTGATACGAATACATAAGTTTGTACAACCATAGATTCAGGATTTTCTTTTCCTGTCACTGCGACTCCTTTAGCAAACCCCATACCACCTTCTGGATTCTTAACAATCATTTTCGGATTTTTAAGAGTTAATGGTTCAGTCTTTGCAAGTTCCCCTACATACTCTCCTGTAAAAGTCACAACTGTGACTACATCTCCTTTCTTCATAATATCTCCTATTATTTTTTAGTGTCAAAGAAACCTGATAAGGTTGCTTGACTATTAGTTCCACGATTTACCATGTTTAAACCTGTTGCCTCTGCTTCTAACTTCTCCTTTAAGGGTGGAGATAAAAGTCTTTTAGCACTTTCAGGTTCTAACATGTTTTGTTCACATACTTTAAGTATAGCAGACATTACATCTGACTTGCCATAACGACATAGTTTCTCTACTTTTTCTGTAAATTCTTTTTTAGATATCATACTATTGGTGCTCCTTCATGTTCTAAATCGAAGTTCTCAATCCAGTCCATCATAACTCTATAGTAGGCATAGTATGTCTCACTATGACCATTGCTACCATATCCGGCACCACCCTCTGCATAGGGTGTTTCTAAGTAATCGATAAGTGCTTGACACTCATCTAAGTGAACTTCTGTAAGTTCATCTTCACTTCCTATTTCAAGATATTCTAACATATGATTGTATGCACTGTCGTATGCATTTTGATGAATCCAATCATCTGATTTGTAAATTATTTTACTCCAGTTCCAATCCTGTTTTAGAGTAAACTTCTCTTCTTCATAAAAATTTGCCATTAAAATATCTCCTTTGTTGTTTCTTCGACCACAATCGGTCCATAAAATAGATATTCACAATCTACAGAATCAAATCCGTTATCAAAGAAATATCCTGTTCCCTCATCTTCGATACTTTCGACAAGAGATTCTTTCTCATCATCTGTACCTTCGAATTCTAATAACTCAACATCGAATGAACAACCGTCCCAACATTCTTGGAATTCATGTTCTTCAAAAACTTGTGGTTCAAACCAATCTGTATCTTCCTGAGTCATGGCATCTGTTAACCATTCACACTCTTCTTCATCTTTTGGTTTGATTAACCACTCACCATTTCTCCACATAGTTTCTGTTTTGATTCTGGTACCTGATTCATCAGTCCAATATTCTAACTCATAGACACTCTTCTTATTTGCACAAGATATTTCATATGTCTTACCAACTTCAATGTTCATATTATACTCCGTATACGTTTTTATATTGTTTTCTTAACTGAACCAAATCATCAATGTAGTCCAAAGGATTACATACAAACATTTGAAATGCATTGAGTCCTTCTACTGCGACTAAAGCAATACATTCTTGTACTGCTTGTCCTGTTAACTCTTCTACCATAAGTGCATATGCAGTCATTTGAATAAACCATGGTTTTGCCATATACTCTTCTTTATACTTACTACTTGTTTTGAAATCTATAATACATAATTGTTCATCAAAGATACCGACACAATCAACACGACCTGCCATTTCAAGATTTGGTGAGAACAAAGGTGCCTCTAAAGCAAGAGGTATGATTTCATCTAATACAGGTTGCATTGCATTGAACATGCCTCGTTGTAAATCATTCTCTATAATAATATCTTTCTCAGCACGAAGATAGTCTTCTACTAATTGGTGGAAGTTTGTTCCTCGTTTTGTTGCTGATGCTGTAATCTTGTTTGCAGTCTCTTCACCAACTCGTTTTCTCCAGAGTTTGATGTGTTCTCTATTTAAAAGACCTGTGACTGTTGTGACTGAAGGATACTTTGCTTCCATACCTTCGAACTGATACATTCTTTTACCATCTTCACTTACGGTCTTTGCTTGTAGATTTTCTAAATCTGTTATTTCTATAAAATTTTGCATTTGTTTATACATTATACACCTATTTCTTTGTTTTGGATAGTCTGTTTTTGGTTTGCATGTCAACATGTTTATTGACTATCTCTCTGGTCTTAATGTCCTTTGCAGTTTGAACACCAGAAATTTTATCTGCCATGGGAGAAAGTTTATGACCAGATGCAATCTTATTAAGAACATCTTTAAATCCTTGGTCTGTCTTAACTCTATCTCCATGACCACCGACAATATTTGGTGTTCCTAAGATTACTTGTTTGAGGTGTGGATTGTCTTCTTTGAATTGGTCGAGTTTAGTATAGGACATGTTATGTTCTTCAATCTCACCAGTCTCATTATTTAAAAAATCATATAAGGGCATAATTAACTCATCATAAATTGTGGAATATCTCGTTGAGTCCACTTTGCGAAATCTTTTTTGTATTCGCGGTAGTATTTATGATATGCCTCAATAGAGTTTCCTGGAACTTTGACATCTTCCGGCATACATTGAGGTGGTTCTGACCAAGTACCCAATGTAATATTATCAGGTAAACAATTAAGAATGTTTCTGAGTTTAGTATCAGTTAGGTGTTCTCTCTCATATCTGTATGTGTACTCATCACACAATGCAGTAAACATATCGAATGCATACTGATATTGAATTGCATTCTCTCTAACCCACCTTGTAGACGGATGATTGATGTGTGATGCCTTGTATAAGATATCTTCTCTATCGTAATCTAATCTCCACCTTTGAATTCTACGACCACTAGATGCATCAGTGTATTGTTCACCGTCTAACATTCTATGTGCGGTGGATAACATTTGTGCATACTCGATAATCATCTTAACTACATGTTTATCACAATGTAGTTTTGCACTGACTTCGGGTTCTTCGTGTAGATAAAATAAGTTCATAGTTCCTTAATTTCTTGTAGAATAGATTCTACATTATTCCATGCAAGGTGTCCAATAACATCTTGTGTTATAGGAGTATGGTATGTTATTTCACCTGATTTGTCAACCGTAAAATCTAAGACTGCAAGTTCCCATAATCCATTCTTACCACCATAACTGAAATCGTGTTTTACTACTGAAGCACCATAATCATTATTGAACTTATAACGATGTTGAACACCATTATTAATATAGTCCGTGTTTAAGAGAAACTCTCTATGTTGTTCAATTGGTTTATCATACATTATACTAACTCCTTAATAATACTAACTAACACATTACCGTATTGTGCAAACCACCCTTGTTCTTCTGTTAGTGCAATACCATATTGGTCTGCAATCAGTATTGCAGTGTCGGTACCTAAGAATAGATTTCCTGCAAGTGTAAAACCTGCAACACTAATCAATAGAATCATGTGGTCATTTGTTTTAAAACTATGAATCATATATCCTAAACAACCAATCATTATCGTTGATAAACTATAAATCTCCATGTGAAAGTTCCCACTCATTGCAAGTGTAAGACCCGCAAATACAAATACTGTGGAGACTATTTTAAGTCCAGTCAACATTGCATTTGTTATTTTAGTTTTAGTTCTCTTAGTCATAATTTACTCCTTTTTTTCTCCTTCGTTATCATCATATGGACAACCATTGTGTCCTATCATTGATTTGTTTTTTTGTTCTTCTCTCCATCTTAGGAAGTCTATTGCAACCTCTCTTGATGTATGTGTAAGTGTTGATATCTTTTGTCTTTTCATTTGTAAAATATGTGATGTGTTATTTGAACTGTTTCATTCAATGTTTCTGCCCAATAAGGTTCGACCATAATTGAATGATAGTGTGTTGCACCTTCTGTAATATCTGGATACTTACCCATAATTACATCTTGTGCAATGAGATACGATTCAAAGAATGTATCAGTGTCTAAAGGTTCATCTGACTTACCATCACAGAACCAACTAAACTGACATTGATTCCTAATCGGAATCATATTGCCTTTCCAGTTCTCTCTATATTTTGCATCGTATACAACACCACAAATATCTTTTGGATATGCAGAATGTTCCATACGATTGAATACAACTTGTGCAACTGCAACTTTACCTGCAAGTGGTTGATTACCTGCCTCGAAGTAAATGTTTTTTGCAAGACAAACTGCCTCACCGTTTTCGTCTGACGCATGAACAAGACTCGGTAATAACATGATAAACATCAGTAATGCACCGAATCCCATGCCAACTAAAAATGCTCTATAAGATTCACTCATCGTCTTTCTCCCATGGAAAAGGTTTGTTGATATGCAACCCCACAAAAACCATACTAAACATAATAATCATTAGTAAGGTGCCTCCTAAAAATCCTATTTCCATATTAACACCCACTCGTCATATGTGCATATGCATCAGGACAATCTTTGACCCCACACATACATGCATCTTCAAACATGTCACCTTGAAAAGGATTCATATCTTGTGCATTGGTTGTTCCGTAAGTTGCTAGATTGATAACATCATCTGCTGATAATTTACCATCCGTTTGTTGTGCAATTAATTTTGCACTTTCGTAATTAAGCGACATATCTTTCTCCGTTGTGGTTCTCACCGTTTCTATTGAAATTATCAAGTATCATGTCAACAACATCTGTTGCCCATATTGATTTACCACCAACATGCCATTGATACTCTTCAGTAGGAATTCTACCGTCTTTCCAATTATAAATTGTGACTGTCTCATAGTTCCAGTCGTCATAGTCAATCTCATCAACAGTATTTGCATCATACCATTTAGTATCTAAGTACCACTCACAATTGACCTTATCATATGGGTCTGCACTTGTGAATGTTGGTGGACCTAAAACTTGACACAACCTGTCATAGGTTGTTGTCTTATATCCTTGCAATGAAGTCCCACCTGATGTCATATCAGGAGAACATACTTCGTAATCTTTTATTATCATATTAAGTCTCCTTTTTTCACTATAGGTATATGGTATCAAAAAGTGATACGCATTGTCAAGCCCTATCGTGGATAAATTGTAAATGTTGTTGCATACTCTTTGATGCAATGTAAAGATGCTCTCTTATAAACACCTGGAATTGATTTGCCTCTGTACCTAATCCTCGAAGGATTATTCTTTAGAAAGTCTAAAACGAATTTGTGGTTCCTGACTGCCATAGGAAGATTGGCATATTTGATATCGTATAAGTTATCCATCTTAAACAAACCCTCCGTCTCTTGGTGTTCCTGCAATTGCACCTGAACAATAACCAGGTCCGTACATGAATCTATCACCCATTTTAAGAACAGGATAACCCTCTATTAGATTACCTCTTGCTTTATTAAGAGCAGGTGAATTCCACCCAGCAGAGAGAAGAACATCTCCCTCTTTGAAATTTGGATTTGCTTTGTTGATGAAACCCCATACTGAAGCACCACCACCATTTGAATCGTCATAAGAAACTATCTTAATATACTTACGACCTTCTTTGACCCCATAATAGGCACCATCTTCTGCACAATGAGACCACCTAGTATTTTTAAGTTGTGTCAAATCTTCACAGAGTTGGTTTACATATTCATTTAAGTCTTTCATATTATCTCCTTTTTTCATTATAGGTATATGGTATCAAAAAGTGATACGCATTGTCAACGCCTAGAATAAAATAATTACAATCAATACTGCAATTATAAGAACTGTGAATGCAGGTCGTATTTCTTCGAATGGGTCTTTCATGGGGATATACTTCTGATATGGTCTTCTACAAACGATTTAACTTTCTTTTCAGTATACCAAAGACCACTAAACATTGATTCTGTTCCGTCTTCCCATTGAACATAGTATCTCTTATAACCGAATGGTCTATCAGAAAAGATTTTAATGTCTCCGTATGATTCTACTAATACTCTCATGCAAGTAAACCCTCATTTAAATCTAAGAACTCTAAAACAACCTCTCGTTCATTGGTCTTCAGGTCTTTAACACTCTGTATACCGTATGTAGTTCCTATAGTTGTAAGTCGATTGCCGGCAACGACACAAGTATTCCACTTTGCATCATCTTTAGCAAAGACTTTGTTCTCTTCTGCTTGTGTAATCATTTCACGACCTAGTTTGACCAACTTCATTGTTGTTTCGTCCATGCTAAACTCCTCTGTTTATTATTTAACAGTGTCTAGTATACTAAAAAGTGGAGGGTAATGTAAAGGGGTTTTATAAACTTTTTTGAATTTCGTCTAATTCTTTTAGTTTCTTGTTGATGATATCCACTCTATTTGGCCAGTAGATATAATCCTTATCTGAATCCTTTGCAAGATTCTCCAACAGTGGTCTTACAAAGTTATCAAGTTTATTAATTACATCCGTTGCAGTTGTAGTCTTCTCAATTATCTTTGTATCAATGGCCGCAAGTTCATCTGCATCCAAAGCGGTAAAACCGAAATCGTTATATTCTGTAGTCATAGTATTATTTATAGTATACTATGTTTGATAAAGGGAAGAACTTTCTTGAATTTTTTGCATTAAAGTCATAGACCTTTTATGTGGTCTATTCTTCCAACCATACCACTTCGTCGGTTTACCAATGTCATATGGTGGGTCACAAGACATCGAATCATACTGTTCACCAGTCACATCGACAATAGTATCACCATCTTGCAACCACCAATGTGTATTACCTAGCTCGTCTACACCAGACATACTGACGAGTTTGTCTGTGTTCATGAAGTAAGACATTGCTTGGGTCGAATGATAACAGTGACCATATAGTGGATTGGTCTTGTTCTCTTCGCGATATTGTGTTGATAGAAACTTTGGTTCTAGTGCGTTCTGAATTAGTTTGATAACAAGTTGAACATTTTCGGTTGTGTATTCGTATGTCTCATACTCTAAGAACCACGACTTGTCATTAATCCATTCACCGTCTTGTTTGATGTATGTCTTTCTTTCAAGTATCATCATTTATAGTATCCTATGTTTTCAAAGTCGTTAGGGTAAGATTTATGTATGTATTCTTTTGTGTGTTCTCCAAAAATTAATTTAGATAAAGTATCTGCATCACTAAGTTTGTGATTCACTTGGTCTGATGCCCACTCTTTGGTGTTAAGATGATTAGACATGTCTACCTTAAACCCCTCAATATCAATTATAGTACCAGTGACATCTTCTAGTTTAATTTGTTTAAGATTCTCCAGTCTCTTTCCTTTCCAACTCATATATTTCCATTGAGGACAAAACAATGTAGAACCTGATAGTTGGTGTGGAGTCTTTTCGAAAAATCTTTCTGGTCTTTTACCATATAACATGATTACAGGTATAAAGGATAACTGTGATTTAAATCTTTCATAAGGGTGTCGAGTTATACAGTAGATAGGCAAATGTTTCCAAGGACCCCAAAACTTAGGTATCATATTAAAAATTTCTGCTGGTGTATAATGGTCACATTCTGGAATTAAGTTTATTACTTTAAGTTCTTTATGTTTTCTTAATTCGGTTATCAATGTAGTTCCACCACATTTCATAGGGTGTGCAATGAAACAAATAAACTGTTCAGAACCCTCTTCGTGTGATTTATTTAAATCGATAACACCATACATAATATTACTTAGTAAACCTTTCCATATCCCTTAGAGTTTCTTTGTCACTCTGTACACCTTGATAATTAGCATGTGCCTGTAATGTAATCTCTGGAATCTCGTAATCTGGATAAGTTGTTATAAGTTTATGAATTAGACCTGCAACATCTTGGTGTTTAACACTCGGAAGATTATCATCATTCAGAAGACCTAAGTTAAGTGTGGTCATCTTGTATCTCTTCTTAGAGTTGTATTGATAATTGTTTGCAAGGTGATTGAGTTGTGCTTTCTCACTTGCATATACATAACCTTTTGATATGTTCGGTTGACTTGCACGACTAGAGATATTAATAATAGTTTTAGTCTTCTCACCTTCCCATGCCTCGTGAGCAATAGATAGAATCTTAGATTGGTCTTGGTGTGCAAGATTGATTAGAACATCACAAGGTTTATACCCACTGAATATCCAACACTGCGTTCCGTTCATTGTAATATCATCACAACGAATTGGTGTCACTTCAATTGTTTGACCTCTAAAAGGTGTTGCTTCTAGTGTGTCTTTAATTATCTTTGCAAGACCACTACTTCCTGTTATTGCTACTCTCATAATATTCCTTAATTATATCAAATGATGGTTTTCCAAATAGTGAACCATCAACACTACATTTATTACAAGGAGACATACTTCTATCTCCCTTCATTAATCTTTTACGAATCTTTGTCATAGGTTTAGAGAACCACACATCATGTAAAGATTGTTGCAAAAGATTTCCTACAACATGTTCTCTTCCCCAATCGTTAGAACAAAACAATACATCTCCGTTCCAGTCTACAAACATTTTATAGAATGGATAATGACAAGGTTTACCTTTTAGATTCTCTATAGTATCATCTTCAACACCAACCCAATCGACAACACCACTACGGTTGTTTAATATGAGTCCGTGTTTCTCAAAATCTCCCCAATGCATTCTGAACTTATACTTATCTGTTGGTATATCTGCCCACAATAACATTTCTTCAAACTTGTCCATCTGTTCTATGCCATCATACAGATTAATATAGATTAAATCTAAACCTGAATTGTGTATAAGTCCTTCAAGGTATTTGTGGTCAAGTTTATCTCCGTTAGTATTACACTCTAATGTTGCATAAGGTAATTCTGTTCTGAATATCTTTACTATCTCTACGAAGTCTGGATTAAGGAGATTCTCTCCGAATCCACTGAATGATATCTTGCCTTGAAAGTTATTCTCTCCCAATTCTTCTGCAATAGTTAATGCACCCTTAGGTGTAAGATGTAGATTTCTATTGGGGAATATTTTAGGGTCATGTCGAGGACAAAACACACATGTTCTATTACAAAGTTCTGTCGTGTTAATCTCTACAGTAAGAATAGAATCTAAAGGTTCACTTGTCTTAACTTTATCCCAATGTTTCTTTTCTTGTTCTCTTCTATGTTCTAAGAAATCATATTGGTCTACTGCCTGAATTGGAATGTTTCTATTAGCCGACATGAACTTCTATGTACCTTTCAGTATCTAGTCCTGATTCTTTAACAAATTGAAACTCAACAACATCTTCGTCTTCTAAATTACACCAATCTTGTGGTAATAAAATAAATTGTGGGTCGTCTTCTTGATTGATGAGACAAGACCTAGGGTCTCCGTTCTCTTTGTAATTGTAGAGTTGTACTTCTAATGCCTCTAATGTCTCACCTATTCGTGGACAAGGATAAGAGAATGAACTAATATAAAAGTTCTCTTTCTTTTTACTATCTAACTTCTTAAAGAGATATGCGGATTGTCTGAATTGTAAACCAAGAAAAACTGTTTGGTCTTCTGGTAGATTGAACCTGAGCAGATTCTCTCCAAAGGGTCTCTCTGAATAGATTCTGCTTACTTGGTCTTTATTAAATTGTGAAACGGTATACTTTCTTTTAGAAGTATCCACCGTCTCTGACATCATCATTACCATCTTTTTTCTCCTCGTCACTTCGAGTCTCTTCTGTTTCCGATGCAC
>Ga0209308_10002600_pt1 | contig 15486 bp, 15 predicted proteins | sample COGITO_mtgs_1204_3_FD_184806 | JGI IMG/M metagenome (GOLD analysis project Ga0209308, IMG submission 184806) | Pelagic marine microbial communities from North Sea - COGITO_mtgs_120405 (SPAdes) (version 2) | ecosystem: Environmental > Aquatic > Marine > Epipelagic ...
CACGGATTTGGCGCAACTTAGCGCAGATCACCGAAGCGGCCATTTGAGCCAGACATCCGGTGTTAAACGCAAACGGCCGCTTCGCAGTAGGGGCCATTGTCAGTCTTTTTAGGCGCGTTTTCTTTGAGAAACCAAACCTTGCGCACCCGATCAATTTCTCAGGTATTGCATACTACCATGGTAGTATGCAATACTTCTCCATAAGATGATTCGTGGAGGGAGCTATGTGTATCGTCATAACGGGCGCGGCGAAGGGGATCGGGGCAGCTGTCTCGCGGCGTCTGTCTGATGACGGCGTATCGTTGGTGCTTGTTGATTCCGATGAGGATGCGCTTCGCGATACTGCAGCGGCACTGCCCGGCTCGCCAGTTTGCATTGTTGGCTCTATAGCTGATGAAGCAACCACAGAAAACGCCGCTGCTGCGGCTGCCGATCTGGGTGGCGCAACTGGGTTCTCTCATAATGCAGGTATTCAGCGCTATGGATCAGCGGCAGAGACTACGCCTGATCTTTGGGATGAAGTCATTGGCGTGAATCTGCGCGGAGCATATCTCATGGCGCGTGCACTGCTGCCGCAACTTGCTAAGAACCGTGGTGCCTGCGTGTTTATGGCATCGGTTCAGGGGCTTGCCACGCAGCAAAATGTTGCCGCCTATACCGCCTCAAAACATGGGCTGATCGGGCTGGCCAAATCTATTGCCGTTGATTTTGCCGCTGACGGTGTCCGCTCAAATGCTGTCGCACCCGGTTCGGTCAAAACGCCAATGCTGGATTGGGCTGTCAATCTGGCGGATGATCCCGATGCCGTGTGGGCCGAAATTAACAATATGCATCCGCTTGGACGCGCAGCAGAGGCCCGCGAGGTCGCTGAGGTGGTGGCCTTTTTGTTGTCGGACAAATCATCATTCATCACGGGCGATGTGATCAAGGTCGATGGTGGATTGATGGCGCGCCTTGGTGGATCTCCGAAATGAAGGGTCAGAATTCATGACGATTGCAGATATCAAGGTGACGACCGTTGCCGTCCCACTAGAGGCACCGCTGAGGCATTCCGCGGGCGCACATTGGGGTCGCTTCATTCGCACCATTGTCGAGGTGATCGGCGATGACGGCCTATCTGGCTGGGGCGAACTGGGTGGCGGCGGTGAAGGCGCAGAAGGCGCTGTGATGTCTTTGCTGCCCTATCTGAAGGGGCATGATCCGCTCAACCTCGAGCAGTTGCGCTGGAAGATCATGAACCCGACAGCAACCCTGTATAACAACCGGTTGCAACTGCACGCCGCCATCGAAATGGCCTGCCTTGATCTTGCAGGTAAGAGGTTGGGCGTTCCGGCCCATGCGCTTCTTGGCGGGGCCATCCGCACTTCGGTCGAATTCGCGTCCTATCTGTTTTATCGCTACGAGGCCGGCGGTGCAGGTGGCGAAACCATGCCGGACGAGATCGTGGCCCATGCCAAAGCATTGCGCGATGAACACGGCTTCCGCACCCATAAGCTGAAAGGCGGCCATTTCGCCCCCGACCACGATGTCGAGGTCTTTACCGCACTGGCCGATGCCTTTCCGCAAGACCGTGTCCGCCTTGATCCCAATGGCGTGTGGTCTGTTGAGGAAGCGATCCGCATCGGGCGCGCCATTGCTCCGCTCAACAACGACTATTTCGAAGATCCGACATGTGGTCTGGACGGGATGCGGCGGGTCCGTGATGGCCAGCCGATCCCTACCGCCACTAACATGGTCGTCGTGAATTTCGAACAGCTTGCGCAGTGCATTCGTCACGATTTGGTCGATGTCATTCTGCTGGACACCACGTTCTGGGGCGGGCTGCGCCAGTCCGTAAAAGCGGGTCACGTCCTTGAAACGTTCCAACGCTCTGCGGCTGTGCATTCCTCGGGCGAATTGGGCATCCAGCTGGCGTCCATGTTGCATCTGGGTGCGGTCCTGCCCAACCTGAATTTCGCAGCCGATGCACATTATCATCACCTGAAAGACGATATTCTGGCGGGCGGTAAGATGGCCTATAAGAACGGTCATATCGATGTGCCCACAGGCCCCGGATTGGGGGTCGAGGTTAGCCGAGATAAGCTGGCGCAATACGCCGAACATTTCCGTGAAACCGGTGGTTACACCTATGATCGCGACCCTGCGCGACCTGATTGGTATTCCATCTGGCCTGAACGCAATTACGCCGATCCGTCGGTCAAAACCGCGCCGGGGATGTTCTGATGGCCGAAGTAAAAGTTCGTGATCTGGTAAAAGCATATGGCCGTCACTTAGCCGTCCGTGGGATTGACCTCGATATTCCTGATGGCGCGTTTGTGGTGCTGGTCGGGCCGTCGGGCTGCGGTAAATCGACGACGTTGCGGATGATTGCAGGTCTTGAGACCATTTCCCACGGCGAATTTCTAATCGACGGCAAGCGCGCCAATGATCTGCCATCGCGGGATCGCGGAGTGGCGATGGTGTTTCAGACCTACGCGCTTTATCCGCATCTGACCGTTAAGGAAAACCTCGCGTTTTCTTTGAAGCTGGCAAAGGTCGATCCCGCCGATATGGACCGCCGGATCAACGGCGCAATTGCGGCGTTGGAACTGCAACCCTATCTTGATCGCCGCCCGTCCGAATTGTCAGGCGGACAACGCCAGCGGGTCGCAATGGGCCGTGCGATCGTGCGTGAACCTGATGTTTTCTTGTTCGATGAACCTTTGTCTAATCTGGATGCGAAGCTGCGTAACCAGATGCGGGTTGAAATCAAACGACTGCAGCACCGATTGGGCGTGACGACCATCTACGTGACCCACGACCAGATTGAGGCGATGACGCTGGCGGACGTGATCGTCGTCATGAAAGATGGCGAAATTGCCCAGCGAGGCACGCCGCTTGAGGTATTTGAAAATCCGGCCAACAAATTCGTCGCAAGCTTTATCGGATCGCCACAGATCAATTTCTTTGACGGTGTGATCAAGCAAACGGATGCTGGTTTCGCCTTCGTGACTCCAGATATGACGATCCCGCTCGACGGCAAAAAATATGGCGATGCCCTGCGCGACCGGCAGCGCGTGACGGGTGGACTTCGTCCTGAAGACATCATTCCCCACGGCCATGGAATGCAGCCGGAGGGTGGCATTTCAATAATGGGCGAGGTGACGCTGACCGAACTTTTGGGCAACGAAAGCCTGTTGTTCGCGCGATGCGGGAGCGTGGATTTCGTCGCGCGGATGCAACAGCCGCGCGTTGTGGCCGACGGCGAAAATCTCAGTTTCCATATCGCAGGATCACGACTGCATTTGTTCGATGAGGAAACAGAAACGTCTTTGAGAATGACCTGAAACGACAACTTCAACGAGGAGGAACTCTAATGAAACTTAAGGGAAAATTATTGGGAACGGCAGTGGGCGTCATGCTTGCGGCGGCCCCCGCGCTGGCGCAGGAAGTCCAGCTGTTTCACGACAAAGGCTTTTGGTCCGAACAGCTTCAGGCGGTTGGCGACGCTGCGGGTGAAGCCACGGGCGTCACCATTGTTGAAACGCCTTATGCCAATGCTGAGCAATACAAGGCGTTCGTGCAGGCCTCCATCGCGTCGGGCGAGACGCCCAACATGTTCACATGGTGGACAGGGGCGACATTTGCCGAACTGGTGAGCAGCGGGCAAATCGCGGCGCTTGATGACTTGTGGGACGAAATGATCGCCAATGGCGGCTACGGAGAAGCGTCCAAAGAGCTGTTCATGGTGGATGGTCAGGCCTATGCTGTGCCGCTTTTGCTGGCCCGCTGGGTCGTGTTGTATAACAAACCGCTTTACGCCGAACTTGGTCTGGAAGAACCCGAAACATGGGATCAATTGATGGCCAATGCCGATGCGATTGTTGCAGCAGGTGAAACCCCGTTTCTTGCGACGGTCCATGAAGGCTGGCGCGGCTTTATCTGGTTCCAAGAACTGATGCTGCGGATGCACCCTGAAGCCTACAATGGCCTCAATGACGGCTCTGTCGCCTATGACGGCCCCGAAGTGCGCGCCGTGTTCGAGGCATGGTCCGATATGTATGCCAAAGGCTATTTCTCGGATCCGCGGTCTACCGAAGAATTCAACGACTACGTGCGTGGCGCAGGTGCGATGTATCTGATCGGTGAATGGGCCGCAGGGCTGGTTGTCGAGGCCGGTGTTCCGGCTGACGATCTGGGTGTGTTCATCATGCCCAATGCCGTCGAAGGCGCACCGGCAGCAGTGATCGTCGAAGGCTCACCGTTGGTGGTGTCGGTTGATGGCGCTGAAGACGCGGATACGATGGAAGCGCTTCGCTACTGGGTGTCTGCGGACGGCGCAAATACCTGGGGCGAACAAACAGGCAATTACATCGGCAATGATTCCGCCAACGCACCAAACGCCATCGTCGCAGAAGTGAACTCGGATATCGCCGAAACAGGGGCCGCCGCCTACCTGCGCTGGTGGGAGGCTGTTCCACCCGATCTTCAGGGTGAACTGGTCGCTGAAATGAACCGTTTTATGCTGGACCCGACAATGGAGACAGCAGACGACGTTATGTCGACGATGCAAACCCTTAATGCCGCCTACTGGGCCGACCAGTAAATAAGGACGGATGACAATGGACCGCGCCGCCAAAGACATAGAACTGCTCGAGCGGATTGGGATGGATCAGATCGCCCGAAACGCACGGGCACGGCGGCGCGGCCAACTTGGACTGGGGCTGATATTTATGGCACCGGCATTGCTGATGGTTGTCGGCGTGCTGCTGGTACCGGTCCTGTTTAATATCTGGCTGAGTTTTACGAAATGGAAGAAATTTACAGGCTTCGGCGAATATGCCGGATTTGCCAACTACGAACGCATGCCATCCAACCCCTTCTTTAACGAGGCGTTTATTAACACCGCGATCTGGGTCGGTGCTTCGGTTGTCTTTCCAATTGCGCTAGGGCTTGGCATGGCCATGTTCTTTCGCAATCTGCGCGGTGCTGAGACGTTCAAAAACATTATCTTTATTCCGCGTATTCTGGCCCCCACAGCGGTCGGTGTATTGTGGTTTTACGTTTACGCACCCGATGGCCTTTTGAACCGTGGTCTTGGGCTTGTCTCCGGCCGCGACGTGGACATTGGCTGGCTGTATAACGATGCCACGGTCACACCTGCGATTATCGCGACCTTTGTCTGGCAGACCGCCGGTCTGGTCATGGTGCTTTTGCTTCTGGGATTGGCCGCCATCCCCAAAGACCCGATTGAGGCGGCCCATATCGATGGTGCAAACCGCTGGCAGATTTTCCGCTACATCACCTTGCCGTTGCTGATGCCTACCTTGCTGATGGTCACTATTCTCTCGGTTCTGGCAGGCTTCACCGTTTTCGATCTGCTTTGGGTCATGGGCGCGAATTACCCCGGTCAACGCAGTCTTGCCCTTGCCGTGTTCATGTATTTTGAGGCGTTCCAGAAAGGCAGCTGGGCCTTTGGATCGGCGGTTGCGGTCATTATCGGCCTTGTGGTACTCTGTGTAACTTGGTTACAGACGGTGCTTCAGGCCCGCGTAGACAGGATGACACGCTAATGGCATTTGACATCTCGACACTTGATCTTGACGCCATCGAACGACGCGAGGCTGCAAAACACAAAGGCAGCACCCTGAAACTGGTCGCAGCAGTCGGATTTGCATTGCTGTGGATCGTGCCATTCTACTTTCTGGCGATATCGATCTTCAAATCGAGCAATGAATATTCGCGCAATCCACCTTTGGCATTGCCCGAAGGGGTCGCACCGTTGTGGGACAACGTGACCCGAGCATGGGAGCTGGGGAGCATGGGACAAGCCATGCTCAACTCGGCATTTTATGGCACGGTCGGCGCGTCCCTGGCTGTATTCTTCGCTGCTATGGCAGCCTTTGCCATTACGCGCCTCGATATCCCGTTCCGCAACGGATGGTTCATGCTCATTTTCGCAGGCACCGTCTTTCCGTTCCAAATGTATCTCATCCCACTTTTCTTTGGGTATCAGAAACTGGGTCTTCTGAATTCGCACATGGGAATGCTCTTATTCTACACCGCAATTTGCGTTCCGTTTCCAACGCTGGTGCTGCGCAACTTCATGTCCGGTCTGTCGCGTGAAATGGACGAAGCCGCCCGCATGGACGGCGCCAGTGAATTCACGGTCTTTTTCAAGATTATCCTGCCCAACACGATTGGCCCCATGACAGCTGTGTTCTTGCTGCAGTTTACGTGGATCTGGAATGACATGCTGTTTTCGACCGTGTTAGGCAATCGCTTGGAAACGCGGTCAATCATGAATGCATTGTTGGTCTTCCAAGGCAGCTATTCATCCATTGGACCAAATATCGTCCTGACGGCGGCCCTTTTGGCGTCCCTGCCCAGCATTGTGCTTTTCTTTTTACTCAGAAAGCATTTCATGCAGGGTCTGCAGGTCCAACAATCCTGAACGGGGGAAAAGATGGCACTTCTCAAGACGGCAAAATCCAACCGCTCTATGCCATTGGCGCGGCAGGTTTATGACGACCTGCATCAGAAAATCCTGAGGTTCGAATTAAAGCCCTACCAGGTCCTGTCTGAGGCATCAGTTTCAGAGATGTTGGGGGTCAGCCGAACACCGGCTCGCGAAGCGCTCACAAAACTTGCGGAAAACAGGTTTGTCGATGTCGTCCCGCAACGTGGGTCCCAAGTCGCACCTTTGCGAACGGAAGATCTTAATCGGTCGCAATTCATGCGCGAAGCCCTAGAAGTTGCGTTGCTGCGACGCGCCATGTCATCGGGCAATGAGGCGGGTCTCGTCAAAGGATTGCGCAAGGAAATAACCTTGCAGCGCACATATGTGACATTCGAAGATACCGAGAGTTTTTATGCCTCCGATGAGGCGTTTCACGGTCTTATCACGGAATATGCCAAACAGCCTAGCGTCCTGCCAGAGATTCTACGCCTCAAAGATCACATGGACAGGTTCCGGCATTTAATGGTGTCGGGCGTTGAAGACCTCGATACAATTATCAAGCAGCACGTGGCCATAGCGGACGCCATTGAAAAGGGCGACGCGGCGCGCGCTGAACAGCGGATGATCAAGCACTTGCGCAGGATTTTTGACTATATTTCCGAAGCACGCGAAAGATTTCCTGAATACTTTGAACATGACGAAAAGCCTGCGAGGGCGATCAGATGACTGTTCGCATCCTCGGGGACAGGCGCGATGGCGTCGGCGAAAGCCCATTTTGGAACCCGAGGGATGGCAAGGTTTGGTCGGTCGATATTACGAGCAAAGCGCTGGTGACCCGGGATCTCGCGAACGGTGATACTGCAAGGTTTGAAACTGACGATCTCCCCACTGCACTTGCGCTCGATCTGAATGGGAGTGCGATGGTTTCCTTCGCCAAAGGTGTAGCGCGATGGCAAGACGGAAAGACCGGCCCGCTGATCTGCGCCGAGACTGATCCGTCAATGCGGCTGAATGAAGGGGCCTGCGATCCTTCGGGACGTATGTGGGTCGCCAGTATGGAAAACAACCTGACAGAAGATCTGCAGCCCCGTGAACAGGCGCGCGCGTGCGGGCGGCTGTTCAGGATAGACGCGGATGGTGCAATACCCTTGAGCGAACCCGAATTCGGTATTCCAAATACAATGGTTTGGTCGCCCGAACGCGACCTGTTCTATCTTGGCGATAGCCTGCGCAATACGATCTGGGTTTGGGACTATGACGATGCGACGGCCGAAATTTCCAACCGCCGTGTGTATGTCTCTGGTGGGCCGGGCGTGCCGGATGGGTCCTGTGTGGATGCCGAAGGATTCTTGTGGACTGCGCGGTTCGGGGCGGGGCGCGTGATCCGATATGATCCAAACGGAAAACCGGACCGTGAAATCATGGTGTCCGCGCAAAACCCGACGGCGACCACCTTCGCGGGTGACGATATGACCACCCTTATCGTGACATCCGCGCGGTTCGGGATGGAAAACCCGGCGAATGCGGACGGGGCGATGATGGCGGTGCAAACCGATGTCATCGGGCAGCCCGAAAACCGGTTTGTCCCATGACGGCCGACTTTGAATCCCGCTGTCAGGCGTTGGTGGTTGAACTCGGCTTGGGAAATGCCGATGACATTCAATCAATAGAGTCGCTGACTGGCGGGGTTGCCTCGGATATTGGCAAGGTGGTGTTGGCGGGCAAAACGATTTGCATCAAGTTTGCTTTGTCAAAACTCAAGGTCGCGCAAGACTGGCGCGCGCCTGTTCACCGCAACGCGGCTGAATACCAATGGCTTCGCACTGCTTCGCGGGTTGCACCGAATATGGCACCCCAGCTTTATGGGCACTCCAAGACACATCATGGTTTCGCTATGGAGTATCTGGAGGGCAATGACGTTTATCTCTGGAAAACTGCGCTGTTGCAGGGCCGCCAACCCTTTGGTGAGGCGGGGCGCGTAGCGGACGTGGTAGGGCAGATACACGCGGCCTCGGCACAGCCCGACCTTGACCGCAGCCCGTTTCAGAACCGTGATGACTTTGACGATTTACGAATAGACCCCTACCTGCGCTTTACGGCGGCACGTCACCCCGAGGTCGCGGATCAGATCATGGCCGTCGCAGATGCTATCTACGCGAACGATACAGTGTTGGTTCATGGCGATGTCAGCCCCAAGAATATCATGATCAGTGGCGGTGCTCCGATCATTCTGGATGCCGAATGCGCCACCATGGGCGACCCGAGTTTCGACGTCGCCTTTTGCCTGAACCACCTTGTCCTTAAGGCGTTCCATATGCCGCAGATGCGCACGGCCTTACGTGCCGAACTGGCCGCCTTCTGGGCAGGTTACGCGCGCCACATTGATTGGCAGGACACGGGCGACCTCAACCGCAGTGTGGCGACCCTGCTGCCGATGCTGATGCTTGCGCGGGTCGATGGCAAATCGCCGGTCGAGTATCTTGACTCATCAAGTGCCGACCACGTCAGAACCGTTGCGCTGCAGCTTATCACGACACCACCGGCGACGCTTGATGACGTCATTGATCACATTTTCCAAACATTGGAGGGGTAAAAATCGTGTCAGACATCAAATCTGTTCAGGGCCGTCGCATGTGGGACTCGCGCGGCAACCCCACCGTTGAGGTTGAGGTAACCCTTGCCTGTGGCCACAGCGGGCGTGGCATCGCCCCCGCAGGTGCATCGCGCGGGACACGCGAAGCGATTGATCTGCGCGACGGCGGAAGAGCCTTGCGTGGGATGGACGTGCAACGTGCCCTAAGTTCTGTGCAGGACAAAATCGCGCCTGCGCTCGTGGGACAAGACGCAACCGATCAGGCAGGAATTGATGCAACTATCCTCGCGCTTGATCCATCCCCCCTGAAAGACGCGCTTGGCGGGAATGCGACCGTTGCGACGTCTATTGCCGTTCTCCACGCGGCCGCTGCTGCGGCGCAAAAACCTTTGTGGCACCATATCGCGGATCACTACGGGCAAACCCCCACATTGCCCTTGCCCGAAATTCAGATTTTTGGTGGCGGGGCCCATGCAGGGCGGCGTGTCGATATTCAGGATTTTATGGTCATGGTGCCAGGGGCGAACAGCTTTGACGAGGTGATGGAGGTCACCTCCGAAGTTTATTTTGCGGCTGGCGATATCATGAAACAAAAAGGCCGACTGGCGGGCGTCGCGGATGAGGGCGGTTGGTGGCCCAACTTTGCCAGCAACGAAGAAGCGCTTGAAACGCTTACGCTGGCTATTGAAAAGGCGGGTGAAAAGCCGAGGGATCGCGTCGTTATCTCGCTGGATGTAGCAGCGTCGGAATTCTGCACCGACGGGCGTTATCGCCTTGCTCTTGAGGATCGTGACATGGATGCGGATGGCCTGATTGACCTGCTGGGCAATTGGACCGATAGCTATCCGATCGCATCCATCGAAGATCCGATCAGCGAAGATGATCCGGCGGGCATGGCTGAATTTACACGCCGTTTCGGAGAGAGGCTTCAGATCATCGGTGATGATTATCTGGTGACAAATGCGCAGCTTGTTACGCAGGCCGCCGCGCAGAATGCCTGCAACGCGGTGCTGATCAAAGTGAACCAAGCTGGCACAATCACCGAAGCCATTGATGCGTTCAAAGCAGCAAACGCCGCCGGATACCGCAGCGTGGTGTCCGCCAGATCAGGCGAGACCGAGGACGTCACAATTTCCCATCTCGCGACGGGTCTGGGGGCCGGACAGCTGAAGGTCGGGTCATTCACGCGGTCTGAGCGCATGGCGAAATGGAACGAATGCCTGCGCATCCAAGACACCCTTGGACGTGACGCCTTTGTAGGCGGTGCACCACTTGCTGGCACATGGTGGGGCCACAAAAACAACGGAGAACAACGATGAAATTTCTAAGACTTGGCCCTGTCGGCAGTGAAGTCCCTTGCGTTTTCGACGATGAAGGTCGCGCACGCGATGTGTCCGCGACCGTCGACGATTTCACGCCCGAAACCATCCCGACCCTCCGCAAGGTACTAACAGATGTGGACCTGTCGACCCTGCCTGTCGTCGAACAAAACGGCGCGCGCATCGCCGCACCCATGACGCAGCCGCGCGATGTCTATTGCATCGGTCTTAACTATTCCGATCACGCCGCAGAGGCTGGCATGGATATCCCCGCCGAGCCGATTTTGTTCAACAAATCCGCGGCAACATTCTGCGCGCCGGGTGCGCCGATCCTCTATTCACCCAAGATGACGAAGCTTGACTGGGAGGTGGAGTTGGGAATCGTGATTGGCAAACGGGCGCTGAACATCGCGAAGGCCGAAGCGCTTGACCACATCCTAGGCTTTACCGTCGTCAATGATCTGTCCGAACGCGCCTGGCAATTAGAACGGGGCGGCCAGTGGGCGAAAGGCAAAAGCTTTCCGAACTTCTGCCCCACCGGTCCGTGGATCGTCACGCCTGATGAGGTCGGCAATGCGGCGAACTTGGCGATGTGGCTCGACGTGAACGGCGCTAGGATGCAGTCGGGCGCCACCAATACAATGATCTTCGATCCCGCGACAATCGTGAGTTACCTGTCGGAATTTATGGTCCTGGAACCGGGTGATCTGATCTGCACCGGCACGCCCCCGGGTGTTGGGGCGGGTATGAAACCACCGAAATTCCTCAGCATTGGTGACACGGTGAGCCTTGGTATCGAAGGGCTTGGGTCACAAAGCCAAACTGTGGTTACGCTGGAGGGGGCATCATGGACCTGACCAAACGACTGGCGGGCAAGACCGCCGTGGTAACCGCTGCTGGCCAAGGGATCGGTCGGGCCATTGCGGAGCGCCTGCAGGCGGAGGGGGCGCAGGTTCATGCGTCTGACTTGAATGCGGATTTATTGTTTGATCTCGATGGCGCGCACACCGCCAAGCTGGACGCGACAAATGCGGCTGATGTTGGCGCATACTTCGACACATTCGATCGGATTGACGTATTGGTTCACGCTGTTGGCTACGTCCACCAAGGCACCATTGAGGAATGCAGCCTTGAGGACTGGCGACGCTCTTGCGCGATCACGCTGGACAGCGCGTTTCTGGTTCTGGGCGCAGGCCTTCCGAAAATGAAAACCCAAGGCGGCAGCATCATCACAATCGGATCGGTTGCGAGCACGATCAAAGGGTTTCCTAAACGTGCGGCCTATTGTGCGACCAAGGGCGGTGTGTTGGGGCTGACGAAATCAGTGGCCTCTGATTACTTACCCTTTGGCATCCGGTGCAACGCTATTTGCCCTGGCACCGTGGATAGCCCCAGCTTGCAAGACCGCATCGCAGAACTGGCAGACCAGATGGGCAGTCACGAGGCCGCAATGAAATTTTTCATCGATCGCCAGCCTGCCGGGCGTTTTGGCAGGCCGGACGAGATAGCAGGCCTTTGCGCTCTCCTAGCGTCGGACGATGGTGCGTTTGTGACGGGACAGGCCATCAACATCGACGGTGGCATTACGATTTGACCGACACGGTGTGGACATTTGATTGGGCAGGGGTCCGCGGTGAAGTCGCCGCACTTGGCGGGATGCTTGGCCCGGTCTGGTTCACGCTTCCCGACGGTCTTGTCGTGCAGCCTTTTGCCGTGGCACCCTGGGCCGATGATCCGCCAGAAAAACTAAACGCGCTGCCACCCATCCTGCGACACCTGCGAGGGGAGTTCCCATGCGTTCCGTTCGGCGTTCCCCAAGCGCGAACCAACTTGCCAGACCAATGGATGGACGGCCTTGATCTTTCAACCCCGCCAGCAGATGAATTTGCCCATGGGTATAGCGCAAATCATGAATGGCACCTTCTGGAACAATCCGACACCTCCATCACAATCGCAATCGACTATCCTGATGAGCATGTCGTAAGTCGCCTGAAACGGCGTATTTCGCTGGACGGTGATCTGCAGATCAAGATTGATCTACACATTGAAATGCGGCGTGACGCTGCGCTGCCGATCGGATTGCATCCGATGTTTGCACTGCCCGTACAATCGGGGGCCGCGCAGCTGAGTATTCCGTCGCTGCAGAGCGTACGATCATTTCCGGTTCCCGTTGATGAACGGTCGCAATGCATGCCCGATGAGACCGCCGATACCTTAACGCAGATACAGACGAAAGACGGTGCGATGCTGGACGTCACACGACTTCCACTGGCACTGCAAACAGAGGAACTCTTGGCCGTTTCGCTGACGGAAGGTGATGTGTGCCTGTCAGACAACCAGAATGGCTATGCCGTTGGTCTTTCGTGGGACATCGACACGTTTCCCCAGTGCCTGCTTTGGCTCTCGAACCGTGGCCGCATGGCCTATCCGTGGTGCAGTCGGTTTTGCGCCATCGGCATTGAACCGGTTGTAGCTGCCTTTGATCTGGGTGTCGCGCATTCCGCTAATCGTCATGCGCCGTTCGCACGATCTGGAACAGCAACCCAAACGTCGCTTTCGGCCGGCGAACCATTCACCACAAGCTATTCAATCGGGGTAAGTGAGCTTTGATCATGTCGAGCCGAAAACGACGCCTTCGCCATCATCCCCGCCGCCAAGCGTTTCGACAGTCTGCGGGCACCCAAAAGCTGCAACGGGGAGAAGCGCTTTGCTGATCTTCAAATCAAAGACGGTCACGCGATAGCAACACTGCAAGTTTGGCCAACTGGGTCATCTTTTATAGAGAGGGTACAAAATGGACGATTCAAAATGGGGAACAGAAGACCGTCGCGGATATTGGAAACCCAATAAACCGCTGACCTATCCCAACGTTTTTGTATGGCCAATGAGCCTGAGCGGAATTCGCAGTTGGCTGCCCCAATATCTGTTCCCTTGGACGATCGTCTATGCGGGTCTTTCGGTTTTGGTATTTCTGTATCTCACGCCGTCCGCCGCCCGGATGCAAACACTTAGCATGGATTGGGTGCTGCTTATCTTGTTGCGCAACTATGCGCTGCATATTGCGGTGGTCGGACTGCTGCATGTGTGGCTGTACACCCGTCAATCCCAAGGAACGGCGTTCAAATATAACCGCCGCTGGCCGCAGGCTCGTAACCCTGCGTTTACGTTTAACAACCAGACACGGGACAATATGTTCTGGTCGTTGGCCTTTGGTGTGCCAATCTGGACCGCGTGGGAATGTCTGGCATGGTGGCTTTATGCCAACGGCCAAATCTCGCAGCTGGCCCCGTCAGAAAACCCGATCTGGTTTGCCCTGCTGTGGTTGTTGGTGCCGCTGCTGCACGAATTTCATTTTTATTGTGTGCACCGTCTGATCCATGTGCCGTGGCTCTATAAACGGGTGCATTATCTGCATCACCGCAACATCAATCCGGGACCATGGTCCGGGCTTTCGATGCATCCCGTCGAACATATTCTGTATTTTTCAGGCTTCCTCATCTACTTTATTGTGCCGGCGCATCCGCTGCATTTCCTCAACATGAGCTTGCTTGCCGGTCTGTCCCCTGCTCAGGGGCACACCGGTTTTGACCGGATCGCAACATCCGATGATAAATCGGTCGATTTTTCCTACTACGCCCACTACCTGCATCATCGCTTTTTCGAGGTGAACTACGCCGACGGGGCCATTCCGATCGACAAATGGTTTGGCACCTTCCACGATGGCACACCCGCAGGCGACGAAATGTTGAAACGACGCCGTCAAGGCGCCACGCGCCAGAGCCATTGATCCTCTGATCATGGGTCCGCACCGTGTTTCATGGCTTGATAAAAAGGACGATACCTGATGCGAATTGTATGTGCCGGCGAGGCAATGATTGAATTGGTCCCTACAGGAACTGAATCTGAATATCGACGGTCCTTTGCGGGGGATACGTTCAACACTTCTTGGTATCTTGCTCGTCTTCAACCTGATTGGTCCGTAGATTACTTGACGACTGTGGGGCGTGACACCCTATCGGAAAGTTTGTGTCGCTTTGCTCGTAATGAGGGCATTGGAACGGGTCACATTGGCCGCCATGAGACGAGGTCGCTGGGGTTATACCTGATTGAGTTGCACAACGGTGAGCGGTCGTTCCAGTATTGGCGAGAGCACTCTGCGGCACGGCTTTTGGCCGATCATCCCGACGCCCTTGCGGCTGCGTTCGCAAACGCCGACTTGATTTATTTCAGCGGCATAACGCTCGCCATTCTAGAGGAGGCCGCGCGCGAGCAATTCTTCTCGGCCCTAGAAAGCGCCAAGTCGGACGGCGCGCGGATCGCCTTTGATCCAAACCTCAGGCCCCGTTTATGGCGTAATCTGGATGAAATGCGCTTAGTCATCATGAATGGCGCCCAAATGGCAGACCTCGTGTTGCCCTCATTTGATGAGGAAGCGCACTCTTTCGGCGATGCAAACCCGAACGCGACCATTGCTAGATATCAATCAGCCGGGGTAAAAACTGTGATTGTCAAGAACGGTGCCGGACCCATCCATTTTGCCTGCGACGATACTCAAGGCAGGATCGATTCTGACATCGTGACGAATGTTGTCGACACGACCGCAGCGGGCGACAGCTTTAACGCGGCGTTCATCGCGGCGCATCTCACAGGAACTGGCTTACGATGTGCGATCAAGGCCGGGTGCGGCCTGTCCGGCCAGGTGATCAGATATCGGGGTGCTTTGGTCGAGCCCGCTCCAAATGATCATGATCGAGCAAAATAACCCGGATCAAACGAGCGGGTCCTGTCAGACAAAACGAGCTTGAGACGGGGCGGGCTGTTTCGTAGCCTCGCCGTATGACAAAACACTCCCCATTCAGGTACTTTAAAACGAGCCCTGAGATCATCCGCTTGGCTGTGATGCTGTACGTTCGTTTTCCGCTCTCACTCCGTAACGTGGAAGATCTTCTGCACGAACGAGGCATTGAGATCAGCCACGAAACAGTTCGGTTTTGGTGGAATAGATTTGGTCCGATGTTTGCTGCTGAGATACGAAGAAACCGGGTCAGTAGGATGCGATCTTATTCGAACTGGCAATGGCACTTGGACGAGGTCTTCGTAAAGATAAATGGAGAGACACATTATCTCTGGCGAGC
>Ga0209308_10002614_pt1 | contig 15439 bp, 18 predicted proteins | sample COGITO_mtgs_1204_3_FD_184806 | JGI IMG/M metagenome (GOLD analysis project Ga0209308, IMG submission 184806) | Pelagic marine microbial communities from North Sea - COGITO_mtgs_120405 (SPAdes) (version 2) | ecosystem: Environmental > Aquatic > Marine > Epipelagic ...
TAAAAGATCCACCAGGGTCGTTCCGAATTACTTTACGACCGAGGTCAACTTTCCAAGTGTACTCGGCCTCACGCCGTGAAACCATCACGTTACCTCCATGTAAATCGCGGTGACGGAAGTCTGGAAATTTTTGGTTAATTCGGTAGAGATTATCAAAAACCTGTACAATTACAGACTTCATCGCATCAAGAGATGGTTTAGTTTTCCACCACGAATTAAACGACATACCATTAAGAAGTTCCATATAAAGAATATCCTTGGGTTTGGTACGTTTTGGGAACGCGCCTAGATCGACCAACGTACCATTCTTTTTACGGACCTTTTTAGGTGTTTTATATTGGATGGGGCACTTCTTAAAGAGATACATCTCAGGAACCGCAAACTCCTTCAATTTTTCGGCAACCTTGAATTCAAACTCAAAGGCACCATTGGTACTTTCCGATGTATCTATCTCTTTGTACGCGACATATCGACGACCATTATCATTGATACTTCCACGGTACATCTTTCCAAATGCACCTTCACTCAGTGGCTTACCCTTACCAGTGCGAAGGGTTGGTGAGTTGTAACTGGGAACCTTCAAGAAGTGTTCTGGGATACAAGCCTTCTCACCTTTGAGTAACTTCTTGAGATTACTCTCTATATTAGACATACTTACTTATTGGTAAGAAGTTTTTTTAAACTTACCAAGAAGGATGGGAACGAGTCCATTGGGACTCGGAACTTAGAATTTTTTATTTATTTACTCGTCAACCTCCTCGATCTCATCCTCTTCCTCAACATCATCGACCTCCTCGGAAGGTAGATCGAGACCCTGGAAAGCAAATGAGGGAAGCTTGACCGACTGCTCAAGTAGAACCTGTTGGAGACGGATAGTAACACCAAACTTATTGTCAATAAACCAAATCTGATTAAAATCAACAATGGCCATACACTTCTGACCCTTCTCGACAGAATCCAGAGAAACCTGTTCCTTTTGTACATTGTACGTCTCGGGGACGAACGAACCATCGGGCTTGGTGAGAACCTTTAGCTTGATAGTAGATGGATACTGTTCCTTCCCAGGGCGAACCATGGGCTTGTAGAGAGCTTGCTTGAGAACCTCAACATTGAAGTCCTTGCCGAGCCACTCCTTGGAGTTTTCAGCGACTGTGTTTACGATGATCTCATCGAGAGCCTTGAGCTTGTCATGAAGTTCCATCGCCTCGGTGTTATCGGGGTCGAAAGACAGGTCGAGAGAATAGGAAGTGCGACCAGTACCCTCATCGGTAAAAGCGCTCAGGCCATATGGAGAGCGCATGAAAGGGAATTGAATGTAGAGCTTTTTGTTGTCACCGGCGTTGAGATAGACGGCCTTACCGCCATTCTTGTTTTTACGAAGTTTCGAAAAGTTTACAGAAGAAGTAGTGAAATCGGAGGAGCGTTGAATAGAGAGCGACATTGTAGTTGGTTATATCTATACAAGGCGATCAAACTTTAAGTAGGTTTTTTTTGTTAATTTATAGTAACTATTTAAGATGGGTTTATTTAAAGATTGTGGTTGTGGGTGCAACGGTAAAAAACAGCAGGATAAACTGGTCATCTCTATCATTTCCGCCCTCACCTTTTTCGTGATTGCCAACCCAGAAGCTTTCCGTGTCGTCAGGCGAGTGTTAGGGTCCAGGATCGCCACCCCTACCGGGTGCCCCTCTACTTTGGGTCTCGCCATTCATTCAGTGGTATTCATGTTTGTCGTATGGGGTATGATGAACATACCAAAGGAATCGCCATGTGCGAAGAAAGCAAGGAAGGGTTCCAGGACTGTATTAGAAGCTCCTAAGCCTATGGCTGAGGTAGATGTTCCCCAGCCCGAATTCTCAGAATCGCAGGTAGAGATGGGTGACAGTGGTCTCCAGTTAGAACCCCAGGGTCTTGAGTCCGAAGGTACTCTGTTCAAGTAAATTTAATTCGTGCATTTTCCAGTCAATTTGGATAAATTGATAGTAAAATGTTTAAAACTCTTCATCAAATCCAATTTCATCAGATGTATCGTCCATTTTTCCATAATCACCAACCCTCTTTTCGAAGAAGTTTGTCTTACCGTCGAGGCTAATATTTTCCATAAAGTCAAAGGGATTATTGGAGTTCCAAATTGGGGGTTGTCCAATCTGCTTAAGAAGGCGGTCCGAAACGTATTCGATATATTCAGACATCTTATCAGAATTCATACCTATGAGGTTACATGGCAGTGCATCCAAAATGAAATTCTTCTCAATTTCCACAGCTTCTTTTATGATAGAGTGCACCGTCTCAGTGGAGGGTTTATTACGAAGTTGTTTGAACAACTCAACCGCAAACTCTTGGTGAAGACCTTCATCCCGAGAGATGAGTTCATTACTGAAGCAGAGACCGGGCATGAGACCCCTTTTCTTTAGCCAATAAATAGCACAGAAACTACCAGAGAAGAAGATACCCTCAACACAAGCAAACGCAAAGAGACGCTCAGCAAAAGAACGAGTTTTAGTATCAAACCACTTCAAGGCCCAATTGGCTTTTCGTTCAATGCATGGGACGGTTTGAATAGCTTCGAAAAGTTGTTTCTTTTCAGCACCGTCTTTGATGTATTTGTCAATAAGTTTGGAGTACGTCTCACCGTGTACCATCTCATTGTGACACTGATACGCATAGAAAGATCGCGCCTCCGAGATTTGTACCTCATCAGCAAAATTGTTATTGATGTTTTCGAAAACTATACCATCGGAACCCGCAAAAAATGCAAGTATATATTTTATGAATTTTTGTTCGTTATCATTCAGGTTTTTCCAGTCATCCATATCACTAGAGAGATCCACTTCTTCCGCAGTCCAATTGGACATTTGAGCCTTCTTGTAAAGTTCCCAGAGTTCAGGGTATTTCAGGGGGAATACAGTAAATCTATTCATTGTTGGGGCCAAAATTGGTTCATATTCATCTTCCATGTAGTCCTGAAATTCAAAGTAGTTTCCGATGAGACGACCGTCAATAGATATTTGAGGGTAGGTTGATACTGAGCCACCGCACACTTCCTTGAGCTCTTCCTTGTCGACCATGATTTTTTCAAAATCGAGACCCTCTGATTCACACAGGGTTTTAGCATGGTCACAATACTCACAACCTTCCTTCGAATAAATAATAACTTTCATCTGTGATATTATCCCTTATTATTTTTTGTCCGAAAACTCTAAGCATGATTGTGCCCTCTGAAATAATTGAAAATGATATAGTCAAAGTCTTAGTAAATGAAGACGGAGTCGAAGACGAAATGTATGGTATTGTTGGTATGAATACAGGGAATACAATCGGCCTGAGATATCTCAATCCCACTGAACTCTTTTATAAGAGTGCATGTGTATACGAATTAGAACATGAAACTCTCTCACCTGTACCATATGAAAGTTTGATGGAACATTACCCAAGTGGAACTCGTTTCGAGGATCTTGAGATGAAAGCATTAGGTATTGGTCAGTATGTCATGTACGCTGAAATCGATGTGGAAGATACAGACAGTGATCTATACGACGAAGGTGGTGATGATGAGTCCGACCTTGAAGGGTTTGTCGTATCAGATAGTGAGATCATTGGACAGGATATCCCATTACCCCCGGGACATCAGGCGATTGACAAGGAATGGAATGCATGGGAACCCACGACATCAGGTGGTAAAAGTTTTAAAGAGACTGTAGATATGATTGAATCGAATATACGACACCTAAGTACGTCTGCGTAATTTGCTTTTTTTAAAAAGCACCGTCAATCATACCAAGATGCTGGCTGCTATATGGTCTGATATAGACCGTCTACTACTAAATACAAAAGAAAATGAAGAAAAGCCAGTGAATATAAATTTTTGTCGTGAATGCTCGGGTGTTAAGGTGTATTCTCGTGAAGGATTACCCACGTGTTCGGAATGCGGACTCATTGAAGATCGCTTTATTGATGAGAGTGCTGAATGGACAAGTGGAATGAACGATGACGGAAAAGTGAACGACCCATCTAGATGTGGGAACCCAAACGCAAACCCAGAACTCTTTTCTCAAAATTGGGGGAAGGGAACGGTTATTTCAACACAGCGTGGCTCTACATACGAAAACAAACGTATGGCCAAAATCAATTTTCATATGTCGATGAATCATCGGGATCGCTCATTATTTCACGCGTATAAGGATATCGATGAAGCGTGTCACACACTTCCCGATGCGGTATTGAAAGATGCGAAGATGATGTACAGGAAATTCAATGAGGGAAAACTTACACGAGGTGCGGTGCGTTTAGGTATCAAAGCAAACTGTGTTTTATACGCATGTCGTCTCGCGAAGGTTTCTCGAACGACCAAAGAGATTTCGGATATGTTTGGGATTCAATCCAAGGATGTGAGTAGAACTACACAAATGTTCAAAGATATTATCATGGGTGCAACGGAAAAGAATTATGTGACAAAAGCCTTCGATGTTATGAATAGACTTTTGAATTCATTTGAAGTGACACGGGAAGAGCGTTTGAAATGTATAAACATGTGCAACACTGTGGAAGATTGTGTAGAACTCATGAGTAAAACACCGAACAGTGTGGCTTCCTCAATTATCTACATGGTTTTGAAAACCAAAGTTTCCAAAACGGAGATGTGTGAAAGATGTGCGGTATCAATACCAACATTGAATAAAATAGAGAATATTATAAAAAAATACTTAGAGGTTAAAGGTCATACTTAAACATATGACCAAGGTATTTCTATCTACCCCATGTTATGGTGGGTTATGTTTGGAAAAATATATGTCTAGTATGATCAAGCTTCAACTCCTTCTCATAAAGGAAGGGATTCAGATGTACCTTGATACTACTGAAAATGAATCACTCGTTCACAGAGCGCGGAATGTATCCGTCGGTCGTTTCATGCAGAAAACTGACTGTGACTATTTTATGTTCATCGATGCGGATGTACATTTTGATCCTGAGGCTGTCGTTCGACTCATAAAGTCCGGGCACGATCTTTCAGTTGCATGTTACCCAAAGAAGGTTGTGATGTGGGATCAAGCGGCATCAGCTGTAAAGAGTGGTGACGATCGTGATATGTCCATGCTTTCGTCGAGTCTCGTCATCAATTTTGGAGCCCAGAATCGTCCAATCAAAGATGGGTTTATAGAAATCCTAGATGGTCCAACTGGTTTCATGATGATTAAACGATCAGTGTTTAAGACACTCGAGGAGAAGTTTCCAGAGCTGTGGTGCAAGAATGACCATCAAAACCGAGATTTTGACGAATATCACGCGGCGTTTGACTGTATGATAGATCCAGTGACTCGTCGATATTTGTCTGAAGATTATGCGTTTTGTAGGCGGTGGCAACAAGCTGATGGTAAGATTTATGCGGACGTGAATACAACCCTTGGACATGTAGGAAATCTACCATTCGGTGGATGCCTTAATGATAGGCTTAAGGTTTAGAATATATAATAACACATGAATCTTGTCACCATCATAACGACTCGCTCGAAATCATGTTCAGTAAAAACTCTCCATGCTATTCTTCGACTTAATATGCGATGCCTCCAAAAGAATATCAACAATGAAATTACATACGTGATAGATGACCCATATGCAAAGGCTGAAGCTGTTCAAAAATATATGAAAACACATGATCGTATCGTGTTTATAGATTTTGGAATTGGTATTGACGATGAATCCCTTGATCAAATTTTCCAACCACACGACAACGTGGGTTGTCTCGTTTTCCCGGGTGTGAATGAGGGAATCGACTGGGATATGTTTAAGGAGAAGATCAAATCCGATTCTAAAGAACCACCGTCACAGATGGGACTTCACTTTGACACACGCGTAGGTAAGAAGATCTCCAAGGACATTTATCAAGTTGCGTATACAGATGCGAAAGTATGGATGATGAATACGAAAAATGTAATGAAATCCATAAAGGATAAAAAGAGTGGGAATTATAAAATTTACCCAAAGATGTTTGAAAAATTCACAGAACAAGGTGTTCGTATATATGCATTTACGGCAGCTAAGTTGACAACAACATACACACATGAATGTATAAGTAACATTCTCAACGCTGCGGGTGTGAAAGTAAATTAAAGTTTATACACTTTTATAAGACATGTCTATAAAGTCGGACTCCCCACTTTACAAATATGTCGTGAAATTCATTCACACTACATGGGGTAGTAAGGACTATTTTCCGGGACCTCAACCCATATCAATCGAGTATAAACATTTTCCTATACTGAAGAGGGGTAATTATACAGTCTGTGAAAAAACCGATGGTGAAAGGCATATGATGGTTGCTTTGGTGTTTGAAGGGAAGAAGAAGTGTCTATTCGTGAATCGAGCATTCAAGATGTTTGAAGTCCCACTGAACCTTAAAAAGGATGTATACGACGGAACAATCTTGGATGGTGAACTCTACGAGAATACACTCATGATTTATGATGCTGTACTTGTATCCGGAAAAAGGGTATGGAATTCCAATTTGTTGGACCGACTCGGCTATGCTAAGTTTGGTGTGGTGCAGCCAATCATATATATGAAGTCGGATAAATGGCGTCTTCAATTGAAAGAGTTTCATCACATGAAAGATTTCCAACAGTTTATGGATGAGTATCTCCCAACCGTAAAACAAGAAGTAGATGGACTTGTGTTTACACCCATCGATGATCCTATTAGGATAGGAACACACGAAACAATGTTCAAGTGGAAGCCCCAAATGAAAAATACAGTCGATTTCTTGATGAAACGTGAACCAACAAGAGAAACGCCTGGTTACAAACCGGGTCCGCTCACATGGAGGTTATATATTCAAGAAAAGGGGAAGTTGTTTTTTGAATCTGAAATCCCCTCTGGTAAAATGGAGGATCAGCCGTGGTTCGAAGAAGGTGCAATCGTTGAGTGTATGTATATGGGGTGGGATGAACCCATGTGGTGGAAACCGATGAAACGGAGGTATGATAAAACACACCCCAATAACCGCCGAACATTTTACAGAACTATCGTGAACATCAAAGAGAATATCAAGATGAAGGAGTTTTTAGATTGTAAACCATAAAGTAAAATCCAGCTTCATCTGGTAGAGGGTGTTCCTTTGTAGACTCGTCATTTAATAAAAACCATTTATTTCTACTCTTAGCGAATGATACGTAATGCCCATCATCTTGATCACCTACATGAACCGCACTAGAAATGAGATTATATTCATATTTATCGATGAGAATGTTTTCGATAATTTTTACATTACTTTTAGTATCAAAAGAAATCATAAGAACTTGTGGGAGTTTGGAAAATAACATGCGAGTTGTAGCGACACTGTGCACTCCGCCACTGGTATCTTCGAAATTTTCTATCGTATTCCAATCCGTACTTTTAAGAAGCATATCATTCATATCATTTCCTGAAGATGTGACGATGTGTACACTAAAATCTTCTTCATTGGATGATTTTCCACCCGGCCATATAGTCTCCTGTGTTTTCTTCCCATAGAACCATGGTTTGATGTTCGGTACGGCTCGTTCTATGATATCTATGATACATAAGATGGCTTCTTGAACGTCGTGTTGTTCATTACTCTTGAAACGTGGGAACTTTTTCTTGAAAGATTCAAGGAGGGGCTTCACGTTTATCATCTCTTTACCATTTTTCCAGTAAATGGCAACTAAGTGAGAATAAAGTTGTGTAAATTCACATTCTCCAACATAAGGATACTTCAAAAAATAGTTTGAAAGAACTGGAATATACAAAAGGCATTGTACTGCTGTATTGAAATAACAGGTGTTTCCGTTATTTATCAAACCTTTCATTACAAGTTATAAACAAAAAACACTTAAGGGAAAGTCGCATCATATTAATGACAATGATGGACATTAAATCCATTTACGACAAGGTTAAACCCACCTTCGATTCCATGAAAGGTGAAGAGCATATCGAAGTTGAGTTACGCCTCGGCAAACATAACGGTTCCCTATTCGATACCAACATGGGTAAAGAAACATGGGAGCGTGTTCTCATGGGACTGAAGAAGTATCAAGGATGGGAAAGTGTGAATTCCTCGGTTGCTGATGTCTACTATAATGATGCCAACAACATTCGAATCACCGCCGATGAAGAGTCCGGTGAACAGACGATGGTCCAGAAGATCAATGTAATCAAGGAGGATTTCAAATGTAACCCGATTGATGTGCGTTTTAGCGTTTCACGGGAAATCCCGACATTTGGTGAATACGAAATGGACCGAAAGCGTAACAAGACACGCCACTCATTCGTGCGTAAGAATTTGAGTATCGATATGACCATATCCTCTGGTGACAGTGTTGACATGGATTCCGAAGAAGAATGCTCCTATCAAATTGAACTCGAGATTGTAAACCCCCAGGAAGTTAAAAATGATGATGAATTCTATAACATTATTCACAAGATTTCCGATCTTGTAAAGATTTTCTAAGTTATTAGTATACAATGTCCAAGGTTAGTTCGAAACAAGTTATGCAAATGGCTGCCATATTTGCGGTGCTCATCGCCGCTATTATCTTTATGAGCGGTCGTGAGGAAAAGACGGAAGAATACAATTGGCGGAAGGCGATGAAGAATGCGAAGAAGGCGGCGAAGAGGGCTAGGCGATGAAGATAATTTTCTAATATACTAGTATAAAATGTCGAACGCTGTTCAGCCAATGGCCAGTGCCGTAAACCTTACTGCCCCAGCCCCCACTTTCATGAATAAGGTCAGGGCGGGTAACCGACCCACTTTAATGAAGATTGGTGCTGTCGTCGCAGTCCTGATTGCGATAATTTTATTTATGCGTAGGGGATCTAAGAAGGAGAAGGAGGAATACTCGATGAAGAAGGCGCGCCTCGCGGCGAAGAGGGCGATGAAGAAGCTCATGAGGTAAAAAACTAGATAAATATTAATATAAATCACCCTTCAGATGAAACTGTTATTTTCATCTAAAGAATAGATACATTTAATATCCATGGATGAAGCCAGACATCTGGTTGTTGAAAAACCAGATGGTTCTGTCGCGATAGCGTTCAATCAAGAGGTTCCACCACCGGAACCTCCACCGGAAATTATACAACCACGATCACATGTAAGATTTTTACTAGAATATCACCCCGTTGCGCGTGCTCTGGCGTATATATTCGTACTCGCATCTGGTATAAATCTGGCTCTTTACACGAGAACAATAGATATTATCAATTTTGTGTTGATAGTATCTACGACGGGTGCTATACATACCGAATACCAGGCATCGATAGCAGTTGTAGTGTTTCATGGTACGTGTGCGGGGCTCATGATAGTACCATTTTGTGTACTTCGAATGTGGGAACAATCCATTTTCCAGTTTTCAACCGCTCTGATGTGTTTCACCGCATTTAATACATGCAATCAAATAGCTATTCCCTGAAAATATCACTGTTCAGCATCTTGAAGAGATTCCATAAAAGCATCTTATGTTGTGGACTTTCAACATATTCCCAGTCATCAATTATAGACATGATGAGTTTGTTATCATCAGGCTCATCATTTTTACGAAAACTAAGGGGTGCACGTTCTCCTTCACTCCTTACATTTCTAATGTAATCCGCCACAGTATAAATAATAGCGTCTAAAAGCTCCTCTTTGGCCATTTCCATCCATGAATCTGTGGGTGTTCCCCATGTCCTCGTGTCATCATTCACTCTCACACCGTGATTATAACGTTTCAATCCGAGCTCTAACCGCTCGGTTAATTCCTTTCGGACGGGCATTATTATTAATATTAGATCTAAACTTTAACCAATATTTCCTGTAATCGTCGATTCCCTTTTTAGATATTTTACCCTTTTTGTTATTGAGGATGTAGTTTGCGAGTGCTAACTTGAAATTATTCTTCAAATTGTACGGAACACCGGTCACGTTCGTGTTATTCATGATGTACTTCTTCTCGAAGTTTCTTTTTCTTTGCATCTTCCATTGACTCACCAGTCTTCGTTTAATTTCATTGATATCGCGTTTGAAAGGTATGCCTAACGCATTCTTCTTTTTATTCAGCTTGTTAATTTCATTTTGAACCACCTTCACATCATTGTTAAGATTGGGTTTGTATCTTTTCATCCATGTAACACCAAAATATTTGGCGAGATCATTGCGAATAGAATTTTCATTGAGTCGCCTTTTCATCTCTATGTTATTTATCTTCAACTGTCGATTCATCGCATTAATGGCATTCTTGGCATTCTTCTGCTTCTGCTTGATTGCCCTTGGAGATGGAGGTTTAACAACTGGCTTAGCGGCTATATTATTACGAGCCTTTTCAATCTTCTTACACAAACTGAGTTTAGTGTCCTTTTTGTCGTAAGGAATCTTCATGGCTTTACATATCAGTTCGAGATTGGGCTTAGAATATTGGTCACATATTTTTCGTCCTATCCGGAAGTTCTTAGTATTTACCTTTCCAGTGATGGCTACATTTTTACCTTTGGTAGTGTTTTTGAATGTGACTGTTTTTTTCTTGTTTAATTTTTTGATCTTCTCACAAATCTCTTTACGTGTTCCAAATTTACCCACTACACCCATCTTCTTAGCTAAATCTACGAGTTCTGGTCTGGGCATCCGTTCACACCTTTTACTGTTTATGTTTAACGCAGAAATCTGTGTAGTATTTAATATCTTCTTCTTTGTTGTTTTGGCCTTAGCCTTGGGCTTAGCCTTTGGTTTGGTGCGCGTCTTTTTATCACCCTCGGAGAATACCCCAGTGATTTTAATTTCACCCGCATCGTTCATTTTTTCGATTAATCGCTGTCCACGATTATACGCATTCAATATGTCTTGAGGGCTTTTGCCACCGAGAATCTGAACATTACCAGTTTTGGTAATATTGTATTTGTGATCATCGATGTACGCATAGAAGAACGGACCGAGTTCGGGTTCATACGTTACGTTCGTCATACCATATTCCCTGAATCGGGCGGCAGCCAATCCGAGACTCCTAAAAACACCGTTAAATTTAAACTGTGCACTGATATTGTTATATTCAAATGGATTGTATAAGAAAGACTCACGTTCAGTGTATTTGTCAATGACGAACTTTCGGATCAACTCCGGTTGAACACCTATATTCTCACCGACAAATCCCGCAGAAAATCGTATTTTACCATTTTTGTATATATTAAACGTAACCTTATGTGATTCAATCCCATTAGAAATCCTTAATATTATCTGAGTACTGAAATAGTCCTTGTTTATGTTACCCTTAGGACCGTAGTTTTTACTATGTGAATAACCCGTCTGAAATCGACCATATATTCCCTTTATGTCCAATGTGTCTATATAAAGACCTTCACCGATAAAGGTTTTATCGAGTGGTTTTTTTACTAGTATGTTTTTTATGTTTATACGGGCTTCTTTACCGAATCCACTGTTTACGTTGGCATTAAACATACCGATGTTTAGTTTACTCATTGAAAGTCGTGTAGGGGCAATATAATCTAATGAAGTATTGTTAAAAGATGTTTTACCCAATGCATTTTTGAATGCATTTTCGTTTATATCACTGAACTCATTTTCGAGGGGATCATTCTCAAATTCCTTAAACATACCTTCGTATCGTCTGTCATTGACGATATTCCTTTGGAGTGTATTAGGAACTTCTTGTCTCTTCAAAAGATTAAGTTCCACTTCACGGGGAACCTGGACATTTGGCGCACTCCTGGGTGGTGGCCACCGAAGCGATGGGCTACGCCTAGGACCCGTGGTCTCTATTCTGATGCCCGAGGTTTCCACGAATTCTCGAATTCCTCGACTCATTACTATTATGTACAAGTATTTTTTTTAAAACTCGTCTGTGAATCCAAGTGATTCTTCAATGACGTTGAGACCATAAATGATAGGTTGCTTGGGGTACAATCTCCCCTTGTATGTGACTGATTCGTTCCTGACTTCAACATCTCTTGAACTGAATGGCCCAATGTAGAAATCGGGATGGAACTTATGCTTTCCAAGATTGTTTTCATGGCAATGTTGGTTGAACACTTGCACAAATAGCTTTTGGGGTACAAACATATCTTCACCAAACTCAATATTCGTAGACTCGAGGAAGTTTGTGAGGGTACTCGCAACCATCGCCACTTGCTTTTGGATGAGCTTGAAATAGTTAGGCACAACATTCCAAATATCCCTGTCCCTGAATTTATTGGAGTAATCTAGGTATCCGCGCACACATTTGAGTAGAATGATGGGGAGCTCCTTCTCCAATTTCTTTTCAAGGTTTGGGTCCGCTTCTTGAACTTGTTTAGTGAAGTTCCATGGGAGAATACGACGCAGTACTGAACCAGAGTTATCTTTCCAGTTTGGAATTTCATTTCCACCGAGTACTCCAGGTACCTTCCAATCGAGTGAAACCGCTATTTTGTTCTTGACTGCGATCGAAACCCTCTCACCTGATACGATAGACTGAAACTCAGCCTGTTCCAGTGCGAGGTCACCCTTAATCTCGGGTGCTATGAACATGAAACTGTCTTTCAGGGCTGACAGGCCGAATTTCCTCTCAATGTTGTTTCCGAGTGTGCCTACGTCCTGACTTTCGTAAAAACGCTTGAAAACATTGTTAATGAGTGTCGATTTACCGGACCTCGCGATACCCTTGAAAAATGGAATGACTTGCCAGGAATCCAGGTCACCAACATCATAACAGAGGCGTCCACCCATAACATAAGCCCAGTTACAGACTTCGGGCTCAAACTTTTGGTAATGTAAAACCTTATCAAAGTGGGGTGTGGGAATGTCTTGCCAATTTTCGATATGGGAAAAGTCATCAAACTGCTGATCGAAATACTTACAGGAGATGATAGTTGGGTCGAGGCACCGAAACTCCTTACTATCGTAGGGGTAAAAGCGAGAATCATAAACTCCACGATCGGGAATCCACTCCTTTCCAACAAAAACACCATTCTTGAATGACCATACATGACGTCTCTTTTCAATCTCAGGAAACTGGGGATCGATGCACTTGGAAATGTATTCAATCACATCCCTGTATACCGTCCCTCTACTCGTAAAGTTTTTCCAGTTTGAGAATTCGTCATCTTTAGGTGCGATGTTACGGACAAAATTCTGGATTTCCTGCTTTGCAACCCATGCCCGAGTGCAGTACCCATCGATGGTCTTGATTTCTTCGCAGCAAAAGTCTTTGTATCGTCTGTACCCAGATTTATACGCTTCGTCGAGTGTGTAGAGGAGACATTTTTGATACGGGGAACAATCCTCAATCTCATCTTCGTCCATAGTGGATGGGTCAGAGCTCGAGGACACCTGTGGCACTGCCATTGGGTTGACAACACGCTCATACGCTATGAAATGGCGTCTGATATTTTCATAACCGTCTTTCAGTTGTTTGACGACGTTGTTGACTCGCTTCCATAATGTGATTCCATCACCATTTACATCATGAGATTCTATTTTGAGATCCATGACCCGATTCTTCAAATCGATGATAAAACGACGCTGTCGTTCACGGATCCCCTTAATAGCCAGAATATCAATTCTTCCTGGGATGGGGTTATTGTTACTGTCCCAATTATCAGCGTGAATGAATTGCCTGTACCCCAACTCACGCGCATTCCTATAATCTTCAGTCTGAAGATCCCAGAAGATTTCAAACTTCCTCACGATTTCAATTATTTGGTCCTCATTCATCGATTGGATTTGCTCTTTTTGTAGCTCAGCCAGTGCTTCATACCTATTCGGTTCCTTATCGATGAAGTGAGTGTCTTCCATGCTTACTCTTACTATGAATTTTTCTTTTAACTAAATTTTTAATCTTGAAGCTTGGCAAGAATCTTTATAAGGATTTTATTCTGTACCTGCATTTGGTTAGAAATCTCGACGAGAGCTGAACATACGGTGTCACCATCCTGTGTCGCCATGAGAGAAGTCATCAAACCTATGATGTCAGTCTCATCGTCCTCAAGGTCCTCAAGGTCCTCGACAATTTCCTGATCATCTACCGAAATCTCATCCTCGGTCTCATATTCGTCGGAGACGATTTCACCATCTTCAATTTCTTCAGGCTGTGTGGACATTTGAATTACACCGAGAAAAAGTAGACTGCGAAATTTCGCACATTTACCCAGAATTATTTTCTCTGCTTATAGTACAACAACTCTCAAAATGGCCGGTGGTCTTATGCAACTCGTCGCTTACGGTGCCCAGGATGTCTACCTTACTGGTAACCCTGAGGTAACTTTCTATCAGGCCAAATACAAGCGCCACACTAACTTCGCGATGGAGAACATCGAGCAGACCGTCAACGGTACTGCCGCCAACTCCGGTCGCGTCTCCGTCACCGTCGCCCGTAACGGTGATCTCGTCGGTGACATGTACCTCGAACTCGAGTCTGCCATCGCCGCTACCGCCACCGCGGAGGCTGGTGACTGCAACTGGGTCGCCGAGCGCGCAATTTCCTCCGTAGAATTATCAATCGGTGGTCAAAGAATTGACAAGCACTACCAGAAGTGGTGGAGGCTTTACTCCGAGCTTTACCTCGATGAGGCCAAGAAGGCCACTTGGGGTAAGATGACCACTGCGGCGGACACTGGTACTGGTACCGGTGCCGTGTACCTTCCTTTAATTTTCTTCTTTAACCGCAATCCTGGACTTTACCTCCCACTAATTGCTCTGCAGTACCATGAAGTGCGCATCGATATTGACCTCGCGTCCGATTTCGACACCTTCCTTAACAAGTCCGTCTTGAAGGTGTGGGCCAACTATGTCTACCTTGACACTGAGGAGCGTAGGCGATTTGCGCAGAAGGGCCACGAGTACCTCATCGAGCAGGTCCAGCACACTGGTACCGATACCGTTGATGAGTCCCAGACCAAGCAGGTCCGCCTCTCGTACAACCACCCCGTCAAGGAGCTTGTGTGGTGCTTCTCCAACACCGCCGCGAAGTCTTCCCTGTGGAACTTCACCGCGAAGAACCTTGTCACTGAGGTTGCCCTCGAGTCCGACCACACCGCGGTGAACGACTCCAACTGCTATGTGCCCATCTCCAACCTCGGCACCCCCATGTACGCCACCAAGCTCTCCTCCGAGGCTTACACCGAGGAGAACGCCGGTCAGCTCGAGACCTTCAAGCTTGTCCTCAACGGTCAGGACCGCTTCAAGGAGCAGAAGGGTAAGTACTTCAACCAGGTCCAGGCGTACAACCATCACTCCGGCTGCCCCGCTCCCGGTGTGTACTCGTACTCCTTCGCGCTCAAGCCCGAGGAGCACCAGCCCACCGGCACTTGCAACTTCTCCCGCATCGATAACGCGCAGGTTGCCGTCAAGATGGGTGCCGGTAAGGCGACTTCCATGCACATGTTCGCCACCAACTACAACGTCCTCCGCATCCAATCCGGTATGGGTGGCCTCGCCTTCTCCAACTAATTTGTTGGTC
>Ga0209308_10002618_pt1 | contig 15417 bp, 19 predicted proteins | sample COGITO_mtgs_1204_3_FD_184806 | JGI IMG/M metagenome (GOLD analysis project Ga0209308, IMG submission 184806) | Pelagic marine microbial communities from North Sea - COGITO_mtgs_120405 (SPAdes) (version 2) | ecosystem: Environmental > Aquatic > Marine > Epipelagic ...
CCTATAGTTTCAACCCCAGGAACTGTATACATGTTTAAATCACACATACATCATAGAGTTTTGCCGGTAACATCTGGTACAAGAAAAACTTTAGCAATGTTTGTTTACGGTCCGAGGTTCAAATAATGTATGATTTATTTAAAGATTATCTACCTGCGATAAATCACACCAAAAAGAATCTGATGGATTCAGATGACCCTATGTGGGAAAAGAAGTACCCTGCATTTATGGTCAACAAAGTCCTATCTGGTTTTTCAGACACTATAATGCTCAGCAATGAAATGAATCGAAATCATTTCCTTGATAGAGATATGCAATTTCAATTTCTACTAAATAGTATTAGGCAGAAGAAAAGGTTTACTCCTTTTCTAAAGGCTGGTAAGATTAAAGATATTGAGTGTGTAAAAGAGTATTATGGATATAGTAATGAAAAGGCCAAATCTGCTCTCGACATACTCACCAAAGAACAATTGAAATTAATTAAAGAAAGTTTATATAAAGGTGGGACAAAATGAATGAGTTAGATAATAGTTGGCATCCTGAAAAGATGCTCGAAGTACAATTAAAAGAGCCAGATGATTTTCTGAAGGTTCGAGAAACCCTAACGAGAATAGGCGTAGCCTCGAGGAAAGACAAAAAGTTATTCCAATCATGCCATATTCTACACAAACAAGGAAGATATTTCATAGTACATTTTAAAGAACTGTTTGCACTTGATGGTAAGTTCGCAAACTTCTCAGAGAATGACATTGAAAGAAGGAATACTATTGCTCAATTATTGAGTGATTGGGGTTTAATTACTATATTAAATAAAGAGCAGGCTGAAAACAAGGCACCTCTTTCACAGATTAAAGTCTTGGCGTTCAAAGATAAGAATGATTGGGACCTACAAGCAAAATACAATATAGGTAAAAAAGTAGATGACGAAGGCTCCGAAGTTTAGAGATTTCATTACAGAAGCAAAAGGTGATAAAAAGTACAAGTTACTGATTATTACTGATGAACCTGAAAAGGCAAAAACATTTCATACTGCTGACCGACTAAGGGAAGAGGCAGAGAAACTTGGGTGGAAGAATTATCTATACAAACTATCTGGCGGGTATACATCATATGAAGATGGTATCTTTAGACTACATAACAAAGATGATGAAAAAGGTTTTGTAGTATCAGGTAGTGATACGATTGCGGTCATTCGTGGTTCTGTTGTAAGAAAAGATAGTTGGTTAGATATTGTTTCTTCACTTGAAAAACACGGTGTATGCGTTGCAAACAGTCGTAAGACAATCAACATCTGTACAGACAAATATAGAACTGCACTTAAACTTGCAGACTACGGCATCAGACAACCTAAAACTGTTTTGATAACAGACCCCGAAAACTCTGTCAAAGCATTTGACATCCTAGACACAAAGTTTCCTGTGATAATGAAAACTCTAAGAGGCTCAAAAGGTGTTGGCGTTCTGTTTATTGAGTCTGAAAAATCAATGGACAGTATTGTTCAAATACTTCACAAACAAGATGAAGATACAGACCTACTATTACAAGAATACATCAAAACAGATTATGATGTAAGAGTGCATGTGTTAGGTGGCAAAGTATTTGCGGCTATGCAAAGACCAGTTATCGAAGGCGATTTCAGAAGTAATGTATCACAAGGTTCAGAACCTAAAAAGATTAAACTAACCGAATTAGAAATAGAAGAAAGTCTGAAGGCTGCAAAAGCAGTTGGTGGACTATGGACTGCTGTTGATTTTATTCCTGCTAAGAATAGGGACAAAGAACCACCATTTGTGATTGAGGTCAACTCATCACCAGGCACAGAAGGTATAGAAGAAGCAACTGGGCAGAATATCAGTAAAGAGATTATCGAGTTTTTTGCAGACAATAAGAATTGGGTTAAAGTGCCATCTGAATGTGGTTACAAAGAAGTTGTTACAATTAAACCATTCGGGCAGATTGTTGCCAAGTTTGATACAGGTAACTCTGGTATGCCAGTTATTCATGCTGACGAAATGAAGGTGAGTGGCAAGAAAGTTACATGGACCTTACTAGGCAAAACTATTACAAGTGATATAATTCGTACAGAAGAAATATCAGTTGGCGGACTAAGAGATTATGATGAAGATAGATATGTGGTAAAACTAGATGTTGAATTTCTAGGCACAGTCTATGAAACAGAATTTACACTAGACGATAGAGATGAGAGAAGTCATATTCTATTTGATAGAGAGTTTATGAACAGACTCAATGTAATGGTCAACCCAGGCAGTAAGTATGTGGTTACAACAAAATATAGTTTGTAGGCTTGACATACCAATCAAACTACTGTATAATATGTTATTAAATAATGAAGGAGTGAAACATGGCAAAAAATCATCAAACAGAAAACCCACTATTCAAAGCACTAATCAGGCAATCAGAGGCTGATATCGCAACTGCGTTTGCTTCGTTAGTGATTCATTTTGATAACCCATCATCAGATGGTGCAATTATCAAATCAATGCAATGTCAACTAGACAAAATTGCAACGGCAGAAAAAAGAATTGAAACACTAAACAAACATTTCAACAATACTCAAATATAATTAATGAAGTTCTACACAAGTGTACTTCCCTACAGAGGTCGGTTGTTAGTTCGTGGTGTCGATAAAGACGGTGCCCAAAAGAAATATAGAATTAATTATAAACCATCTCTGTTTGTTCCAGTCGGCAAAGAAACTAAGTATAAGACTTTAGATGGTCGTAATGTTGCAAAAGTAAAATTTGATAGTATCCCTGAGGCCACGAAGTGGGTGAATGAGTATAAGAATGTTACGAACTTTGAATACTTTGGCAATACAAGACATCAATATCCATTTATTGCAGATGAGTTCCCTGGCAAAGTCGATTGGGATTTATCGCAGATAAAATTACTTTCAATTGATATTGAGTGTGAGAGTGAAAATGGTTTCCCTAGTCCTGACAAAGCAGCCGAACCTTTAATCTGTATCACAGTAAAAGACCATACATCTAAAAAGATTATCGTCTTTGGTATGGGAAACTTTGTCAACGATAGAGATGATGTTCAATACATTAACTGTTCAACAGAAACACATTTGATTGAAACATTCACTAAGTTTTGGGTTGAATACAACCCCGACATCATTACTGGTTGGAATGTAAAGTTCTTCGATATGCCTTATCTGATGAATCGTTTCAAACATCTGATGGGTGAAGAATGGATTCTACAATTCAGTCCTTGGGGTGTTGTTGAGAATCGAAGTGCAAGAATTACTGCAAAAGGATATAATCGTGAAGAAAGTTTCTATGACATTCTAGGCGTTGATGTTCTTGATTATCTTGACCTGTATCGTAAACATACTTTTGTCAGACGAGAGAGTTACAAACTTGACCATATCGGTGAAGTTGAGCTTGGTCAAAACAAATTAGACAATCCGTATGATACATTCAAAGAGTTTTATCAGAACGACTATCAACGATTTGTAGAATACAATATACAAGATGTCGAACTAGTTGACAAGTTAGAAGATAAGATGCAATTGATTGCCTTACATTTGACTATGGCCTATGAGGCGAAAGTGAACTATCAAGATGTGTTCGGTCAAGTAAGAATATGGGATTGTATTATCTACAACCATCTTCGTTCAAAGAATATTGTTCCACCTGCCATACAAGAATCTAAAACATCTGATGGTTATGAAGGTGCCTATGTAAAGGACCCTGTTGTTGGTTTTCATGATTGGATTTGTAGTTTCGATTTGAACAGTCTATATCCACATTTGATTATGCAATACAATATATCGCCTGAAACAATGGTTGGTTTTGAGCCGAATCGTGTGAATGTAGAAAACATGTTGAACGAGAAGTCTGACTTGTCCGATTTAGATGGTAGAACGATAACGCCAAATGGTGCTCAGTTTAGAACTGACAAGCGTGGCTTTCTTCCTGAACTGATGGATACGCTATACAAAGAACGAGTTATTTATAAAAAGAGAATGTTGGAAGCACAGAAGATGTATCAACAGACTGGCGATAAGAAATACGAGTTTGAGATTGCAAAGAATCACAACATTCAGTTGGCAAGAAAGATTGCATTGAATAGTGCCTATGGTGCAATCGGCAATCAATACTTTAGATACTTTGATGTTCGACATGCAGAAGGCATTACTATGGCAGGCCAGTTGACGATTCGATGGATTGAAAGAGATGTGAATGAGTTTCTAAATAAGTTATTAAAAACAAAGAGTGTAACTTATGTTGTGGCTTCTGACACAGACTCCATTTACATTCGATTGGGTGCAGTTGTTGATAAGATATTTAAAGACAAGTCTGACACAAGAAAGATTGTGAGAATCATGGATAAGTTTTGTAATGAAACAATACAACCACAAATCGATAAGTCGTTTGATAAACTTGCAGAGTATGTAAATGCGTTTGAACAAAAGATGATTATGAAACGAGAAGTGATTGCAAACAAAGGTATCTGGACTGCAAAGAAACGATACATCTTAAATGTTTACAATGATGAGGGCGTTGAACTGAAACAGCCTAAACTAAAAATCATGGGCATCGAGGCAGTAAAAAGTTCTACACCTGCCCCATGTCGTGTGAAGATTAAAGAGGCTCTCAATGTGATTATGACAAAAGATGAAAACGCATTGATACAGTTTATTGAAGATTTTAGAAAGGAGTTTAAACAGTTGCCGCCACATGAGATTGCTTTTCCTCGTTCATGCAACAATCTAAAGAAGTATGCTTCGTCAACTACAATCTATCAGAAGTCTACACCAATGCATGTTCGTGGCTCTTTATTGTATAATAATCTGTTGAAGAAAAACAAGTTAAAGAAGTATGAAACTGTGCAAGAAGGCGACAAGATTAAGTTTGTTCAATTGAAAGAACCTAATTCGTTGAGAGAGAATGTAATATCTTTTATTAGTGTTCTTCCAAAAGAATTTGATTTGCATAAGTACATTGATTATGATAGTCAGTTTGATAAATCGTTTTTAGAGCCATTGCGATTTATTGTTAATGCAATCGACTGGAGTTTTGAGCGACAGTCAACACTGGATGATTTTTTCTGATGAGAGTAATACCTTTTTGTGGATATCCAATTTGCATAATAAAGACTAACGAAATACTTAATGATGATGAGTTAAGGTTTTTAAAAAGTTTAGATAATAAACAACATATGGAAACTCTAAACACTAGGACTAAATTAACCAAAAGCGTTAATATCCTAAATAATATTGAGTTGACAAGAATTAAAGATTTTGTTTGGAAATATTTTTGTGATTATGTAGATAATGTTTTAGAAGTTGAAAATGATTTCTACATGTGCAATAGTTGGGGAACAATTCAACAAAAAGGTGATTATCACCCCAGCCACAATCACCCAAACGCTGTGTTTAGTTCTGTGTTTTATGTTCAGACCTCTAATAGTAGTATTACTTTTGCTATTGATAGGTCTAAAATTATGGAAGGATTTCTACTTGATTTTAAAATTAAAAACTATAATTATTTTAATGCACTATCGTGGAAAGTACCAGTTGAAACTGGCGACATGATAATATTTCCAGGCGAGTTACAACACGAATCGCAAGTGCATGATGGCGATGATGAAAGAATGATAATAGGCTCAAGTTACTTTGTTGAAGGCAACCTAGGATTTGATAATAATTACAATTCAATAAAAATATATAATGCAGATAATTGATGACATACTAACTTCAGAAGAGGCTGACCATATTGAAAGAACGATAATCAATGACCGCTTTCCTTGGTTTCTACAGGCAGGTGATAGTACAGTTACACCAGATATTGCTGAATTGTATAAGAACGATAAGAATGTAAAAGACCATTTTCAATTTGTACATGACGCTATAGTTTGGAATGATACTCTACAAAGTTTTTACAAATCAAAATATAGTAAGTTGTGTCAAAAGACATTAGATAGATTTATGCAAAGAACTGGTTATGCTAATTGGGAGTCGTATGATATTTTAAGAAGTAAAATTAATCTTACACCTCAATATAAAAATGCAAAGTATGGTTATGGTGTGCCACATACAGATGACAAAGAACCTCATATGGTGATAATATATTATGTTAATGACTCTGATGGTGATACATGTCTTTTTGATAATGATAATAAAGTACAACATAGAATTGCGCCAAAGAAAGGTAGATTTTTAGTTTTTGATGGTAATCGAAAACATGCTGGCTCACATCCTTATTATAGTAATTACAGGGCTGTTATTAATAGTAACATTAGGTTTAGATGAATTCTACATGGAATGCACAATTCGGTGAGTTATCAGATGATGTAGTAAAGGCTATTATTAATACTGGTTGGAGTCATCCCATAGAAAGACATGGCGAAGATGAAGAAGTAACTAATGGAATTAGTAGAAGTTCGACAAACACATACATCGACCTTTTAGATGAGCCTGAATTAAAAGATTTATTATGGCACTATGTTCGTTCACATAATAAGAACTTTTATAATTTTGATTTGACTGATTTAGAGTCGCCACAATTTGCTGTTTATAACGAGGGCAATCATTATCAATGGCACCAAGATATGTATCTTAATGAAATTTTCCCTGATATGTTTCATAGAAAATTATCTATGACTATTCAGTTGAGTGATGGGGATGATTATGAGGGTGGTGATTTTGAAATAGGCGATTCATCTTGGGCAGAATATGATAAAGAATTATTCAGACAGAAAGGAACTATTATAACATTTCCTTCTTTTATGAAACACAGAGTTACACCAGTTACAAAGGGTGAAAGAATGTCTTTAGTCGTTGCAGTTGACGGACCTAAATTCAGATGACAGATGAAGAGCTAAAAGATTTTATTGAGTATTTTAAAAATGAATTACCAGACCCCGAACATCACCCACAAAAGGTGATATGGTTAATGAGATGGTATCAATCAATTGTTTTGAGGAATAGAGAATGAAAGAAAATGCATTTACACACTACATAAGAGATAACACACTATATGGCCGTTTCAAGGATGCGGCTAGAGAAGATAAGTTACCAATCTTAGATAACAAGACATTTGAAAGAATGAACGCAGAGTACGGTAAAGAGAAGATGCGAACAACACTTGCTGACTATATTGCAACAGAACGACCTGTGTTCCCACTAAAAGAAATCACAAAAGATGACATGAGAAAGTCCTTTTTTGATTTACAAAAGTTTGATACTAGTACTATTTGTATTCCTAATGAGCAAGTAGAGAAAACTGTATTTGAAAAGTATGATGATTACAAATATAGTTATGAAGATTATGGCCTTGGCTTGATTAATGGTGCTAGTACCTTTAATGATGTGTCAAATTATTTTCACCAAGACTTACGACTAGAGTGTGGCAGTTATGGTTTCAGAGCACCGAAAGAAGTATGGGAGAATGGTACTGCATATGACATATGGAAGTGTTTTGGTCCTATCTGGCGAGGCATCAATGGTGTTCAAAAGGTCATGGTAGAAGGTAAAGAACAATTAATGGGCGGGCAGTTGAGTGAGAAAAGTTATATCTCTGCTTTCAGACTTGGCACTTATATCGCAACACAATTTAAACCTGTCGTTGCAAAGGCAATCTACGATATAACAGAAGCAAAAACAGTACTTGATACAAGTTGTGGTTGGGGCGATAGGCTTGCTGGTTTTTTTGCTTCAGACGCTGAAGAATATTATGGTTGTGACCCAAACCCAAATACATATAGAAGATACCAAGAACAAATATCTCAATACAATAAGTTTCTACCTAAACCTAAAAAGGTACACATATGGAATTGTGGTGCAGAAGATTTGCCATATGATAAGTTACCACCAATTGATTGTGCGTTTACAAGTCCACCTTACTTCTCAACAGAAGAATACAACAAGGGCGGTGAACTAGAAGAAAATCAATCTTGGTTTAAATTTAATGAGTATGATGCATGGCGAGATGACTTTTATTTGCCTGTCGCAGAGAACACAATGAAAGTTTCTAAATATATGTTTGTCAACATTATGGACCCAAAGATACATGGTGTTCGTTATCGTTCAGGTGATGAGCTAGTTGATAAATTTAAAGACAAGTTTCTTGGTCAGATTGGTATGAGAATCATGCAACGCCCACAGGGTAAGGCAGTATTCAATGACGAAGATGGTAAGTTTGATAAAGCAAAACTAGACGAACACATGAACAAAATGTTTATTGAGAATGTCTGGTGTTTTGGGCCTGAATCAGACCTGTTCAAGAATTCAAGAGTGGCAACACTAGATGATTTTTTCTAAATATGCTTGACAATGGCAACTAAAAAGAGTATAATACAACTATGTTAATCGTACAAAAAAGACTAAAAACAGAACCAGATGCAGAATGGCACTTTCACGAAATAATGAGTGATTGGTTTCCTGGCGGGTTTCAAAGAGAAACAGATTGGGCATTGAGATACAAAAGAAGAAATGATAACCCAACATACAAACATGAATACAAAGTGGAGTTAAAGACATGAGTGATTTTTTAAAAGATATAATTAAAGAAACAGGCAACGAATATGCAAGTCTAGTATCAGATGGTTCAACAGGCGATGTTGATGACTTTATTGATACAGGTTCGTATATATTCAATGCGTTATTAGGTGGTAGTATTCACAGAGGCCTACCATCAAACAAGATTACTGCAATCGCCGGCGAAAGTGCAACAGGTAAAACCTTCTTTGTGCTTGGCATGTGTAAGAACTTTCTCGACAAGAATCCAGATGGCGGTGTAATATTCTTTGAGAGTGAGTCAGCAATTACAAAAGACTTGATTGAAGAACGAGATATAGATAGTAAACGAATGGTCGTTATGCCCGTTACTACTGTGCAAGAATTCAGACATCAAGCCATTACTGTATTGGACAAATACATTGAACAAAAGAAATCAGAAAGAAAACCAATACTACTTGTCTTAGATTCTTTAGGTATGCTATCTACCACAAAAGAAATGGAAGACACCCAGGCAGGTAAAGAAACAAAAGATATGACAAGGGCACAGATTGTAAAGGCCGCCTTTCGAGTACTCACCTTGAAGTTAGGGAAAGCGAAAGTTCCCCTTATTATAACAAACCATACTTATGATGTGGTGGGCAGTATGTTCCCACAGAAAGAGATGGGTGGTGGGTCAGGATTAAAATATGCCGCCAGTAGCATTGTCTATCTTTCTAAACGCAAAGAAAAAGATGGTACCGAAATCATTGGTAACATCATTCATTGTAAGAACTACAAGTCAAGGCTGACCAAAGAAAACAAAATCGTAGATGTTCGCTTGACTTACGACAAAGGTTTAGATAGATACTATGGTCTATTAGAACTGGCATTGAAACATGGCATATTCAAATCAGTATCTACAAGAGTTGAGTTGCCAGATGGTACTAAGACTTTTGGTAAGACTATAAATAATAATCCCGAAAAGTATTTCACACCAGAGATACTAGAACAGTTAGATGCTGTTTGTGGAAAAGAATTTAAATATGGAGATGCAGTTGAAGAAGTCGAAGAATCAGTACCCGAAACCACATCAAACGACAACGCCTAAACACAACGAAGATTATGTCTTTGTAGAGAAGGAAGGTGAGGACTTTACAGCCCTAAAACTCATTAGTGGCCCATTCGCAAGTATAGTTTATCATTATGGTCATGTAGGATTCGCACCTGAATCTGAATCAGTTAATGGTGCATTGCCCATGAAGTTTGACTATACAGTTATAGAAAATAGAATTGAGGCTGATACAGACAGTCAAGAATTTATTAATCATATTGGCGATGTATTGGTTGTGTTATTAGAAGAACAATTAAAAAATGAAAATAACTAACCTAATACAACAAGGCTCACTATTAACTGTGCCTAATTTTCTAGCCGATTATATAGACTTAGAAAATAAAATTAAAGATTATGAATATGAGGCGACTCATCAACCAAAGTCGGTTCAATATGGTAATAGATTTCAAGCTGCCCCTTGTTGGGAAACTCAGAATCTTAAAATCATTGATAGACCTATGCACAACTCTATCAAAAAACAAATTGAGGAATTAATTGAAGAACCTATAGTTGATTTTCATTGTAGAATAAGATGTACAAAATCTAGTGAACTAAAACTATCACCTCAAGGCAAACGCAGACTTGGTATGGTTCATACTGATGAAGATGAATTTGCAGGAGTGTTACCATTTGACCAATCGTTCACAGGTGGCACAGCATTCTTTTCTCATGCCTGGGATAAAATGCCTGACATAACTCATGGAGCATGGCCGAACAGACTAGTTTTATATAATGGAAAAAGAAATCATACTGCTTGCCATGATTTCACTTTTGAAAACAGATATGTCTTAGTAATATTTTTTAATGTTGCTTGACTTTTTTATTCAGCTGTTGTATAATGTATCAATCAAAAAACAAGAGGGCGTATGAGCGAAAGAATCGAAACAACGGCGATTAGAAATCTGATTCATAACGAAGAATATTGTCGAAAGGTTTTACCTTTTATTAAAGAAGAATACTTCGTAGACAGATTAGAGAAGTTGTTGTTTACAGAGATTTACAAGTTTGTCAACAAGTATAATAATCTACCGACAAAAGAATCTCTATCGATTGAAATCAACACGAACAAAGGTATCACCGAAGATGAGTATAAGAAACTCACAGGCATTATTGCTGAGCTCAATCCAGAACCAATCAACTTAGATTGGCTGGTTGAAACGACAGAAACATGGTGTAAAGACCGTGCGATACATAATGCTATCTTAGGTGGCATTCAGATTATCGATGGCAAAGATAAAGAACATACGCCAGAATATTTGCCAGAGATGTTATCAGAGGCATTATCTGTATCGTTTGACCAGAAAGTTGGTCATGACTATTTACTAGAATCAAAAGAACGATTTGAATATTACAACAAGAAAGAAGAAAGGCTTGAGCTTGATTTAGATTTCTTCAATAAGATTACACGAGGTGGTATTCCATCTAAGACTTTGAACATCTGTCTTGCAGGTACTGGTGTTGGTAAGACCATGTTTATGACTCACCTTGCTTCGTCTGTTTTACTGCAAGGTAAAAATGTATTGTACATCACAATGGAGATGGCAGAAGAACGAATCGCAGAACGAGTTGATGCTAATCTATTGAATGTTGGTATGAGTGATTTAGAAGAACTACCATACAAGATGTATGAAACAAAGATTAATAAACTACAAAAGAAAACAACTGGTCAACTCATTGTGAAAGAATATCCAACTGCATCGGCTTCTGTTGCACACTTCAAAAATTTATTGAGTGAGCTTGCAATGAAGAAGTCTTTCAGACCAGATATAGTTTTTGTTGACTACCTAAACATCTGTGCTTCGTCAAGATTTAAGGCAGGCGCTAATGTGAACTCATATACATACATCAAGGCAATCGCAGAAGAACTCAGAGGCCTTGCTGTAGAACAAGATATTCCAATATTCTCTGCAACACAAACTACAAGAAGTGGTTTTGTAAGTAGTGATGTTGGTCTTGAAGATACTTCAGAATCATTTGGTTTGCCTGCAACGGCAGACTTTATGTTTGCGTTAATCTCATCTGAAGAACTAGAAGAAAAGAATCAGATAATGGTTAAACAGTTGAAGAATCGATACAATGACCCAACGATAAATCGAAAGTTTATCATTGGCGTTGACAGGTCTAAGATGCGTTTGTATGATGTAGAACAGCATGCTCAGACCGACTTAGTTGATAGTGGTCAAGTCGACACATCAATGACGAGTAAATTCACGCAAAAGATTGGTGAGTTTACAGATTTTAAAATTTAATACAGGAGAAAAATATGGCAGTAACTATTGACAATATAGACTATGATGAAACTAGTTTGACACCAGAGGTTAAGAACTCTATTTTACAAGTACAATCTTCAACTGCGGCTATTCAGAAGCTACAATCAGAGATTTTAAATCATCAAATTCTAATCGCACATCACAGTAAAAACATAAAAGATAATTTGCCTACTGATGAAGAAGCACCAACTGAGGCAGCTGATGTAGGTTCGCCTGAGGAATAAAAATGAGTAACATGACACACAGTTTTCTTTTTCCTACAATAGTATGGGAGAAGCAGTTAGATTATAAGAGCCCTAAAACAACAACCCAAGGTGACTCAGAAATACACAAGCACATTGCTATAAAACAATCAAACGAACCAACTGTACACAAATCCAACTATGGTGGTTGGCAAAGTGAGTCAGATATAAAACTTCCATTTGATGAGCTGCAAAAAGAAATAGATGATGCTGTAGCAATAGTTTGTCGTCATGTTGAGTTACCTAAACTACAGATGACAGCTGTTTGGTATAATGTAAACGCACCTGGACATTATAACTCTATACACAATCATCACGGCAGTATTATAAGTGGCGTTTATTATGTGGATGTTCCACATGAAGATATGGGTGATATTGTTTTTCATAGGCCAGATGATGCTGAATATTATTTGAAAGATTTGCCAGATGAAAATCGAAACAACTTCAAGGCAGGTTCAACTCACAGATATACACCAAAAACAGGAATGTGTTTATTGTTTCCAAGTTGGCTTAAACATTCTGTTGAGGGAAATAAAGCAACAGATGAATCTGTTGGACTGTTTGTAAATGAGCCACCAGGAAGTGATACATTTATAAAGACTAACAACCTAAGACGAGATAGAATAAGTCTGTCTTTTAATTATTCTTACATACCTGAGGAATAAATATGGATGATAATTATGAACGCCAATCATTCACTAATAATGTGATTGGCAACAAAGATACTGATGGTCATAAATTTGTGGTATCAAATCCACATAATGACGATAAGTATGAGTTTGATTCTAACATTCTTTCTGGTGGCGATTTTCACAAAGTCATAGACTGGAATGATGGTGCATTTACAAAAGAAGAAATTCAGAAATATTATGATGCCGCTATGGCAATGGACTGGGAAGATGAATGGTATTCAACACCCGATATGAAATCGGACAAAAATCGTGTTGGGTATAAACATGTTACATTGGGTGGTAGTGATACTGAAAGAGTTGATTATGAAATAGAACAGCCTTGGGTTAAAGAGATTTGGGATAAAATTAATCCAGGTCTGAAACTCATAAGACATTATCTAAATGGCCATGGCCCACATCAATCTGGTGGTATGCATGTAGATGGTTGGACTGGTAATCAATATACTGTTATACTTTATTTAACTCCTGATATGACGCCAGATGATGGTGGCACATTAGAACTGTGGACTCCGAACATTACTGATGAGATGAAGGCAATGGCAATCAATACTCCTTTTGGCTTCGGACAGGCAGAAGAACATTTCCCAAACATTCAACAATCACTATGGCCAAGACCTGGTCGTTATGTGGTCTTTGATGCACGAATACCTCATGTCGCAAGGGCAGTTGAGAACGATAAGTTTCGTGTATCACTAGTGTTCAAAGGTACAACTCTTGGCATGTCTGATGTCTGATATTATTATACAAGATAACTTTTTAGATAAGGATTATTTTGAAAACATAAAGAATACAATTCTTTCACCTGAGTTTCCCTGGTACATGCGGCCCACATTAGACCCTGATGGACCAGGTAATCCAAAAACTGATTATCAGATGACTCATGTTGCATACTTTTTTGATAAGGCACTAAGTCCTTTATATGGCCATCTTACTGACATGGGCAATAAGATGGGTGTGTTTGTATTCACAAAAGTTAAAGTAAACCTAAACAAAAGAACAGAAACAAGCGTTGAGGCTGGTTATCATGTAGATATGGCAAAGTCCCCACCCAATGCTTTAACTTCTGTATTTTATCTTAATACAAACAACGGGTATACAAAATTTGAAACTGGCGAAATAGTAGAAAGTGTTGCGAACAGACTTGTTACTTTTCCTCAACATATACAACACACAGGCGCAACCAATACTTGTGATGAACAGTATCGGTGTGTTCTTAATCTTAACTGGCTAAAAGCTGCTTGACATTCTCTCCTGACTACTGTATAAATAGCAGTATACGGAGAGAATTATGGCATATGAAGCTTCAGAAATAATGACTGCTACAGCATTGCAGTACAAATCATCTGAATTACAAAAAATAAAAGACTACACTCAGTTACAAGACTTGATGAAAGCAGGCATAACTGATTCCGATGCTGTTCAATTTGGTAACAGGGCAATCGAACAGGGATTTTTAAAACTAATGGACCCAGACAATCCATCAAAGGTTGCTGATATGGCTGTTGGTGTTTCAGCTGCTATAGCAATCAGAAAATATATGAATATTACTTCTGAAAGAGTTATTACATATATGACAGGAAATGTTTGGCCGGAAGAAGTTCAAGATTTTCAAGTTAGTGCTTATGGATTTACAGACTATAATTCATCTGATATTGTTGTTAGAAAATTTAGTGATAAAAATAAGTTTTACGGCATATCGTTAAAGAAAAAGAAAACAGTCAAAGCTGCGGACCCAACCCTTATCAACAAAGCATTTTCTACTGCATTTGATGGTGAAGAATTTGATGATTTAAAAGAAGAACTGGTTGAAACTAGAATAGAGTATTTTGCTAATTTGGTTATTGAGGCGGTAGAAAAAGGAATCATACTCAAAAAAGACATAAAGAACTTTGATACTTTAAAGAAAAGAAATAAAAAAGAATTATTTGAAGCTAAACAAAAAGACAAGAATCAATTTGGTAACAAGTCATACATAGACACTAAAGGGTATGCAACAGCGGATGACGGATATCTTGCAAGTAATACGAAAGACCCTAAAAGTATGAGGTACTTCGTCAATTCAAAATTATCAGATAAAAGGAACAATGCTTTGTGGGACGCCTTTGAGAATATTATGGATAAAGGTGGTTCAAAGTTAGCAGAGAATTTAATAAACATAATACTAAAACAAAATTTATTTGAAGAACTTGAAGCTAAAGAATTAGGAGATAGAAAATTTGATTTTGCTTTAGTAACGGGTATAGCATCTGCTTCTCCATCTGGTATCGTAAGTATTCAAAATGGAAAAGTAATATCACTAAAAACAACTTTGTGCGGATTATCAAGAATTGAGAATCAATACAAGGGCGACTATAAAGTTATTCAAGATGTAGAAGCAACTAACAAGTCATCAGCTGCTAAAATATTTTTTAAGTTGGTAAAGGGTAAGCTTAATTTATTGGACTTAGAAGTTAGATATAAAGGTTCTTTTTCCCCCCAACCACAGTTTCAAGGCGGACTAAATAAAGATTTCAAAAGATTATTAGACAAAGAGTGCTCAGGTGGTCCTGGATAATTGAATTCAATTCAATCTAAGTTGAATATTTCGACACCTAATGTCAGCACAGACTTTTTATATAGTGTATAATATACC
>Ga0209308_10002623_pt1 | contig 15388 bp, 26 predicted proteins | sample COGITO_mtgs_1204_3_FD_184806 | JGI IMG/M metagenome (GOLD analysis project Ga0209308, IMG submission 184806) | Pelagic marine microbial communities from North Sea - COGITO_mtgs_120405 (SPAdes) (version 2) | ecosystem: Environmental > Aquatic > Marine > Epipelagic ...
TAGGACATTTATGAAATTATCAGATATCGTTCAACTGAAGTCAATGGGGTATTCTGAAGAAATAGACCCTAAACACATAAAGGTAATGAAGGAAACTCCCTCGATGTTGGAAGACTTTGAGTGGAAACAATTTATGAGCCAACCACCACATTACAATGATTCATCTAAAACAAAGATGGAGTTACATCAATTGGCTAAACTACCAATGGATGCTTCGTTTGTAAAAGAAATGGATGATGTATCTAAAGTATTCAAAGACTATTGTAATACAGTCGACATAGATTACCCACAAGGATTGATAGACACATTACTCGATGATTCTCGTATCTTTATAACTAAACTTAAATACTTATATAATAGACCAAGACCAAAACAATTGGCTAAACACCCTATGGTAAATGTTCCTATGAAGGACACTTCATTAGATTCGATGAATACACCATCCTATCCAAGTGGACACTCTACCCAAGGTATGTTGATTGCAATGGTATTGAGTGATATGTATCCCGACCACCAATACAACTTTATGGGATTGGGTAAGGATATATCATACTCAAGAAATGTTGCAAGAGCACACTACCCATCAGACTCAAAGTTTGGTGAGTTACTTGGTGAAGAGATGTTTAAGTATCTAAAGAAAATGAGAAGAGTGTAATGCCATTAGCAGTAACTACAAGGTCAATCAAACGACAAGCTATTAAGTCAATTCACGAACCACCTACCGCAAAGGATAAGGTAAAGGTATCGGGTGAGATGCAGGCTGAAAAGGCAAAGATGGTTAAAGAACTCATCCCATTCCTCACGTATCTATACAAAAAGTATATGGGTGTACGAATTACTGAGGATATGGCAGTCCTACAATTTGAAGATATCAAAATACCAATTTCAGTTGGTGATACAGTCCTTGGTGGTAAATTCAAAAACAAACGTATTGTAGTGAAGTCAATCGGTAAAAACGAAAAGGGTGACATCACAATCAATGGTAGACCACTCCTAAAGTATCGTATCATAGATAAGGTAGAAGAGGCTGTACTGGCTGATAAGATTGAGTGTGACAATTGTGGTTGGACTTGGATGAAAAAAGATGGTGGTGATGACTTATATACTTGTCACAAATGTGGACATGACAATGAAGAGTATGGACCCATGGCAAAGAGTTACAAACGACTCAATGTAGGTGAATCAACACTCAACGAGTTTGGTGGTGTTAAATTTGATTTGGTTGGATATGGTAGTAATAACAAGCCAGTCCTAAAGACAATCAAACGAGCATCAGACTCATTCATGAAGGATGTTGCTAAGTATGGTTCTGAGAAACTATTCAAAGGTGGTAAGGGTGTAGAGTATGTAAAGATATACTACGACAAGAACCACTTGGCAACTGTAAAAGATGGTGGTAGAAAAATAGTCAAAGAAAAGAATTGGGGTAAGTTACCAATCAACGAAGCTTGTTGGAAAGGGTACAAACAAGTTGGTGGTAAGAAGAAGAATGGTAAGATGGTGCCAAATTGTGTACCAATCAATGAAATACCAATGGACGACCTTCAGAAGATTGACCAATTCGCAGATAAGAAACTCAATCCAGTAGATGTAGTCCTCACCGACAAACATTTCTTTGATAGATTAAACGACCCTCGTAATGGTAAAGAAATCTCACAAGCAGAACTCATTGGGTTCTTTAAGAGATTGGGTAAGAAGAAGAAGGAGTTCGTAGAGTTCCTAAATCAATACAAATCATTGGTAGCAGTTGACGATAGAACCAAAATCAACATCCCATTCATGAAGCAGGCAAACAAAGCAATCGCAAAGACTGTAATGAGGAAAAAAGATTTCAAAAGTACTGACAAAAAGTTGGATATTTAAAATTAAAGTCGTATATTAGAGATGAAGTTAAAACAAATCATATTAGAAGGGATGTACGATAAACTCACGGGTGAAATCAACAAAGCTATATTCAAGAAAGTCAAAGACGCAATGAATGGTAGTGGTACTCAAGAGAAACCCAAGAAGTACAAGGGATACGAAGTTCGTAAAGACCCAATGCCAACTACTAAGTTAGCTCATATGTTCGCTGCAGAAGATAGAACCATCTATGTTGGTGACTTCTCAGATGATGTTAGTGGTATATCGGTTGATGTAGAACTAAAGTTTGCTCTGAGTGATGACGCAGTTAAGAGAGGTTCATTCTACATAGATGGGTCTGCTGAAGCTGATGAAGACTTCCCAAGTATCGAAGTGATTATTGGACTACATCCTGAAGATGGGTTACGTACTTTATCCAAACTACAACCAACCCTCAGAGATTTGGTAAGACACGAGATAGAACACTTAACTCACGGTAGAAAGTCACAAGGTTCAAAACCATCGAAGTGGATGCAAGGTGATAAAGCACGTAGAGTGAAGATTAAGAGTAATCCTAAGTTGTATTACAAATACTACTTACTACCAAAAGAGGTGGATGCAAACATTCACGGACTATACTCTAAAGCAAAGACATTGAAACAACCATATCAGAAAGTGGTTGATGACTATTTAGACTCACTTGTCGATGATACTATCATCACTCCAGAAAATCGAGAACTGATTTATAAGAAATGGAAAAAACGAATCCCAAAGATTGGTGGAATCCCTAAACTGAAATAATAGGATAGATATGGCTAAAGTATTAAGAGTTTTTGACCTGGATGACACTTTGGTAAAAACCCAATCGTACATCTATGTAAAACACAAAGATGGGACTGAGACTAAAATGGACCCTGCTGACTATGCTAAATACGATGCTAAACCAGGTGATGAGTACGACTTCAGAGATTTCAATAGAATGTTGAATAAACCACAAGTCATCAAAAAGAACTTCAAACTACTCCAACGTATGTTAAAGAACCCTTCTAAGAAGGTAACAATCTTGACTGCACGTAAGTTAGGTTTCCCTATTAGAAAGTTCTTCAAGGATGAGTATGGGATGGATGTATACCCAGTAGCACTTGCATCTAACAACCCAAAAGACAAAGCAGATTGGATTGAGAAACACATCAAAAAAGGATATACTGATATTGCATTTATGGATGACTCTATTAAGAACGTAAGAGCAGTGGGTAATCTTCAAAAGAAGTATCCCGATGTAAGAATCAAATCAGTCCTTGCAGTAGAACACCTTACTTCAGATGAGAAGACCCAATTGATTGAAAATTACTTATCGGATACCTTTACTAATATCCTATAAACTATTTATTAGAAATAATTTAAACAAAGAAGTTATATATGAGTACAATATTAGGATTGAACGGTGGCCAACACGATGCCGCATCCTGTTTAATTATTGATGGCAAGTTAGTTGCCTGTGTTGAAGAGGAAAGAATGACCCGTATAAAGGCGGGTAACAATTACTTTTCAGTCCCAAGACTATCATCCCAAAAGATAGCTGAAATGTATGGGGTAACCCCACAAAATGCAGACCACGTAGTATTTGCATCTGAGGTTCCTGGAAAATATATTGAATACGAACTCAATGATGTAGATTATACAGTGTATGACCACCACCATTGTCATGCAGCAGACGCATATTATATGAGTGGGTTTCAAGAACCGACTATGATAATCACTATGGATGGTGGTGGAGTTGATGACGCACTGAGTGTTTATTTAGGTAAAAATGGTGAACTTACACGGATTCTTAGAGATAAATGGTACTTAAACGCTCAGTTAGCACAATTGTGGGGATACTCATTACACGGAATCAAGGGATTTGATGCCGAGAAAGGTGGGTTCGTTTGGAAATTCTGTAAAGATGAAGGTAAGTTAATGGGCATGGCACCCGATGGTTACTACGATGAACGTGTGTATAACATTCTTAGAAAAGCTGTAAACTATTCTAACTTAGAATTCTTTCCACAAGATACAATTGGGTTGGCTAGATTAATATCCGAGTCAATGCGTAGAATGGGATACTTCGATACCGATGAGGGAATTGCAGTATATGCATATAACCTTCAGAAATTGACCGAAGATTTAGTATTGGAATTCATATCAGATTTACATAAATTACATCCTGAGTATAAGAAGTTGGCATTTGCTGGTGGGTTATTCGCAAACGTAAAGTTGAATCAAAAGATAAACCAATTAGATTGGGTAGATGAATTATTTGTATTTCCAGCAATGGGGGATAGTGGATTATGTGCCGGTGCTGCAATTTTAAAATGTAGAGAATTGGGTGAGGGTTTTGACACACCTATTAGACTTGATAACGTACACCTTGGAGTATCATATACTGATGAAGAAATTAGTGAAGTAGCCAGTAAATACAATTTTGAACGCAAACCATATATAGCATCCGAAGTAGCTGAACACTTAGATGATGGTGAGATTATAGGATTCTTTCAAGGTAAGTTTGAGTATGGACCACGTGCATTAGGAGCACGTTCTATTATTGTTCGACCTACGGATTATGATACACATAAAGAACTAAACTCAAGACTAAAGAGATACGACACTATGCCATTTGCGCCTATTGTTATGAAGGAATACTTTAGTGATATATTTGTGGAGCAAAAATCACAATATACTGCTGAGTTTATGACTCTTTGTTACGATACAAAAGAAGAATGGATTGATAGAATCCCAGCAGTAATACAAAAGTCAGATAAGACTGCTAGACCTCAAATCGTAACCCAAGATGGTGTACCAAAGTTTTGGGAAATCTTAAATGAATATAGAGAGGTAAGTGGTATTCCTGTATTATTAAACACATCATTTAACGCTCACAATGAACCTATTATAGACTCACCAGAACACGCATTCGTTCACCTAAATAATGGTATAATTGATAAATTAGTTATAGAAAATTATGTATACTACAACTCCTGATAATATAAAAATAGAATGGGTTTATAACCCATCACCGCATGTAAAAATTACCGGACCAAATGATAATGAAGTATTTCTTCTACAAATATTTGAGTATCACGCGGGAAATACAATACCATATCTTTTAGAATCATACCTAATTGCTAATACTGAAGCATTCCATTATGATGTAAGTTATTATGGTAAATTTGAACTAAGGGTTCTGAAATTCGATGAGGACCTTGGTCCGGTTGAGATATTTAGGGATGTATATAATGATGTTGGTAAACGGGTTAAATTTATATTAAGAACTGATTTAGTAGAAGAAGAACGTATATTTGCTGAGGTAGCTAACGATTATATAAAACAAAGTGGTTGTATTGGTGAGATAGTCTCTACATTACAACATACGGTTAGATTTCCAGAAGTACATCTTAGTAATGGTCATTTAGTAGAGCAATACGTTGATGTTGACTACAATAGTGAGTATTATAAAATATTTTATATTGGTAGAAACGAATTTAATGGGGATAATCTATATGAACATCGTTGGGGAAATGTAACTTATGGTAATTGGAGATTATTCTGGTCACTTCATAACCCACGTAAATATCATAACTTAGAAAGTAGAGAAATAGCTGAAGATATTTTAGGATTTACTGAAAATAAACCAAATGGGGAAAAGTTTACTGTAACTCCATCATATTTATAACCATAAGTTACTTTAACACAAAACTATTGGATTACGAAAATGGCTAGTACGAATAAGGACATACTTGAAGCAATTCTAACACAATTAGACACCATGACTGATAAGTTACCAAATGGGGAACTTAAACGTATGGAAATTAGTATTAATGAGATGAAGGAAGACTACTCAGAATTAAAAACTGATGTTTCTGATATTAAATTTACATTACTTAATCCTGAAAATGGTGTAATTGTTCGTGTAAATAAAAACACCGACTTTAGATATGAACGAGAAGACAAAATGCCTTACTACGATGGTATTGTTGCTGAGTTCGAGAAGTTAAAAGATTGGAAAGAAGGTGTCACTAAAGCACTTTGGATTCTATTTGGTTCAATGATAGGTGTATTCGGATTTATCATAAAATCAGTATTCATGTAATTTACTAACTCTACCAAAACTATTTATGGATAACTATGAACACTTAGCAATGGATGAGGTGTATGATATTTTATTATACAACCCCGATGTTGATAGTATTATAAAGTTAAACCTAATAGATAATTTGTTAGAGCATTACACATTCATAGAAGAGTATGAGAGGTGTAGGAATCTGCAAGAATTAAGATTGGTTATGGAGAGAACTAATGAATCTAATAATAAAAAGACTTAGTGATGAGGTAGAGTCGTTAAACGAAACTCATATATTGTATGTACAAACCGAAGATGGTACGAATGTAAAAGCAGAGGTGTGTTCTGAAGTAGATGTCTCAAACTACATTTACATATTAAAATCAGAGTATAATATTAAACAAGTTATATATTTCGACCTTTAATGGATTCAAGACTATATTTATTAAATGATAGTGTTCACTCCTTCGATGAAGTAGTGTACGTATTGAAACGTTATTTGGGGTACTCAGACCTACAAGGTACATCAATCGCTGACTTAGTTCATAGAACTGGTAAGTGTGAGATTCGAACCGGCCATTTTGATGAGTTAGAACTCCTAAAAGAAATGTTAGTAAAAGAAGGTTATAACGTAAGATTAGAAAATGATTATGAAGGATACTAAATCACAAGGTCTTGGGGACACAATTGCAAAGATTACCTCAGCAACAAAATTAGACAAGTTAGCAGAATCAATCGCATTGGCTGCTGGAGCTGACGATTGTGGGTGTAATGCAAGAAAAGAAAAGCTAAATAAAATGTTTCCATACAATAGTGGTAGAGATGCCAAAAAATTCCCAACTAAGGAGTAATATGAATTTCATTAAAAACCTAATGATGGAAGTAATCAACGAGGAACAACTCGATGAGAAACTCATTACATATAACAATAGAAAACCATATGGTCAAGTAGTATTCTTGGCAGGTGGTGCTGGTAGTGGTAAGGGATTTGCTGGTTCAAACTTCTTAGACTCAGCAGGATTCAAGGTTCGTGACGTTGATGATATGAAGAAATCACTTCAGAAGCTAAATAGATTAGGTAAGTTAGACGTTGGTACTATAATAAAGAAGTATGGTAAGAAGATAAAACCAAAGGATATGGAACTTATTCAAAAGGTATTCAATTCCGAAACACCAACTGGTATCAAACAAACTCTACGTAATCTCAATCTAAAGAATGCAGACCACGTTTACGTTCTTCATCTGTTAGTAAAGTCAATGGGTATCAAAGAAAGTTCATTAATGTATCTACTAAAGGGTAAAGATAATCCTGAAACATTACCCAACATTATGTTTGATATCACAGCCAAAGACTTGAGTGATATCACCAGCGTACTCCCTCAACTAAAAAATGCAGGATATGATGCTAAAAATATCCATTTAACTTGGGTTCTAACAAGCTATGTTACAGCCATGAGTAATAACAAAAATCGTGATAGAATGGTGCCTGAAGACATCTTGTTGAAAACTCACGAAGGTGCTGCAAATACTGTATGGTCGTTGGTAACACGAGCGCTTCCAAAAGGAATGAATGGTAGAGTTGACGTTATCCTAAACAACCCACAGCATACTGTGTTCTATACCGATGCTGATGGTAAGACTATTAAAGGTGGTGTCAAGGGTTTCCTTTCACTTCCTATCAAAAAAGCAGGTGGTGGTATCTTTTCGGAAAAAGTATGGAAAGACAAACTATTTAAATGGGTTAAGGGGAATGCTCCTGAGTCTATTACCAAAAATATGAAATAAAACAAACAAATAAGTTATGCAAATATCATCGTACATCATTGACGATTTCTATTCAGATGTGGATTCCGTAAGAGAGCAAGCACTACAACAAGATTTTTCGGTAAGGGGTAATTATCCCGGACCAAGAACTAAAACATTTCTAAACCCATCCATAAAATCTACATTAGAAGCTGTGGTAAAACCATTTTATGGTAATGTAACCTATTGGTCCGATGAACAATACACCGGCGCATACCAATATACAACCTCACGTGATAGAAGCTGGATACATGCCGACCAGACTACGAAATGGGCTGCTGTTTGTTATCTAACACCAGATGCACCATTAAGTGGTGGTACTGGGTTATTTAAACACATACCGACCGGACTTAGCATGGCGCCTAAGCTCGAAGATGGGTCTTACGATGATACAATATTATCGGAAATATACAAAGACTCACAGGATATGACAAAGTGGGAAATGGTAGATAGGATTGGTAACAAATACAACCGATTGATTATGTATCGTGGTGACCATTTTCATATGTCCTTAGATTACTTTGGTAAAGACTTATATGATGGTAGATTGTTTCAAACATTCTTTTTTGATACTGAACTATAATGAACTATTCCCACAAACACAAGTTTGTTTGGGTAGCGCCATTTAAAGTAGCTAGTAGAGCTACTGCTGATTTCTTTAGAAGTCATTCTGATTTAAATCCACACCTACCAACTGAGGATAATCCTAATATGATATTTACTCATACTCAAGGATGGCCAAGTGGGTGTTCCGATGATTATCTATACATAGCAAATGTAAGACACCCATACTACCGATGGATATCATATTGGAAGCACGACTTAAATGACACTACGGAACTACCACCAAATACACCAGACCCATTAACGGCACTCAAGGGTGTTACTGATGAGAGGTGTAGTGCTTGGTCCGAGTGGAGAGTTGTCTCAGACTATACAATTGACCATATTATTCACGCCGAGTCAGTAGAAGAAGACCTTCGTAAACTTCCATTTGTAGATGATGACACACCGATTGAATTCACTCGTAGTAATCGAAGACCTACACATATACCATTGGGTACAACTTGGGATGAGGAAGAACTCAGAGAGTTGGTATATGATAAGTTTAGGCAAGACTACGATAATTTAGGATATGGTAAGTGGGATAACTACGACCATTTGTGGAATAGTAACCCAAACAACCAACGTTCATCGAATAAATTCCCTACAAAACTTTAACAGTTTCTTAACATTAAAAACTTGTGTAACTACAACTTTTTCACTATATTTACTATGTAATAATGAGAGAGATAAAAGTTATGAAGAAAGAAAATCCAAACATCCAAGTTGACTTCCAAGGAGTCCGTTACAACGTTCGTAAAACTGCTTTAAGAACCTACACCTATGGTGAGAATGAAGGTGGTAAGTATTTAAATATTGGACCAACTGAGGGTGGTCAGATGACTAAACAATATGTTAAGACCATCAACAAGAACTACCTTTGTAAGGTCAAAGCAGAACACTTCAGTATGGGTAACTCACTCAATGTCTATGTGACTATGAAAGATGGGTCACCAATCCCACAAGAAGACTTCCTTAAAATCAAAGACTTCGTTGAGATGTTCAAGTATGGTAGTTTCAATGGTATGATTGATATGTACGAAACTCGAAACGCAAGTTACGAAACCGACAACGGAAACCACATTGAGGGTGGTTGTAAATACACCCACGTTAGTAACACACCACGATTCGGAACAGTTGAGTGGATTGTTAATGAAGTAAAGAATGTTGGTAGAACTCTTGAGGATACCACACAATACGTTTCTAACAAAAAGATTGTTGAAAGAGCAGTGGCTCAACTTTAACAATTTCTTAACATTAAAAGTTTGGTGGTTGACTAAATAATCACTATATTAGTACTGTTGATGGGGTGATGGTTTCACCTCGATAAATTAAAAGTTATGAAAAACAACATCACTCCCCTACTGACTATTATTATTGGAATTCTAATTGCAGTTCTAACTATCAAAGGTATCACTCAAGAATACATTAAGTTTGAAGACCCAATCAACGAAATCGTTTTCGCTGTAGGTGGTGTCCTTCTTGCTATGATAGGTTTAATGGGTATAGAAATCAAAAAGAAATAGTATGAAAGTTAATCTATTAGTAAGTTGTCAGTATTACGAGAACTACAATGTTGGTTCAGATGGATGGGGTAAAGTTCCTCATTGGAAACCGAAAGGTGGGTATAACTTTTTGATGCCGATTGACTCGGAATATCTCATGTATGCTGATGAGTCTTCGATAGTGTCTGCTATTACCAATATCGTTGAGAAACAAAACACGATATCTTGCAAGTTTGAGTATCGTGATTATGAAATCCAATGGTCAAGGCCCGATGTGATTAGTGGTTTAGAAGATGAACTAAAATCCGTGATGAATGAAGTGGCAGTATAGAGAGATGGGGTCTCGTAACAAGAAGACCAAGAAATTAAAATATTACAATGTATCAGTTGAGAACTGGAAGATTGTAGATTGTGAGTGTCCGGCACGTGAGTTCCGTAGATATTCTCCGTGTAAACATATGAAACGACTATCAGAAAAGATGTCAAACTTAACAATTAATTAACATTAAAATTTGGGTATTTCAAATATATTTCGTATATTGTACCTGTAATGAGAAAGAGAGATTTATAATGAAACAAAAAACTATTTTCAGCGATATAGATGGGACTTTAGTCCACCAAATAAACTTCGAAAATATTGACCCATTCACGTCTAAAGCTCTACCGGGTGCGGTTGAGATTCTAACTAAGATGTTCAAACAAGGTCACCACATTGTGTTGACTACTGCACGTCCAGAAGAACTACGAGACACCACCATTCAAGAGATGGACTTATTAGGAATTCCGTTCCACCAACTCGTGATGGGTATAGGTCGTAGTGAACGTATCCTAATCAATAATACAAGTACCAAGAACCCAAAAGAGAAACGTGCTACGGCTATCGAGGTTCAGAAAAACATTGGTCTTGAAGGTTACGGATTATAATATGGATTGGGTATTACTATTACTTATCGGAATACTTGGTGGTTTGACTACTTATGGTATGATAAGACTACTATGGGTTTTACACGATAAGGAGAATAAATGACTGAACAATATTTGGTAGAGTTAGGGTTTGAACAATTCAATCACCACGATGGTGAAATAGGCGATTGGTATTACTTCGCGACAAATTGGGGTGGAGTGGACTTAATCAGTAACCCATCAGACGAATGGGGTGGTGATGGTATCATTGTCTCAATAATAGAAACTGATATAGAGTTTAAACGTATTGCTGACCTATGGTCGTTAAGGGAGTTATTAAATAACAATATGAAATGAATGTAGCTGTTGGTTTATTCGGTATTTCCTATTTGGAAAAAAATGTCAATTGGCTGAGGCATTGGTTGGTATACGATATAGATTTTAAAAAATCAGTAGACAATTATCAGAAATATATATTTACACATTTAAAGGATGAGGGTTACAATGTAGATACATTTATATCCACATATAAATCAGAAGACTTAGAAGACTTAGATATTCAATTGAAGAACGCTTATTCACCTAAGAGTTTATCAATATGTGATTATAAAATATCAACAAAGACTAACAATTTGTCAAGAAATATTATATTTAGTAGATTGTGCCACAATATATTAAATTCAAATACAAATTATGACTTTGTTATACTTACAAGACTTGATTTAAACTTTTTACAAAAATTAAGTAGTGTTAGAATTGATTTATCAAAAATAAATGTAGTACATGAAACGGATGCACCCAATGAGTTTGATGATAACTTCTATATAATACCAGGTGGTATGTTTAAAGAATTTGTAGAGGTTACTAATAAATATGGGATGGGGGGATATGACTTCCAATCCGACTGGCATATAAATGGAAACGATGATTGTTTATCATTCCACTATATTTTACCACAACTAAAAGAAGTCTTTGGTAATGAGTGTATAAATACAATGATTGATGGTAAGTATATGGCTGGGCATAGTCCTTTTATGAACTTGGTTAGGGGTTACCATCACAAACCTGAGTTCAATAACATATGGAAAATTGTTTGGCAAGGGTTAGAAGAGCAAAATAAAGATTACTTTAAATCATAACATGAAATGATATTACCAACGGTACGAAACGTAAACAAAGGTAAACGTAGAAAGAAGAAACACCACTTTAAAGTAGGTGACTTTGTAGCTATCAAGTGGATAGGTGAGAAGCAAGTCGGAGTGATTGACGAGTTAGAATACACAAAAGATAAAATAGCTGCATATAAAGTTAGGTCTATTACCTGTATTGGTTGTAGTTATAGTGGGTTGGAGTTAGATGACCCAAATGACCCATATTGTTATGTATCATCAATATTAAGTAAGAGTTTATCAGATGGAGAGATTAGACGCATCAAGGCATATGAGAACGAACGAATCAAACAACGTTCCACAGGCCAGCAAATTAAAGCTAAGCAACAACCCGTTGGGGCTACTCGTAAGAGAAATTCAAACATCAAGGGTCTTAAAGAAGCTATAGACAAACAAAAAGATTTTGTCAATGGTAAAAAGTTTTGGTAATGTCAGATTTATTTTGTATATTAGTAAATAATAAAGGAAAAAAGTTATGAAGTATCAGCCGTTAAACGACTATGTATTGGTCAAGGTAATTAAAGAAGAAGAGAAAACTAAGGGTGGACTCTACAAACCATCAGACGCTAAAGAGCAGATGAATGGTGAGATAATCGCAGTAGGTAATGGTATTTACACTGCCAATGGTACATTAATTCCTATGATTTTAAACGTAGGTGATAAAGTAATTGTACCAAATAGTGGTATCCAAATGAAGTTGGATGGTGAGAAGTACAATATGTATCGTGAGCAAGAAATCTTAATGGTTATCAATGAGTAAGATTAAAACACTCCTCGATGAGACTGAAGACTTCGTTGATTTCATCGATGATGACTATTGGTGTCATTACGCAGGAATGCCATCACCAAGTGCATATGATAATACCGAGGGTTTAGACGAAGGATGAAAAATCTCATAACAGGTACAATATTGTTTATCATAGGTCAATCAATGATATGGTTTCAAACTAATGGTCAGTTTATCTGGCCTTGGTTCAAAAGAAACCCATTGATTGTATCTCTAATAGCAGGTACTGGTATCAGTTATATATTCATAATGGCTACACGTATAGTGTCAGAGCATTATGGTGGACTACTTTGGCCTGGCAGATTCATTGCATTTGGTAGTGGTATTGTTGGATTTACATTCTTAACGTGGTATTTTATGAATGAGGGTATCACTACAAAAACCTTAGTGTCATTAATACTTGCTATAAGTTTAGTTTCAATTCAAATTATATGGAAATAGTTAAGAGAGAGTTAATCAGACATACATTAATCCTTAGTGAAGTTATTGAGATTGTATACTCAAATCCAATTCACATCAAGGGTATTACTGCTTACAAAGATAAACGAAAACTATGGGAACTCACCCAACGAGTTAGAAAGAAACGTCAATTATTACGACGAAAGGACCTTCAATTTTTACAAAGGTTGGTTAATAAGTATTCTCGATGATACTTATATAAAAATGGAAACAAATGAGTAGTTACAAAAAAGGAACAAAGCTTCCAAATGGTTATGTCTTAGGTAAGGGGAGAACACCACTCAACCTTACTGAAGCACAAATCCGTTATGCGATGAAGAATTCCAAATCTAACTCATCCGCTGCACGATTCTTAAATGTATCATTCTCCACCTATCAGAAATATGCAAAATTACATATTGACGAAAAAAGTGGTAAAACATTATATGAACTACACAAAAACCAAAAGGGTGAAGGTGTAAAGAAACCATATAATGTAGACAAGGGTAGATACGCTCTCCAAGATATATTGAGTGGTAAGTATCCTGATTATGGTGTTCACTTCTTAAAGAAGAGATTAATCAATAATGCAGATAAAATGCCAGATTTCCCACATGAATGCCACGGGTGTGGGTATAATGAGAAACGAATAACTGATGGTAATATTCCATTGGTGTTGGACCATATGGATGATGATTGGACAAATCACAAACGAGAGAATCTAAGATTCCTATGTTATAATTGTTTTCATAATCTCAGAGGTAATATCAGAGGTAGACAGCCGCAATGGAGAGCTGAACAAATAAAGCAAGCAAGAAAAAAACAAAAAGAAAAACAACAAAAGAAGGATAAATAAGTTATGGGTAAAGAAGTATTTTACGGAAAGACATCAAGAGAGAAACTCTTGGAAGGTGTAGATGCACTTGCAGATGCAGTAGTAGTTACATTAGGTCCTCGTGGTCGTAATGTGATTATCGAAACGGATACAACACCACATATTACAAAGGATGGGGTTACGGTAGCAAAGTCTATTGAATTCTCAGACCCTACTAAGAATTTAGGTGCAAAGGTAATCAAAGAGGCATCTCAACAAACTGCTGACCACGCAGGTGATGGTACAACCACATCTACTGTATTAGCACGTGAGATTTTCAAACGTGGATTGGAAGCAATCGATAAAGGTGTTAATCCAATCGAATTGAAGAGAGGTATGGATGTTGCTGTAAAAGGTATCGTATCTAATTTGGTAGAAAATATATCTACAAAGGTAGACACCAACGAACAAATCAAACAAGTAGCAACTATCTCAGCAAATGGTGATGAGGTAATTGGTTCTATGATTGGTGACGCAATGGCTGAGGTAGGTCGTGATGGTGTAATCACAGTTGAAGAAGGTAACTCAAGTGAAGATGAACTCACAATCGTTGAGGGATTGGAATTTGATAGTGGGTATCTATCTCACTACTTTATTAACAATCAAACCAAACTAACTTCTGAATTGGAAGACCCAATGATTTTGTTATACGATGGTAAGATTGTAGATATGGATGATATCGTAGGTATTCTTGAAAGTGTATCAAGTAAGAACCAATCCATTGTGGTAATCGCTCAAGAGGTAGAAGGTCAAGCACTTGCTACTATGGTAGTGAACTCAGCACGTCAAACACTAAAATGTGTTGCTGTAAAAGCACCAGGTTTTGGTAACGAACGTAGTGAGATGTTGAAAGACATGGCTGCATTGACTGGCGCTACATTATTTGGTGGTGTTGGTAAAGAACTTGAAGATATCACAAACGAAGACTTAGGTTCTGCTGACCGAGTGGTAGTGAGTAAATCTAAATCAGTAATCATTGGTGGTGCAGGTGAGAGTGATGATATCAAACTACGTATCGAACAAGTAAAGCATGAGATTGATGAATCAAGTTCAGACTATGAGAAAGAAAAACTACACAAAAGACTATCAAAGTTAAGTGGTGGAGTTGCAGTTCTTAGAGTAGGTGCTGAGTCAGAGATTGAAATGAGAGAGAAGAAAGATAGAATCGATGATGCTCTACTCGCAACCAAAGCAGCAGTTGAAGAAGGCATCGTTCCAGGTGGTGGTTCGGCATTGATTCACGCAAGTGAGAATGTTCTACTTTATGATGGTCAGTTAACACCAGACCAAATGGGTGGTTTCAACATCGTATGTTCTGCTTGTTATTCTCCTTTTAATGCAATTTTGAAAAATGCAGGTATTGAT
>Ga0209308_10002632_pt1 | contig 15363 bp, 8 predicted proteins | sample COGITO_mtgs_1204_3_FD_184806 | JGI IMG/M metagenome (GOLD analysis project Ga0209308, IMG submission 184806) | Pelagic marine microbial communities from North Sea - COGITO_mtgs_120405 (SPAdes) (version 2) | ecosystem: Environmental > Aquatic > Marine > Epipelagic ...
ATTGACGCAACTGTGAGAGATACTCTTTCCCGCCGCAGAGAACCGTTTCGTTGTGTCGGCAATCTGGCAGGGGGTAGAACGTCTTGGGTTGCGCTGCCGCGTCAAACAGTGCCTCGCCGAATTCATAGGGAATGATCTCGTCGCCCGGGCTATGAAGAATCAGCTTCGGCATGCTCAAGTGCTGGATACGCCGCAGCGTATTCATCTTCGTGCGGATCATGAACTTTGGGACGAATGGGTAGGCCCGCCCTGCCATCTCCGGCACGGACGTAAAGGTAGACTCCAGAATCAATCCTGCCGGCTTGCAAACCTCAGCCTGCGCCGCCGCCACAGCGCCCCCCAGCGAGACCCCGAAGATCACGAGCTGACCTTCTGGGATCTCCCGCTCGTCGACCAGATAATTCCAGGCCGCGTTGGCGTCTTGGTAGGCACCAGCCTCCGACGGCTTCCCTTCACTGCGGCCGAATCCTCGGTAATCGAAAATAAGCACTGACACTGGAAATTGCACCATCAGCGAGAGCCGCTCCACACGATCTGAGAGGTTGCCTGCGTTGCCATGGCACAAGAGTACTGTCGCGGTTGTCTCTACCGGTTCACGTTGCGGACCTCGCACCGGGGTAACGAACCAAGCGTGAATCCGGGTCCCGTCTGCGGCCGTTAGCCAGACATCCTCAATCTGAGGTGTGATCGAGTCGTCGCCCAGATCAGGAAACGTGGGCTCCCAGTACCCTTCCGGGTATTTAACCGGATGAAAAATCAGCGATTCTTCCTTCCACATCAGAAACAAGCCCCCGACAACAATTGTGAGCAGAACCGTGCGCAGCACACGTACGAAAACCTGTGGGGGCTTGCGAGGAGGCTTTGGCTCTTCTAGTTTAGCGGATAAGGCCAAAGCCACCAATCCCGAGAACGAGAGCAGCAACGCAGTAGACTACCCAGCGCCATGAGCGGGCTTCGGGCCGGGGCGCAGCCGTCCTGGGTTGAAAGCGAGAACGCCCCAGGAGCTCTCGCATCTCGTGGGATTTGTCCTGCTTTTTCACAGGCACTCGCAGTAGGGTCTCATGAATGATTCAGGCTAAAAGTCGATACCGGGAACTTCCGGCACCTTCCTACGCCGGCGTGACCGTTCGCGCTCAAAGTTTCCAGCGCCATACCAAAGGCCTGCGAAAAAGCCGATGACAGCCCCGATAAAACCCAGCACCCCGCCAATCACGCTGACCCCGTTGGCATTCATATCCGCAATCACCGGCCCGTAATGCCCGACAAGAAAGGCCAGCGAGCCAAGTGTGCCTGCGCCAATAAACGCGCCAATCAAGGCTGAAAACTCGTCGCTGCCGACTAGGATCCGAAAGCCGTAGGGAGGAGGCCGATGACGCTCGCGAGATTTTGCCAAGACCGCACAGATCCGGATGAACCCGATCAGTGCGCCAATGAGAAAGCCAATGGCGTAGAAGGTGGCCGGGTGCAGCAGCTTACCTAGGAAACCCGGACGGTCAGAGGTAATTCCCACCAGCGCCAGATTTAGCAGTGCAGCAGGCATCATCAGCGCGCCCCCAACGGTCAAGCCCGTGAGAATGCACATACCAATACGATTTAACAGCTGAAGGGGATTCATTTGCGCTCACACTCGAAAAACAATTAAAGGTAAGGTCCTGCGCTGTATCGTCCACTGCAGGTTCAGACAGCGAATTGATCCATTGGCTTGAATCGTTGTTCGGCAGGAATACAGGTGGTGTCCCTGAACGTTTGGAGTTTTGAGATGATCTCGCGCTATTTGAAGTGGTTACAGAAGGATACGCCAACGGGCGGCGTCGAGCCATACCCGGAAGCGAACGAACGCTATGAGACCTCTCAGGCAGGCGTCTACATCGCTGGCGATCTTACCGGCATTCCCCTGCTGAAGCTTGCAGCCGAGTCTGGGACACGTCTGGTCCGACAATTTGTCAGCGACGGGGCCTTTGCCGCGGGACGAGACGAGGCGGTCTTGGACGTCGCGATCGTGGGGGCCGGTCCCGCCGGCGTAGCCGCCGGCCTAGAATGCCAAGCCCAAGGGCTGCGCTATGAGATTCTGGAAGCATCAGACAAGCTTTTCTCTACTATCGCGAACTTTCCCAAGGGAAAGCCGATCCTGGCCAAGCCGGATGAGTTCCAGCAGGAATCCGCGCTGCTGATCCGTAACGGGGACAAGGAGTCGCTCCTCACCGAAATGTACGGGCAGGTACAGGACCAGCACCTGGCCGTCAGCCTCGGCACCATGGTGAAGCGTATCTCGCGCAAAGGCCAATTGCTACGAATCGACTGCAGCAATGGCGAGCGTAAGGCCAGACGCGTGGTCCTCGCAATCGGCAAGACTGGAAATGCCCGCAACCTCGGCATCCCAGGCGAGGATCTGCCTAAGGTCTACAACAAGCTCTACGATCCAAGCGAATTTCGCGGCCAGCAAGTCCTAGTCGTAGGCGGCGGCGACTCCGCCCTGGAGGCAGCGATTGCCCTAGCCAAATCTGGCAATACGGTCACGCTTTCCTACCGCAAGCCTGCCTTTGATCGGCCTAAGCCGGAGAATCAGAAAGCTCTTAGTGAGCTGGGCATCACAGTCGTCTTTCAAAGCACGGTCCAAGAGATTCGCGCGAGCGAGGTCCTGCTTTCCACTGCCAGTGCCCCACAGACCATCGCCAACGACCAAGTCTTCATCCTGATTGGTCGCGAACTCCCCCTCGCCTTCTTTCGCCGCAGCGGAATCCGCATGGAGGGCGAGAAAGATCGGTCTTATTTCGTGTTTTACGCGGCCATGCTAAGCTTCTTCACCATGCTCTACTTCGGCAAGTCTGGTGCCTCTATCGACCTTGCCGCAGGCATGCAGCAAGCGACTGAAAAGCTGAAACAGGCCAGCTGGCACGAACAGCTCGGTTTCGTCCTCGGTCTGGTCGGCGCTGCGGTGTTCGCAATTAGTGGGCTCTGGGCGCTGGGCATCATGGTAAATCGACGCCAGAGCTACTTCAAACCTGGGTGGCCGCTCATCAAATACGGGTACATGATTGCCGTCTCGCTGATCTATTCCTGGGTTTACATCACCTATAATCTCGGCCGCAATGGCTGGCAGGAAGGGCCGACCTATTCTTACTCGCTACTCTATTGCACCACCATGCTGCTGTTCGGCATCCGCCGCGTGATCGTGAATCCCACCCGCTACATCAAACTTCAGACAACCTGCCTGGTCTTGGTCCAGGTCTTTTTTCTCTTTCTTCTGCCGTTTCACCTCTACGGGCACCTGGAATCGGCGCTCGGGGCAGACAGCGTCTTCATTCAGCAAGTGTTCCCCCAAGGAAAATGGTCTGCATTCGGCCTAATCCTGTTCTGGCCGTTGCTCATCGGCAACTTCGGCACCAGCACCTTCTGGACGATCTTCCCTTTCTTTCAGAGCGGGCTATTCCTATTCCTCATCATTCGCTACTGGGGCAAGGGCATCTACTGCGGCTGGATCTGCAGCTGCGGCGGCATGGCCGAAACCCTCGGTGATGAGTACCGCACCAAGGCACCGCATGGAAAAACCGCGAAGAAGCTGGAAAACATAGGCCAGTTCATCCTGCTGTTTGCGGTGATCGCAACGGTGCTTAAGGTGACCAGCAACAGCACCGCCTCCCAGCTCGTTTGGTACAGCTACAAGGTAAGCGTAGACGTATTCTTTGCCGGTGTCCTCGGGCTGGGCGTGTACTTCTTCATGGGCGGACGCGTCTGGTGTCGCTTCGGCTGCCCACTCGCCGCCCTCATGCACATTTACACACGGTTCTCTAAGTACCGCATTCTGGCAGAGAAGAAGAAATGCATCTCCTGTAATATCTGCACCAAAGTCTGCCACATGGGCATCGACGTGATGAACTACGCCAACAAAGGCGTGCCGATGAACGACGCAGAATGCGTACGCTGCTCGGCCTGTGTCGTCAGTTGCCCGGTCGATGTCCTCTCGTTTGGCCCGGTGGACCAGGCCGACCCCGATAACACCGAGTGCAAGGAAGTCCCCGACTACGGCAAGGAATCCTGGCGAGCTGGCTTAAAGTGACTCCCCCACACAGCCACTGACTCTTCCGTACCCGTTCCCATGCGTAGACTTTACCTTGTCGCATTTTTTCTGCTGTCCACGCTACTGCAGGCGCAGGATCCTGCGCCAGAAACGGGCAGCGGCCCTGCCCTGCCCGTACTACAGGAGAAACTCCAACGCGAGATTGCCGCAATAGACAAGCGGCTCGTCGAGCCAGACCTTGCGGAGTCCGCGATTCGCGAACTCCGCAGCACCCGCGCCAGCCTTGAGCGCCTGGCTCTGATCTATGAACGGCATGCCGTAGCCGAACAACTCGCCGGCGACTTAGCCGTGACCATCGAAACGGCAAAAACGCGGTTGGACCAGCTCCAAAATCATGGTCTCAACGAGCCACCGCCCTACGAGTTCATGAAGCTCGAGCAGGTACGCGACTCACTCAAAATCGAGCGTACCAAGTGGGACGCGCTCGCTAGCACCAGTCAGGTTACCACGGACAGCCTCGCGGCCGCAAAGGCAGAAGCGGATGCCGCCGAATCTACCATGTTCAAGGCACGAGAGAAACTCGCCGCGAATCCCGGAGCCCCGGCTGGCAAGTCACTGCGCGGGCTTGCGCAGGACGCACGCCTGAAGAACGCGATTGCTGCTGGCCTCGTGGCCGAAGCACGAGCCGAAGGGCTGGCGCGAGAAAACCAGCGATTGCAGCTGGTGATTCTCGAGCAGACCGTCCACGTCATGGAGCCGCACTGTCGCTTTGCCCGCAAAGACCTGGACCTGATTTTAGTGAGCGTAGAGCATGAGGACGCCCAGCTGCGCACCGAATTGCACCAAATCAGGAGTGAGCTGGAACACGCAGACCGCCAATGGATCCGAGCGCGGGAAGCCGCAGACCCACAGGCCGCAGACGACGACATCAGCACCGTCTATTGGCGCCTCGCTCGCCAAACCCACCAACAGGCGAGCGGCTGCCTTACCGCCAGGCTCGAGCGCCTGGTCGTGGTCCGAGAACTATGGCAGCGGCGTTATACCACCCTTCGCGGGCTCAAGAATCACGAACAGGCCGCCGAGTGGACCACAGCCGTGCGGGCGCAACTGGAACGCTGGGAGCGCGACCGCGCCTTGCGTCAGGCGCGAATCGCAGAGGCACAGGCAGCGCTAAATCAGCTGGCCGATAAGCCAGCTCTCCGCAACCAGAGCCGGCTCTGGCGCCAATGGTCCGAGCTACAGCAACAGGACATGCAATCGCTCGCCAGCCAGATCCGTCTGGCCGAAAAACTCAAGGCCGAGCTCAACGCCCGGGGCGATAGCAAAATCATGCGCGTTCTCGCGAAAAGCTGGTCGATCGTCGGCAAAGGCTGGAACCTCGAGCTGACCAAGATCGACAATAAGCCGATCACCGTCAGTAAGGTCGTGATGGGCATCGTCCTGCTCGTCCTTGGGGTAATCGCCGCTAGAATCACTAGCCGCCAGGCCTCGAAGCGCCTGCTCAAGCGACTCGCTATCAACGCCAGCGCGGCCCACGCCATTCAGACCGTCATCTTCTATGTCCTGCTCGCCACTTTCACATTGCTGGCTCTGCAGATGGTAAACGTGCCGCTCACCGCCTTCACCATCCTCGGTGGTGCGCTCGCCATCGGTCTTGGTTTTGGCAGCCAGAACATCATGAATAACTTCATCAGCGGTCTAATTTTGCTGATCGAGCGTCCGATCAAGATCGGCGATCTAGTGGAGGTAGACGATCTCAACGGCATTGTCGCCGGAATCGGCGCGCGCAGCACGCTCGTGCGGTCTGGAAACAACATCGACGTCGTCGTCCCCAACAGCCACTTCCTCGAGAACAGTGTCGTCAACTGGACCCGCACCAACCGCAAAGTTCGTGTTTGCGTAAACGTAGGCGTGGCCTACGGGTCGCCCGTCGAGCAAGTACGGGAATTGCTACTGAAATCTCTGGACAATCAAAAGCGCGTGCTCTCTCGCGAACCAGCCACCGTCTTATTTACCGATTTCGGCGACAACGCCCTCGCCTTTCGCCTGCTATTCTGGGTCAATGTTCGCACTCAGCTGGACCAGTGGCAGGCAGAGAGCGACATCCGTTTCGCCATCGACAGGCTCTTCGCCGAAGCAGACGTTGTCATCGCCTTTCCGCAGCAAGATGTGCACCTGGACGTGTCCGCCGCCATTCCTGTCCACATCACCAACGAGTCATAGAGCATGCCTGCGCCGGGCTGGACAATGCCGATGCAGCGTGGATAGTACCTCTTTTGCCGCACAAGAAGCGGCACACGACACACTCACGGAGGAATTGTCTGATGGCATTCACAGTCGCTGATCTACCGTACGCCCATGACGCTCTGGAGCCGCACATCGATGCGCGCACCATGGAGATTCATCACGGCAAACACCACGCCGGCTATGCCGCAAAACTCAACGCAGCAGTCGAAGGCACCGAGCACGCCAACTCGTCCGCAGCAGACCTCGTTGCTAACATCAACTCGCTGCCCGCAGGCATTCAGGGTGCAGTGCGCAACAACGGTGGCGGATACGTCAACCACACCTTGTTCTGGACTGTCATAAGTCCCAACGGAGGCGGCTCCCCCGACGGCGATTTGGCAGCAGCAATCACCGCAGAACTGGGCGGCCTGGACGCCTTCAAGACCGCGTTTAGCAACGCTGCAGCTACCCAATTCGGCAGTGGCTGGGCCTGGCTCGTCGTCAAAGCCGACGGCTCTCTCGCCGTCTACAGCACCGCAAACCAAGACAGCCCCCTGATGAATGGCGACACCCCGATCCTCGGGCTCGATGTCTGGGAGCATGCTTACTACCTGAACTACCAGAATCGGCGACCTGACTACATCTCCGCTTTCTGGAGTGTGGTGAACTGGTCGCAGGTTGCTGCGAACTACGCAGCCGCCAAGTAAGCCTCTCGTCGCACTTGCGACAGACCGACAGCGCATCTGTGCGGAGTTCGCAAGGCTCTGTCAGATGCGCTGTTTGCATTTTTAGGCATCTGCAGGAACAGTATTTCCCGTTCCCTAGGTAAGCTCTGAGCCTAAACGGTCCCCTATGATCGAGACAGTCGATCTCACTAAATCCCGTCTGCTCCGCCTTTTACCGGCGCGAGAATTGGCGAGGCTGGCCCAAGACTTCCGCGAGGCCACCTTTCGCTTCGGGGCGACCGTAGTCCGAGAAGGAGAGCCAGCCGACGCCTATTACCTGATCCGCGCCGGCAAACTCCGCGTCGTGCGCGACGTCGACGGCGCCGAGCAAACCCTGCGCCGCCTCGAACCGGGCGATGGCTTCGGCGAGATGGCCCTACTGCAGGGCGGCACCCGCACCGCCACAGTGCGAGCCTCCTCTGATGTCGAACTGCTGCGCCTCGACCGCAGCGTCTTCGAGCGCGTTTTGCACGAGTCGCCCTCACTGGAGAACATCCTGCGTGGTCAACTCGAGTGCCGCTCGCTGGTCAATTTGCTCACCGAGTACGGCCGCTTCGCCGAAGTCCCGGCCGAAACCCTCGAAGCCTTGGTCCAAGACGCCGCACCGCGAGAACTTTCCCCCGGCGAGCTCGTTCTGGCCGAGAATGAAGCCGCTCCCGCCTTGTACGTAGTCGAGCGCGGAAACCTCAAAATTCGCCGAGACGGCGAAGACCAGTACCTACGCCGTGGCGACTTCTTCGGCGAGCGCTCCGTTACGACCGACGAGCCTTTCGGAGCGACCGTCACTGCCGTCAACGAATCAACCGTCCTCGCCCTGCCGAAGTCTCGGATTTGCGAACTCCGCGACTCCGATGCGGAGTTCGCAAAAGTCCTGCAACGGCGGGTGGAGCCGGCCCAGTCCACCACGCGAATTCCCCTGGACGTCTGCCTCGCCGAGCAAGGCCCCCCCCCAGCCAGAGAGCCAGCGGCCGCGGCACCACGCCAGGGGCGCTTCAACGCCTGGCTCCAACGGTGCCTCCACGCCGGGTTTCCCTTTGTCTGGCAGCTTGATCAAAATGACTGTGGCCCGGCTGCCCTCACCATGGCCTGCCGCAAACTCGGCTACTCCGTCTCCCTGGCCCACATTCGCGAACTCGCGGGCACCACGCTTGATGGTGTCGGCCTCCAGGACCTCGCTCACGCCGCCACCGAGATTGGCGTGGTAGCACAGGCGTTGAAGGTGCCTGCCGAGGAAGTTGCCGACCAGCAAACCCCGCTGCTGGTCCACCTTACGCGAGGCCATTGGGTCGTCCTGCTCGAGCGCAGACGCAAGTCTGTAGTGGTGGCCGACCCCGAACGCGGCTTTCTCCGCACCCCGCTTGCGGAGTTCGCAGCCCAATGCTCTGGCTACACGCTCACGCTTGAGCCGCCATCCGGCGACATGGATAGCCCCGAGCTGGACGGGAAATGGTCTTGGGTTTGGCCACTGACCCGCCCGCACGCACCACGCCTGCTCGGCACCGGCGTCCTCACCCTCATCCTGAGCCTCCTGCAGCTTTCCTTCCCCATCGCCACGCAACACATCGTCGACAATGTCCTCGGCACAGGCTTGGACAGCGGAACGCACCTCAAGGTGATCATGAGCTTTCTGGGGCTCTCATTGCTGGCATTGCTGCTGATCACGCTCTGGCAACGCTCGCTACTCAGCAGGCTGCTGACCAATCTGGATGGCACGATTATGGATTTTCTCGTCGATCGCATGCTGCAATTGCGTATGTCATACTTCACCAGGCGCACCTCCGATGCCCTGCGTCGCCGCCTAGAGAGTGCCCGCTCGGTGCGTCAGTTTCTGGTGCACGGCACCGTCTCCAGCGTCTTGGCTGGTGCCCAGGTGCTGCTGCTGTTCGGCGTATTGGCCTGGTACAGCACCAAGCTCGCACTGCTCGCCGTCGTCATGCTCCCCATCTACCTCGGCGTCATGCTGGCCGCCGGCCGCGTACTGCAGCGCAGCTTCCGCACCATCGAGGAAGGCGAAAACCGCTATCGGTCCCTCCAGGAAGACATCATCGACGGGATCGAAACCGTCAAGTCCAACGCGGCCGAGGACGCCTTTCGAAGAAAAATGATGGATGACTACCGGCGAATCGCGACCGCGGAGCGCGAATCCGGTTTCAACCTCCAGGCTTATGAAGGAACGGGCCAAGCCCTGGCGCTTATTACCACGCTGCTCCTGCTTTGGGTCGGGGCCGCGTCCGTGCTCGATGGCGAGATGCTAGTGGGAGAGTTCGTCGCTGGCCTGATGATCTTCGGCCTCAGCTACTCCCATCTGAAAGCGATCATGAATGGCTGGCGGGACCTCCAGCGCTCGCGCGTCCTGATGGACCGGCTCCACGAACTCGTCGAGGGACAATCAGAACTTGAGACCGCAGACAGCCAGCGCGATGTTCCGTCAATTGCTGGCGCCGTGCAATTGGACCGGCTCTCGTTTCACTACGGTGGGAGCCACGGTCGTGACATCATACGCGATGTCAGCATACGGGTCGCCCCTGGCGAAACCATCGCGATTGTCGGCAGAAGCGGCGCCGGCAAGTCCACTCTGGCACGCTGCTTGGCCGGTCTGGAGCCGCCCACCAGCGGCACCATGTCTGTGGACGGAGTCGACATCTGCGACCTCAAGCCTCAGCAGCTGCGCAGCCATATCGCCTACGTCCCGCAGCGCAACCATTTGTTCATTGGCACCATCCTCCAGAACATCGCCTTTGGCGATTCCGAGCCCGATCGACTCCGCGCCGTGGCTGCGGCCAAGGCCGCCAATGCCGACGCCTTCATTTCGCGATTACCGCATGGTTTGGACAGCGAGATTGACCAGGTCGCACCATACCTCTCCAGCGGCCAGCGCCAGATGTTGGGCATAGCCCGTGCCATCTACCGCCAGCCTGCGGTCGTTGTCCTGGACGAAGCCACCAGCGGGATCGACGTCGAGTCTGCCCGCGTCGTTCGTTGCACGCTCGCTTCCTTTCTCCGCGATCGCACCGCCTTCGTGATCGCCCATGACCCGCCGACCATCCAACTCGCGGACCGCATTCTAGTTCTGGAAGATGGCCGCATAGCAGAGTCCGGCACTCACGACGAGCTCCTCAGCCAGCACGGCCTCTACTACCACCTGTTTCACGAGATCGTCAGTAGTTTGTAGCGCGCCCTGGAAGCCTAGGTGATCTTTCCACTCTAGCTGCCTGCCACTCAATTCCGTCTCTCCGTCTCTCATCCAGAATACCGTCATCGAGTAAAGAATATCTTCAGGTCCGTGACCTTTAACAGCTTGAACAAGGCTCATGTGACATACTTGGAAGCACGACTGATTGACCTTGCCAAGTCTACAGAGCACTGTCGTTTGGACAACCGCTAGTTTCACGCCACCTCGACTCTAGCCGAATGGGAGATCGCCGACGCCGAGAGCTCTCTCGCCGACATTCTCGTTGTTCTTCCGCTTCTTGGACTCACTGCATTTCAAGCGCCAGATAAGAAACGTCCAAGCAAGAATGACCTTATCGCGAAGGCCAAAGGCCTTACAGCACGAAGCTACGTATCCAGCGGCGGGTTCACTGTCCAAAATAAAAGCCAAATTAAAACAACTGAAACCAAATAACTTCACGCTTACTTGGTAAGCCAGCGGCAGCAACTCATCGAGCAAGGCGTGGTTGTAAAGGCCGAGGCTCCCTATGTTTTGACGCAGAGCTATGAATTCAACTCCCTGTCGATAGCAACAGGAACGGTTTTCGGCCGCTGCGCCAATGGCCGCGTCGAGTGGAAAACTTCCGCAGGCAAAACCCTGAAGGCCATTCAAGAAGAGCCGATTTGAAAGCTTTGAAACAACAGATCCGAAAGCTCTTGATTACGCCTGGCATGAAACTGCCCGTTGATGAGCCGCCATTGCGGGTTGCTGGCGAAACTCAGCGTTCGGAGTACGATGACGCGCTCCTTGACATAATTATGCTGGCGCCGTTGCTCGCTGTAGCGTCCCCGATTCTTTCTCTGGGAGCAACGTGGCGAATATTTGTACAGCATGGCCTATATGCCTGGCTAGTTTCCGCCACCCTCTGCTTTGTCGTTGCCTCGGTCATTGGTCCCCTTTCGCTCAGGACACTGTTAAAGGGCCGCAAGGATGTCCGTGCACACTTCCTTGGCTGGCAAGCTGAGGTAGTCGTGGGCATGCGTCTGGGAGACGCGCGAGACAAGGGCTACAAAATTTTCAACGACGTGCCGGAAACCGCCAAAGACGGCAAGCTTTTCAATCTCGATCATGTCGCGATTGGCCCGGGCGGAATTTATGTGATCGAGACTAAGGGGCGTAGCAAGTCCGAGGACGGAGGAAGTGTTGATGATCTCAAATCAGCTTCGTCAATACATCCTGCAGTACCGTCGTGAGGACAGCGTCGTCTGGTGATTTATCGGAAACTGCGCCATTAGCCATCCGCGAGCTTTCTTTTGCTCCACCAGACTTGATCGGCCATAATGGGGCCAACTTAATTGGCTACGCACTGCGTAGCCCTTTTCCAGATCCAGAAACGCAAGGTCGAATTAGCAGAAGCTTTTCAGATCCGCGCCCGAGAGCCCTCTCTTCAAGCTTCTTCGTGTACGGCCCAGTGCCCGCCCTTTGGGGCCCAACGGACTCCAACTTGCCCTCCTTGACCAATTTCGTGCTGGCCATCTCGATTGCCCGGACGGCTCTCAATTCTCTACGCAGCGCGTAGAGTTTCTCCACGTCGGGATAGACCATGTAGAATTGCCGGAAACTCCACAGATTAGCGACTGAGAATCCTCTGCCGAATTCTTGGCCCAGCCTACGGGATAGCTCACGTATGAGTTCCCGCCCATAACCGGCACGCTCGGCCCCGTCCTGTTCTTCTTCGACAATGCGCTACCTCCCCTCCAATAGACTGTACCGCGCCTCGCTGAGGATTGTGCGGGTAGGCCCCTAGAAACTCGACTTTTCGGGAAGCGCTGCGCTCATCTCAGATACCTAGATTCGCTCGTTGCGTCTCTTGGGGCTAGTTCTCCCTTCAAACTTCGAAAAAACTTCACCCTTCGTTAATAATACCCAGCAGACGCTGCAGGTCGTAGAACAGCGAGAGCAGTGCGGGCACGAGAAAGAGAGTGAAGACAGTGGAGACGACGAGGCCACCGATCAGCACGGCGCCAAGTCCGCGATAAAGCTCGGTGCCAGCCCCTGTGCCGAAGGCTAACGGCGCCATGCCGAGTACGCTGGTGATGACACTCATGCAGATTGGCCGAAAGCGGCTCGCGCAGGAGGCCCGCAAGGCCGCAGTATGGCCCTGGCCAGCAAGCCGAAAGTTGTTCGCTTGATGAACAATAAGAATGGCGTTGTTGACGACAATTCCCGCCAGGATGATCAGCCCCAGCATGGCAATGACGTCGAAGGAGACCAGCCCGCCAGACACTTCGTGGGCAATGGACACGCCGATGAAGGCGCCAGACGCGGCAAGCGGGATGGTGATGAGAATGACAAACGGGTAGAGCCAGGAACGAAAGAGCGCGACCATGAGCAAGTAGACGATGAGCACGGCCAGGACAAAGCCGCTGGTTAAGGCCTCGAGCGTCGCGTTGAGCTTGTCAGCCGTGCCACTAAGGCGCACACTGAAGCTGGCGGGTAAAGCGAGCCGGGCGGGTGCCAGCACGTCGCGCTCGATGCGCGTGATTGCCTCCTCGAGTGACTGGTCGGGCGCTAGATTGACAGTCAGCGTAACGGCTCGCTCTTTTTCGACGTGGTTGATCGCGGTCGGAGCGCTGGTGTTGCTCACGGTCGCAATGCTGTCCAGGCGTACACGCTTATCCCACGGGGTGCGCAGGATGACGTGGGGCAAGGCGTCGATACTGTCGAGTTGTGCGGAGTTCGCATACAAGGTGAGGTCGAGTTGGTCGCCATCGTCGTTGTAGCGCCCGACGGTCTTGCCTGCGACCAGGCTCTCGACCACATCAGCGACATCGGCCACGCGCAAGCCCACGTCGGCGGCACGTCGACGGTCGAGTTCCACCCGAACTTCGGGGGCGCCGGTGGTGTAGTTGCTGCGTACCATTTGGACGCCGGCGGTCCCGAAGAGCTGTCCCTTCATTTGGGTAGCGACGCCTTCAAGTCGCTCAAGCGAGGGTCCAGAGATGTCGATCTCGAGTTGCTTGCCGGGATCCCGAAAGATGCTCGCCTGCAAGGGAAAGAGAAACTCAAAGCCGGTCAGCCCAATAGTCTGGCCAAACATCTTGCCGACATGCGCCTTCATCTGCTCTTCGCCGCTGAACTCGTCTTTGACGATGACGCCGACGGCGTTGAACCTGTCGCCAAAGACCGAGAAGAAGCGCTTGGTCGTAGGGTCAGCAGCGATCTTCTCTTCCAACGGACGAATGGAGTCGACCGCTTTATCAATGCTGCTGCCCACCAGCGGCTGGGCCAGCACGAGCACCAGGTTGCGATTGCCGGAAGGCAGATATTCGGCGCTCGGCAGCAAGCCCAGCGAGGCAAAGAAGAGCGCGACGATCCCGCCAATCACCAACATTTTGGCTAGGACATGCAGGATACCACCGCCGGTGATCAAGGTAACGAGTTTGCGATAGACGGCGGAAATGGCGGTGCCAAGCCAGGCGCCGAGCACCAGCGATTTGAGGCGCTCGACGCGCGATTCAGGTTTGGGGGCCTTGGCCAGACGCGATGCCATCATCGGAATTAACAACACGGCGGCGATAAGCGAGAGGGAGATTGCCAGGCTGATGGCGATGGCAATATCTTTGAACAATTGCCCGGCCTCTTCGGTGATGAACATCACGGGTAAAAAGACTGCCAGGGTCGTGAGTGTGCTGATGAGTACTGCGCCCCAGACCTCGTGCGTACCACGCCGAGCGGCCTCGAGTGGACTGCGGCCTTCTGCCATGTGTCGATAGATGTTCTCGATCACCACGATGGCGTTGTCCACGACCATGCCGGATGAAAACGCCAGCCCAGCAATGCTAATGATATTCAGCGACCGCCCGAGAAAATAGGCAAAGATAAACACGGTGATCATGCACACCGGAATGGTCACCGCCACGACCAGCACCAAGCGAAAGCTGCGCAGGAAAATGACAAGCACAATACTGGCTAGCAACGCGCCAATGGCGAGGTTTTTCCAGGCCAAGCGAATGGATTGGTCGATGTAGGTTTCCTCGGTGTAGGCCACGTGCAGGCTCAGGTCTTCTTGCTTGGCTGCGAAGTTCGCATTTAGCTCGACCAGCACGTCTTCCATGGCTTGGCAGAGGGTCATGACGTTGGCGCCGGTCTTGCGCTTGGCACCAAAGACCACGGTCGGCTTGCCGTTCGTACGCACTTCCGACAGCTTCTTCTTGTAGCCCATCTTTACCTCGGCGACTTCGCGCAAATAGACGGCGCCCCGCGGACTGCGGGCGATGACGATGTCGCCCACATCCTGAGTGGACTCGAAGCGCCCGACTGTGCGCAGGTTGAAGCGACGCTTGCCCTGATCGACAAAGCCGCCGCGCACGTTGAGGTTTTCGGCGCGGATCGCCGCAATCAGGTCACCGATGGCAATGTTCTTCTCGGCTAGTCGGTCCGGATCCAGAAGCACCTGCATCTCCCGTTCCTCGCCACCAAAAATGAGCAGATCGCTCAGTCCGGGGACTCGGCGCATACGAGGCTCGATGACATCATTGGCCCATTCGTACATCTCATTTGGTGTAAAGCTGTCGGTCTCCATCACAATCCACATCACTACGTCTTCTTGGTCCGAGGTCACGGAGACCGCGACCGGGGCATCGGCTTCCTCTGGCAGATCAGGAACTTGGTTGAGCTTGTTGATCACGTCGATCATAGCCACGTCTTTGTCAACGCCCCAGTCAAACTCGAGGGTGATGGCGCTGCGGCCCTGCGATGAGCGACTGACGATGCGCGAAATGCCTGTGACGCTGTCCATCTCTTCTTCGATGGGCGTGGTGATCTGATCCTCTACTTCCATCGGCGCCGCACCGCGGTAGGTGGTGGTGATACTGATCTCCGGCTTGTCCAAGCTCGGCTTGAGCTGGACGGGGATCCGCTGCAAGGCAATGAAGCCAAAAACGGCAGCCAGCAGCGCGACGACGATGACAGTATGTGGCCGGGCTATGGCGGCATCGATCGGATTCATGGTGCGACTTGTACTACAGCGCCGGGATAGAGCACTTCGTTGCCGGTGGTTACCACGACGGTTCCAGGTTGGACGTCGCCGATGATTTCCACGGTTTGCGGAGTTCGCAAGCCGACGGTGACTGGCAAAATGGCGATTTTGTTCTCTGCGCCGACGATGTGAACGCTGGCGCCGCGGCGGCCGAAGCTGATCGCATCCCAGGGGACCAATAATGCGTCTGGCTTGGCGGCAA
>Ga0209308_10002637_pt1 | contig 15330 bp, 19 predicted proteins | sample COGITO_mtgs_1204_3_FD_184806 | JGI IMG/M metagenome (GOLD analysis project Ga0209308, IMG submission 184806) | Pelagic marine microbial communities from North Sea - COGITO_mtgs_120405 (SPAdes) (version 2) | ecosystem: Environmental > Aquatic > Marine > Epipelagic ...
TTGAGATGCCTAAAACCTTTGTTAAAAACGTCCTAAAAACGGGTATTTCCGATGAGCTTACAGCTCTCTCAAAGTTCAAAGAGATGAAGGAGCTTGCCAAGACTGATGGTGGAGCACGAAAGTCTAAGATTACTGGCATCCCTAAATTAGATGATGCAAACAAAGCTGGAACAGCGCAATCCAAAAAGTGTACCCTTATCGTCACAGAGGGTGATTCGGCTAAAACCCTCGCGGTTGCTGGACTATCAGTTGTTGGTCGAGACCACTACGGTGTCTTTCCCCTCCGCGGTAAGTGCAAAAATGTACGGGATGCTTCTGTGGCACAGCTGACAGGGAACCAGGAGTTCAATGATCTCAAGAAGATCCTTGGTCTCCAACAGGGGAAGGACTACAAAGATGTTTCAGAGCTTCGCTATGGTCGTCTCATGATCATGACAGATGCAGATAATGACGGTTCGCATATCAAGGGTCTGATCCTAAACATGATTGACTACTTTTGGCCTAGTCTCCTCAAGTTGGGATTCGTCGTATCGATGGTCACCCCGATTATCAAGGCTACTAGGGGTAACCAAACCAAGTCGTTCTATACGGATTCTAAATTCAGGACCTGGTACGGAAATGGACAACCCGGTTGGCGCATCAAGTATTACAAGGGTTTGGGTACCTCCACTTCAAAGGAGGCACGTGAGTATTTCAAGCAAATCGAAGATCTCACCGTCAAGTTTGATACAGATGTGATGTCCGATAAATCTATTACTTTGGCTTTTGACAAGAAAAAGGCTGATGATCGAAAGACGTGGCTTCTTGAAAGCACTGCAAAAGACCCCAAGGAGCTAGAGGTTCCTTACGGTAATGTGAAACAGTTGAACATCACCGACTTTGTTCACAAGGACCTGGTAAACTTCAGTCTCGCAGACCTCAAGCGTTCTATCGCACACGTTTGTGATGGTCTGAAACCTTCCCAACGAAAGGTTATGTATTCATGTTTTCAAAAGAATTTGACTGCTGAGATGAAGGTTGCACAACTGGCTGCCTTTGTAGCTGAGAAGAGTGCCTATCACCACGGTGAAGTTTCTCTCGCTGATACAATTGTGAAATTGGCGAATGATTACATGGGGTCCAACAATATCAATCTCCTAGAGCCGTGTGGTCAATTTGGAACACGACTTATGGGTGGTAAGGATGCTTCTCAGACGAGGTACATTTTCACACGATTGACAACTGAGGCTCGTAAGCTTTTCGACCCCAAAGATGACGCGATTCTTAATTATTTGGATGATGATGGACGGTCTATTGAACCCGATTTCTATATGCCTACTCTACCTATGATTTTGGTCAATGGAAGTGAAGGTATTGGTACTGGTTTCAGTTGCTACGTGCCTCCATTCAATCCCAAGGATATTCGTGATAACATTACAAATGTATTAAATGGTAAAAGTATTCAAAAAATGAAACCCTGGTTCAGGGGTTTCAAGGGAAAGATTTTTGAACAAGACGATGATTCATGGATGACCCAAGGTGTATGGACCACTGTTGGGAGAACAGTTAAGGTGACTGAACTCCCCCCAGGACGCTGGACCCAAGATTACAAAGAACACCTCGATACCCTCGTTGAAAAGAAAATCATCAGTGGTTTCACAAATAACAGTACAACTGAGAATGTGGATTTCTTGATCCAAGACTACAATGGAAAAGATGCCGTTAAGGATCTTAAACTTCAAAAGACACTCCGTACAAGCAATATGCACTTGTTCCATCCCTCCAAGGGAATTCATAAATACCAAAGTCCAGAACTCATTCTAAAAGATTTTATTGAGCTTCGCTACGAGTATTACAAGAAGCGAAAAGAACATCTCATCAAAGTTCTCGAGGCAAAGGCACAGATGTGTGATTACAAGTCTCGATTTGTATCCATGGTCATCAATGGTGATATCATTGTATTTCGCCGTAAAAAGCAAGAACTCGAAAACCAACTTTCTGGACTCTTCCCACAAATCGGTGGAACATATGACTACCTTTTGAATATTAGAACCGTTCAGTATACGGATGAGAGTGTTCGTGAACTTCTCAAAGAATCCGAACAGGCGAAAAGGGATCTCGAGATTATGAAGTCTACTACAGCTATGAACATGTGGAAGAATGATATTAAAAATATATAAACAATAGATAAGTATGGGTGAAGCTGCTAAAATTTCTCTCAAAGCTATTGGAAAGCAGGATATACACCTTCTTTCCAAAGACCCAGAAGACTCATTCTTTAAGGATCGAGACATGACACGACACTCTGAATTTAGGAAGTATCATAGAAGCCGTAACGTGATCAATCCCGGGCAAATATCTGGGTGGCCGTTTGGACAAACAATCAAAGTTCAATTCAATCCCCAAAACATGGGTGATCTTTTGAGTAACATGTGGTTGAGTATTACCATGCCAGGCCTCTCAGATTTTGGGGGTGGAAAAAACTATGCAGACCAACTCGGTCGACACATTCTTAAAAGTGTCACGATGTTTGTCGACGAGCTAGAGGTGGAAAAAATACATGATGATTGGGGAGTCATATATGATGAACTTTATTTAGAAATGTCTGAGAAAGTGGCGAATAGGTTTCTTGTTAATAGAAGTATCGGTTATGATGATTCCACGTTGGATAACTTTGACGACTATGCACAATATTCATCCGACCTTGTGATACCCCTACACTTCTTCTTTTCGAGGAAATACGCAAGTGATGAATATTCTTCAAATAAACCAAATCGTCCATACTTCCCAGTATGTGCTGTACACCGTCAAAAAATAGAATTTGAGTTGGAGTTTCATCCACAAACTTTTTTTACTGATACGGGAACCACTCTCTCACTCCCCGAGTTTAAACTCGTTACAGAAGAAATAACGGTAAGTCCGGAAGAACGACAGTACCTAGCGAGTGAACCCCAGACATTCATAACAGATATCGTACGCAGACATCCTAGTATAATCAGTGATGTAAATAAAGATATTATCAAAAATAACCTCGTACCGAATATTCCAGTAAAATGTATTCATTGGTTTTTAAGAAATACAGAATTCGAAGATGCCACTGATTCTACGGGGGGTAAAGCTTTACAAGAAGAAAAGTTTTACCAAAATAGATTCAATTTTTCATCTAATGTAAATTTTGACGAGGTACAGACATTCTTTCATCCCATCATGAGTGAAGCGAGTTTTAATATCAACGGAAATAAATTACCCAACGTTTCAAATACAAATCATAATTATTATAAATATCTAATTCCGTATAAGAATAGACTTTCAAGACCTATACGTAATGTATACACTTATAGTTTCTCGATGAATCCGATTAATGTGGAGCCATCGGGGAACTTGGATTTTAGTCAGATACAATCTGATAAGACTTCCATAGAAGTAAAACTAGATACTTCAAGTGGGTCACTTGTTGATATAGTCAACAAGACATATTCACTTCAGATGTATTATACGGGATATCAAACCTATATTTTTGATAAGGGTTTTATGTCACTTGCTTACTAAAAAGTGAAGTCTTATTGTTTGAAATATACTCGATAATATTATTCTTAATACACCATTTGATGAAATTTAACTGTGCGAGTGTCGTATGAATTTCATGAGATGTACCGGGAATAGTATATGGAAACTTTTGAGACCTACAAAAAGGGTCAAAAAGTTTTTTGGAGTATCCATCAAGACTTGATTTATACGCACAGTGTACAGTAAAAAGTTTACCATCGGTAGTCGTGTATGATGTGTTATTTTTTTTCGCATAATTTGTGATGAACCATTCTAGATTTCTAAGTGAAATACCACTCGTCTTATCCAGAATATTCATTAATTTAGTTCGATTCTTTTCGTCTCCATAAAAGCCATTTATTGATGTTAGTAGAATAGTCGATTTGCTCATATATTAGAGTATCCCCAAATCTCTAAGCTCTGATTGAGCTTCTCTGACTTCATTACACGCACTTTTAAAATGATCACCACTATGAAGGACGCGTTTCTGAATACGTTCACCTTGGTCTTTGTGAAATTTACAATATCCATCAAATTTACCCCTAAAACTACACCTCCTAGTTTCTCCATTGGACTCTTTTACAATTCCTTTACAGATATTAGTGTTACGCGCTTCCTCGGCATCACGTAAAAGTAAATCCAGTGGTACTGCATGTTTCTTGTGAATAAATTCAAGAATTTTACTCATCTCTTCGGAAGTTGTTTGAGATAGTTCATCGTCAACCTTTTCGTGGATGACTTCATCGACCGCATCTTCTATGAGAGAAGGAAGTTGTTCCGATACTAACTTTCTGATATTTTCTGTGACGATTTTAACAATTTGCTTGGCACTCATGTCTTACTAGTACTTTGCGCGTAGTTTTTAAATAAGTCTTCAACAGAGTTTTGTTTTTGTCTAAACATTTTAATACGATCCCGTAATATCAATGCCGTACCTTCACTACTAATATTATTCTTTTCACATTCTTCAATCAATTGTTCCTTTTTCATACCACTCAAGGCTGGACCGGTGACCTTCTTTGGTGGTTTATACTGTTCAATAATTTCACCAAATATTTCTTGTTTGGTATTTTCATATAGTGGATCAAGTAAATCACATACAGGGTTCAAAAACTTATTCACAAAATAATAGTGGTAATCGATGGGTATATTATGCTCTTCTACATATTTAGGATCTTCAGATTTCTCGAATGCTTTCGCTTTAGGGTTATCTGTTTTTGTGAGCAAATATGGTACACGGTCACCAGATTGTGGCTCTGATCCAGGCTTTCTTTGTCTCATCTTGTTTACGACTTGAACGTGTGCCTGATTTATATGTATACTTTCGGGGCTATTAATCGAAACACTCTTTCCACCAACTTTGTAACTATCGGATAGAGACTGACTCAAAACAAGTTTTTCGTTTGAAATTTCACCATTTAGAAGCTCATTCGCGCGTTCTATCGCGAGGTCTCTCGGTGGTCCGGGGTCTCCGGATGTTAATACTACATCCAGTAATTCTTTACACACTTCTCTCATATGAGGTGTGTTGTCGCGGCGAACGAGTTGTAGACCCTTAACGTCCACATAGTCCATATGCATTTGGTCATCTTTACCCTTTGTCCATAACTTAGCAGCGTAGCGCTTCTTTGAGTACAAAAAATACGGCCAATAGACCTTCTCAAGCTCTAGGTTATTTGGCTTCTTGAAGAGGGCTGAACATTCTTCAGCAGCTCGTTCACCAATTTCCCAACTGTACTCGATTGCTTCTATACCTTTACGATCACCCACATCAAACTCAACCATAACCGAATCTGTGTCACCATATCTTACCTTCGCACCAGGGAAGTTCGCCTCTACATAAGTTTTAGTCTCTTCAATCATACCGCGACCTCTACACGTTGTAGTGGACGCAATAGGTACACATGGAAGGATTCCCTTACCAGCTCCAGTGAATCCGTACACAGAGTTCATCGAAACTTTGTAGGCCAATTGTTTACCATTGTACACCTCTTTCATCGCACCAGTGGCTGTCGCCATATCTTTTTTGGCTTTTTTACGAAACTGTTTAAGCTCCAATAAAATGGCGGGTAAAAGACTCGGTACATCTTGTGCAAACTTATACGTCTTATTTCCAATGTTAAATGTTTCGTATGTAATTCCTGGGATATTACCGTATCGTCTCTCATCCATGACGTATGTAGAATAACAGAGGTTGTGGGCCATCATAATCGATGGGTACAGAGCCTCAAAATCAAGGGCTGTGATCGGTGTATAATACGCACCCTTCTGTGCTTCAAGTACAGTAGCACCTTCGTATTGCTCTTCAGGAAGAGAACCATATTTAATCGTTGGTACCATGTAACCCAATTCGCGAGCCTTTTTAGATAACTGACTAAATACCTTGATTTGCTGTCCACGTTCAACCAAAAAAGATAGAGGCACCCATGTTGCCTTTGCCATCTCCAATAAATTGAGTAATGTACACATCTTCTTCATGAGTTTATGAGGTAATAAGGTATCTTTGATACAGTATTCAGCCACTTCACGCAGTTTAACTGGGTCACCTTCGAGGTATCGAGCAAACATTTCTTTGGGAGCCATATCAATTTTTTGATCACCGAGATACAGTTTAGAAACATTGTTTAAACTATACGAATCCAGTTTGTATCCTTTTTTAACTTCATGGAACATATCAAAAATAAATCGTCCAGGCATAGGTAAAAGTTTCAGGAAATTGTCACCCAAAGCACTTGAACTCAATTTTTTGTACACGATATGACATTCACTTTCTTTGAGTTTACCCAAATCGTAAAATTCCAAGCCACAGCCGACCATAGCAGCGCGCTTATAAATATAGTCAAGATCGAAACCAAAAATATTCCACCCAGTCAAAATATCAATATCATTTTCATTCGTGTATCGTTTAAACGCCAAGAGTAATTCCTTTTCTGTATCAAAACTAATGACGTTCGATCCTTCAATTTTTGGATCTGTTTTTTTATAACATAAACATGTTTTATCATACGGTTCATCACTACCAAATTTACATAGTGAAATAGCAATCTGAAAACAAGCATCATTAGTAACGTCAGCGTCTGGGAATTTCCCAGTTGAACTATTACACTCAATATCAAACGATGCTACAATAAACGGGGCAATATCATCTCTGGCTACAGGTGTGAGTGTAGACCAGTCATTACACCATAAGTCAATATCCGTTTTTGCCAAGTGAGAGCGAACACAATTAGCACCAGTATTTATCCAGCCGGTGGACTGAATACCCGTTCTGTGCATGAGTCTCAGGACGGGGTCTATATTGGATTCGTATACATGATATTTTGAAAATTCCCTATTATACATAAAAATCGAGTTCACTTTACGTCGAGCTTCGAGCGTCTTAAAATTTAGGTGCATGTAGTGAAATTCTTCATTATTTTGAAAACCCCAAACATCCTTTTGTTTCGTCAGACTGTAACTGGTGACGTGATCCTTTTTCAAAAGATTGATATCATTAAACAGACGGGTAACGTCGGCGGGCTTTGTATCCCTTGGGAGCTTTACGAAAAAGTATGGATCGAATGTTGTCGTCACACACACAGATTTTCCCTCCTCAGTTTTACCAAATACACTGATGTGATGTTCTCCTTCAACATCTCGTGCCTCCCATGTCAGAGCCTGGAATACTACCATATGTATACTATGAGCCAAAATTTTAATATCATTTATATATAAATGTCAGCTGCTTTAATTGATCTCGTGTCTGTTGGAGCCCAGGATGTATTCATCACTGGTGACCCAGAGGTCAGTTTTTTCCGTCAAAATTACAAACGCCATACTAACTTCTCGATGAAGCCTGAGCGTATGGATTACATTGGTACTTTCGCCGCGAACAATGAAATTACCATCCCTATTCGTTCCAAGGGTGACCTCATGAGTTACATCTGGATTGAGGCTACCAATATCGCGAGTGTACAAAACAACACCGCCGGTCTCTTTTCCCAGAATGCATCTAACCCAACCGAATTCAGTCTTTATATCGGTGGTCAAAAGGTCTCCCAGCTCGATTCACTCTTCATTCAGGGTGTACACAACCCTCTGTTACGTGACAGTGCAGCCAAGGCTTCGTACGCCGTAACCACTAATAACAAGAAGGCTAATCACGGAGGTGACCATTATATTATTCCTTTCTTCTTTGGGGAGGATTACACCAAGTCTCTTCCATTAGTGGCCCTCCAATATCATGATGTTGAGATACGTATTAAATGCAGGGATGGGTTTACTCCTGGTTCCACTCCTAAGGTTTGGGGTAACTATGTGTATTTAGACACTGATGAGCGCAAATTCTTCACCGATAACGAACATGAACTTCTCTTTACACAGACCCAATATCAGCTCGCCACCAATACCGATAGCGAGATAGATCTCACCTTTTTTAACCACCCCGTAAAGTCCATCCACCTTGTATCCGGTAAGGCGACGGGTAATGACTGGGATTCGGAGTATACTTTCTCCAGTTCTACACTTTACATCAACGGTACCCCTCTTTTCGAGGATACCTCCCCAGTCTATCACCACACCGTCGTCCCTGAGATGCACAGTAGTGACCTCCCAGATGACATTCTTGAGGATCTCCCCACTTTCACCTGGCCATTCTGTCTGGGTTTAAGCAAGTCGAACCCCACGGGAACCCTAAACTTTTCTCGTATTGATAATGCCAAACTTTCAATTTCCGGTCCAACCGGTGGTAACGCTCTCCATCGTGTGTACGCCGTAAATTATAATATTCTCAGGGTCAAACAAGGCATGGGTGGCGTCGCGTTCGGTAACTAGATGTACCCACAATTAGTCAAGTGTCTAGAACCTTAATAAATAAGCAATCTATCAAGTCTCGGTTTTTCCTTATTCATGAAAACTGTGAGTTGTATAACTTCACCTTCCAAATTTACCAATCCATGAGTCGACTTTTGGTACTTTGATATTTGGTCAACCCTAACAAGATCCACAGGTGACATCTTTGTCTTTGGTACCTTACTGTGATAGACTGTGAGAACTGCAGCATCCCTTTTTGTCTCTCTAGGTAGTTGGTCTCCTTCGTAGTACACTACAACATGTGCACCCGGACAGCCAGCTACATGCATCCACCAGTGTTTAGGGTCACTCATCATTGTCAGTTGGTCATTTTCTTTTGCACTCTGACCAACTTGGATTTTGATACCGTCGTATGACGTGTATTCAAGCATATTTTTTTGTCGTATTAATTCCTTATATGATATCATAATGCACGTCGTATTACAACCCAGTCCTTCGATTACACATAAATATAGGGTCACCTTACCAAATAAACGGAGTATTGATTTTGGTGAGAAGGGTTTTCAGCACTACCCAGACCACGGTAATCCGAGACTTATGCGTGCACAACTTCTTAGGAAAGGTGCTATCATTCCTAAGGAGCTGCGAATAGAGACGAATCCGTATGAGATACAGAAAGAAATGTTGAAAATCAGGGAAAGTTCTAAAGAGGATTGGGAAGATTTCTTCCGGGCCGAATATTGGGAGAGGTGGATATTATGGTCTTACCCGAATGTCAATAAAGCCAAATTATCTATGACTATGAGTCATGGTATACTTTTTATGCCTAGAGCTGAGGATTTATGGTTCTGTCAGGATGATCTCAAAGACCTGTAGAACCAAAACCTCCATCACCCCTGAGTGTCTCTTCAAGTAGACCAATTTCCTTAATCATAGGTGTATCACACCTTTCCAAAATAAGTTGAGCGATACGATCACCCTTCTTGATTTCAAAGTCTTCCGTGCCATGATTAAATAGGACGACCTTGACTTCACCGGTGTAATCGGGATCAATAACACCCGCACCAACGTTGATACAGTGCTTCACAGCTAGACCAGAACGGGGAGCTACACGCCCATACAGACCATCTGGTATAGACAAAGCAATACCAGTACTCACTAAAGCTCGCCCCGCTTGACACGGTACACTCGCATCCTCGGAGCTATATAAATCATATCCCACAGCACCATCAGAACCACGAGTAGGCAAACGAGCATCGTAACAGAGCTTCTTAACACCGAGAGGCATCTATTTTTATTACAATCCAAATCCTTAAGTCTATTTGGCATACTTCTTCTTTTCATCATCCGTGAGAGCCCTCCACAACTCACCCAATTTTGCACCAATCTCGGTGAAAGTTAGATCTGGGTAGTCCTTTACCACAGTGGGTCGCATTTTCTTGACAAAGTTCATGTATGCATTAGGCTTACGTTTGGGTTTGGGTTTGGATTCTTTGTCCCCGCCACCTCTGAGCCTAAGAACTAGGTGTAGAGTAGACTCCTTTTGAATATTGTAATCAGCTAGGGTGCGTCCATCCTCGAGCTGCTTCCCAGCGAAGATGAGTCGCTGCTGGTCGGGAGGGATTCCTTCCTTATCTTGAATCTTAGCCTTGATGTTATCGATAGTGTCAGAGGATTCAACCTCAAGAGTGATAGTTTTTCCAGTAAGTGTTTTCACGAATATTTGCATACTACTTGTATCATAGATTTAAATCTTAAAGTATGATAAGATGTATAACAATAGTAACGAAATGCTTCGGGGCTACTTTATGCGACAGAGTGAAGGTGGCTACGCCCCCAAAAATTTCAAGTACAACCAGAAAAATAACAATAATCTATTAAAAAATTTCAATGGACCAGTCACAACTCCAAAAACTAAATCTCCTTCAAAGCGGGGTTCCTCCTCGAAAAAGTGAGTGCACAAATACCACAACTGAAAATATTTATGAAATACTGACATCCAAGAACGTGTAATTTCGTATACATACTCTCACGTGCATATAATACCCACAGTAACAACGTCATACAGGTCTCATAACCAGCTCGAATGATTACATTAGATGCATGATACATTTGGTCTATCGTCGGGTACAAAAAACTATCTCTGGGAGTAAGTCTTCGAATGGTTAATAAAGATGTATCAATTTCAACTAGACCTGCGAAACTAAGTATAAAAGCCTCTTCGGGGTGCATAAGAGGTCTAAGAAGAGCTAGAAGACACACTAAATGATGAAGTATGATTAAATTTCTAAGAGTGTGTATAACTTTCGGCTGAAGAATTATCCACATGAGATCATACGACATGTACGTAGTGAGAGCATGTGTTAGAAACATCGGGTACACTTTATAACTAAAAAATACATCAGCCACACATAATGCTGAGAATGGTGCGAGAAACAGTAATGACGCCACATCATGAATAACGACAGCACGACGGTCGTTATTCATTTTGTGATTAGACAATATTCTTTTTAATCAAGTTACACTCAAAGGGTTTCGAACCCCTGACCTCAAGCTTACTAAGCTTGCGCTCTACCACTGAGCTATGAGTGCGATATGCTGAGAGCGGGGTTCGAACCCGCGCGTGCATAGCACAGACGATCTTAAGTCGTCCTCCTTAGACCACTCGGACATCTCAGCATCATAGAGTCTCCCACTCTACTCTACTAACCCATCAAATCTTTAAGCATTTCGATGGTGGTTCATATGCTAGTTTATCCTTGAGTTCTTTACGTTGTTTCATCTTCTTGATATCTGCACCTTGACAATCATGCTTTGTCAGATTAAGACAACTCGGACAAAAGCTACCACCACAATATTTACAATCGATAGGGACACCACATTTCTTTTTACAGAGTTGACAAGGCATTTACTATTATTAACTTGGATAAAGATTTTAACCCCATTTAATCAAGAAATGTCTCTCACTTACGCTTTCAGTAAACCGATTCACACCGAATATGCTCACCTGAAAAAAACTCTAAAAAACTCTACGGCTGCTTATGGTTCTGCTTTGAGTGCTTCTTACTTCATAACACAAGGTGCAGATCAAGGTGTATCTGCGATGTTAGGTGCGGTAGCATCTTATACGTATGTGAGTCTTCTCTCTGATCGGGTGGATAAACTCGAAAATTCGACAATTCAGAAGGAGTTCTTTGCACCTCTGGGTGCAGCTGCTTTTGAAGTGTCGTGGAATAATGCACCATTTGCGTTTGACTTTGATTATGGTGCCACATTTGTTGGATTTTTGGCGTATAAATTTGCACTCTCAACGGTACTGTATCAAATTGTGAGAGAAATGATGATTGGGGATGGTGCAAGTTTCTATGACACTGAGGAGAAAGTCTACAATGACCTTAGCGAAGACGAGCCAATTCACGAGCCAATCGAACAACCTTACGAGGTGAATGTTGATTAAGACTGAGCCTGTTCACGAGACTGAACTTATTGCGACCATTGAGACCCTTCATAGCCATGATACGCTTCCTAGCTACATCCTTGGTGAGGGGCATGGCCTTCTTTTGAGGCTTGGGCATAGGCATAACAGCCCTGATCGTGGCACGAGTGGGGGTTACGATTCGCTTAGTCACCATACCCTTCATGAAGTTGGCTGCAACTTTCTTGTCGAGAGCTTTCTTTTCCGCACGCTTCTTAGCGGCAGCGCGCTTCTTGGCAGCTTCGGGGTATAACTTAGCTAGGGGAACGTTATTCAAGTCCTTCTTGATCTGGTTGGAAACTCGTTCAGCATTCTGAATCTTCTTCTTTAAACTTCCACAGAGTTCCTTTACAGTCTTCTTGTTGGGGGTGGGTATACCATAGTCCCTGGCAACCTTCGCCACTTCATCCTTCTTGTGGAGACGGCACTTCTTACGACCAAACTTGAGATCACCCGCCTTGTCCACATTTAATACATACGAAACCATTGTTTACTTATTACAGAGAAAATATCTACGATACCACTTCCAACTGGCGAGAGCACTAGCCTTCCCTGAGAAGGCCTCCATTCTACGCTGAGCCCTCAGCTCATCTTCATCTACCCCATCTGGGGGGTATACAGGCAATCCGAGGAGTAGATCCAAATGAATCCGGGCATCTTCGTCATCCTCAGCACTCTCAAACTCGATAATCTTGGCTCTCATCGCAGTGAAAGCAGCCGCTACCCGTTCCCTCCTAACTTCGCGGGGTAAAACGGTGCTCCAAATGACACGCTGCACATCGGGGCAAAGCGACTGTGTAGCCTGGCAAAACGCGACACGGAAATCAGTAGACATTTTTTTGATATTTAGTATCATTTCTGTGTTTCACTTAGGTGTTTAAAGAGGAGTCCCGACCTCTTTATATATGAATTGCTGTTTCACTAAAAGAATTCTATCTGGTGTTGATGATTCGATACCAGTTTTTAGTCTTAATAATTATGAGGGATATGCAAAAATCACGAGTGTATATGATGGAGATACATTCAAAGCGGTTATCATACTTCATGGTCGACCTCTAAAGTTTACTTTTAGAACCATTGGGTATGACTCAGCTGAGATGAAGCCCAGTCTTGGGATGGTGGATCGAGACCGCCATATCCACTTGGCTATACTTGCACGTGACATGTTTAAGGAAGAGTGTGGGTTTGATGATCGCGCACCTCACCGCTTATGGAATCCATTTATGTGCAGAAATAAGGTGAACGGTTTAGTGTGGATTGAATGTGGTAAAAATGACAAGTATGGTCGACCCTTGGTGACAGTCTATAGACACAAGGGGGATAAACAGTCGGTAAACCAAAAAATGATAGAATCAGGAATTGTAAATGTATATGATGGTAAGAAGAAAAATGTAGGTTTTTATTAAGAAATGGTACGTTACGGTCTATTGTTTTATGTATATTTACTCTCTCGTCTCAGGCGTAAACCAAAAAAGAAGGTCAGATGGGTTTAGCTGAGTTCTTCGAGTCTCAGCATCCTTCCAGTGTTGATATATTCATCAATCTTGTCACAGATTGAGGGACCAAAACCACGGAGATGCCTGACATCGTCACCACTCATTACAACATAATCGAGATCACGGATCTTTTCAGCCGCATTCCAGTATGCCTCAGACTTGTAAACAGGCTCCTCAAGGTTTCCAAGTTTGAGAAAACACGTGGCAAGTTTCTCATTTGTAGAGGGTTCCTTCTTGATATTGAGGTAGTCGTCAATCTTCTTAGCGATGGACTTTCCAATACCTCGGAGCTTCATAGCATCTTTACCACTGGTGATCTTGTAAGAAAGATTGTAGATGGTATCACCAGCCTTGGTGTATGCATCACGCTTGAAATTGTCTTCAGCCCTGTCAGAATACTCATAGATCATCTCAGCGAGGCCAGCGTTGTGGGAGACAAAGTATTCCTCATCGTCAGTCTCGGAAACAAAAGAGCCGTCATCGTTGGAGGCGATAGACTCAGAGTCGGAGCACTCAGACTCCTCATAGTCAGAGTCCTGCTCATCGAGGTACTCATCAACCTTGGCAGCAATACCCTTACCAATACCGTGGAGATGCATCAGGCTTTCACCAGTTTGGACCTCGTAGTCCAGATTGGAGATAACATCTGCAGCCTTTTGGTAAGTCGCCGTCTTGTAGAAATCATTAGAGGCACGGGCAAGATCAATCATACGATTGACAAGACCTTGATTGGGAGTGCAACTCTTGGATGTAACACGAGAGGTCGTGTGGTACAGAGAAGACTTGTACTCAAGGTCGTTGAGCTTGTTGAGGGCATCGACCTTCTCTTCATTGGCCTCTGTGAGAAGCTTCTTGAGCTGCTCAATCTTGGTTCGAGACTCTTCAATAGAATCAATGTCGCCGAGGACGGCGCGAACCTTACGGAGTTCGGAGTTCTCCTTCTCGAGCTTGAGGATGTAGTCGGTAATAGAACGGGAGTTCATGGTAGTAGACATGTTGAATGATTATTGTGGGAGTCGGGCTCCACTTAGGTGTTTAAAGATTAGATTGTTGAAAAATGTAGAAAAATGGCAACACTCACAGCACCCGTCAACATTCATAAAACTTCCACAAAGTTTCTTCAAACGAGAAAGAGGTCTAACAGACGTCTCGCACAACCCAAGCGTGTTCAAGCTGCACTTCCCAATCCCGACCTCGTGAACTATGCACAACTCCAACTCGTCACATGGATTCTACCCATGACAATCGCCGGTCGTTTACTCAAGGTGGAGTACCCCCAAATTGCGATTGGTCTTACTGTCATGACTGCGGCAAAACTGACTCTCGCAGCCAATGGAATTATACATTACTAAAGATAATGTCTGCCCATAGTAAAATGTTTACACTAAAGCCTAATATCGTACGACCTAATATCCGTGTCCAAGCCAAGAAGAATGAATTTGTAGAACCAGCTGAAGCTCCAGGTGAGGGGAGGCGTCGCCCCCCAAACGAGGAAGAAAACAAAGATTCTGAAAAGGGTGTTCATCCCCTAAAGAAGTTCATCATGGAGAAATTTAAGATTGAAGAGATTGATTACGAGAAGTTTAACAAGGAAAATAAATGGGCTATTCGTCCGGGTCAGAAGAAGGATAAAGAATAGAAGCATTAGATACCAAACATGTCTTTCGCACTCACCTTTATGATCCCACCCACACGCAACGTTAAAACTCGAGTATTTACCGACCCGGAACAATATGATACAGAAATCAATGCAGCTCGTGGATTTAGTAAATCGTCAACTACTCGTAGGCGTCCACCAATGACACAGGTTATGGAAGATTTTTCTGATCTAAATGAAGCCTCTCAACTTATCAACCATGTGACCGAACGTGAAGTCATCGAGGCACAGAACTTCTGGGCGCAATCCATCGTGGATATTTCTAACTCTTTCCTCACTGGTGGTGACTACGTGAGTCTCGCAGGTGAACGCGCGGGTGAGTTGTATGGATATGACCATTCTAACGTACTCTTCAAACCCACGAAAGCTACGGAGCAACAGTTTCG
>Ga0209308_10002646_pt1 | contig 15297 bp, 12 predicted proteins | sample COGITO_mtgs_1204_3_FD_184806 | JGI IMG/M metagenome (GOLD analysis project Ga0209308, IMG submission 184806) | Pelagic marine microbial communities from North Sea - COGITO_mtgs_120405 (SPAdes) (version 2) | ecosystem: Environmental > Aquatic > Marine > Epipelagic ...
CTGGTTTGTAAGGATCTATCGTCTATTTCTAGCTATGCTCAGGTACACAATAGCGCCTACCGCATACTAAAGGCTTATACGCCCGGGCCTTATACTTTTATTCTAAAGGCAACGCCGGAAGTTCCGCGCAGGCTGCAACACCCCAAACGGAAAACTATAGGCCTGCGGGTGCCGGATAACGCAGTGGCGCAGGCTATCCTGGAGAAGCTGGGCGAGCCAATTATGAGCACCAGTCTCATTCTCCCGGACGAGGAGGAGATGTTGCTGGACCCGTATGAGATGCGATCGAAAATAGGCAAGCTTGTGGATCTGATCGTAGATGGCGGGCCGTGCGGAATCGAGCCGACCACAATGATCGACTTAGTCGATGGTGTGCCCGAGGTCGTTCGCGAAGGTAAGGGCGATTCAGAACCTTTTCTGTAGCCGTCGTTTTGCAGGTTATAATCCCAAGTAAATAGAAGAATATTAGATAAGTTAAGGAGAGCAAGTTGTCCAAGGTGGATTCACAACAGCGAGTACTATCAGGCATGCGGCCTACGGGGCGCCTGCATCTCGGGCATATGCACGGGGTACTCAATAACTGGGTAAAGCTACAGCACGAGTATGAGTGTTTCTTCTTCGTTGCCGACTGGCATGCGCTGACCACCCATTATGATGACTCGGTTAACCTGGAACAGCATGTCATCGACATGGTTATTGACTGGCTGGCGGTGGGTGTCAACCCTGGGTCTGCCGCGCTCTTCGTTCAGTCTCGTGTGCCGGAGCACGCTGAATTGCACCTGCTGCTGTCAATGATCACGCCGTTAGGCTGGTTGGAGCGCGTTCCCAGCTACAAGGATCAGCAGGACAAGCTGCAGGAGAAGGATCTGGCCACCTATGGCTTCCTCGGTTATCCGTTGCTACAGGCTGCCGATATTTTGATCTACCGGGCGGGTTATGTGCCGGTGGGAGCCGATCAGGTTGCTCATGTTGAGCTCACGCGAGAAACCGCCAGAAGATTTAATCATATCTATGGTCGCGAGCCGGGCTTCGAAGAGAACGCGCAGGCCGCAATCAAGAAGATGGGCAAGAAGGCGGCAAAGCAATACAGCAGTCTGCGTACGGCCTATCAAGAACAGGGTGATCACGAGGCTTTAGAGAAGGCCAGAGCCTTATTGAAGGAACAGCAAAACATATCGATTGGCGATTCGGAGCGCTTATTCGGCTATCTGGAAGGTGGCGGCAAGATGATTCTGGCCGAGCCACAGGCCTTATTGACCCGATCGGCAAAAATGCCAGGGTTGGACGGGCAGAAGATGTCGAAGTCTTATGACAATACGATCGCGCTACGGGAGCCTCTGGAGCAGATTGAGAAGAAGATTTCGACTATGCCGACGGACCCGGCTAGGATACGGCTTACAGACCCGGGCGACCCGGAGAAATGTCCGGTTTGGCAATTACATCAGACCTATTCGAGTCAGGATACCAAGGACTGGGTTGTGGAGGGTTGCACCACCGCGGGAATCGGCTGTCTCGAATGCAAGAAGCCTGTCAGCGATGCCATTATTGCGGAGCTGGAACCGATACAGAAAGAGGCGGAACAATACGAGAGAGACCCGGATATCGTCAGGTCTATCATTGCCGAGGGCTGTGAGACGGCGAGAGAAGCGGCCAAGGAAACCCTGCAGGATGTGCGTGAGGCAATGGGCCTGGGCAAATGGTAATTGAATTAGAAACTAGCTGCCTCAGTAGTGAGCAATTCCTACCTACTTGAGGTAAAATTCAACTCATTACAAGAACTCAAAGTAGACCAGCAGATTGACCATTATCGGCAGCGAAGCAGACCCGGAAAACACTGAGCTACAGGGGGTTCCCTTAATCCCCGAGGGGCATGGCCCTAACGCTCCGCTGCAGCAGGAATTGCCTTTCGCCATCGTTGCCGGCGAGGCGATGACTGAAGTACCCAAAGACCTTTATATCCCACCCGATGCGCTCGAAATATTTCTGGAGGCCTTCGAAGGTCCTCTCGATCTCCTGCTATACCTCATTCGGCGCCAGAACATCGATATACTCGAGATCAATGTCGCCGACATCACCGATCAATATATGAACTATGTCGATCTGATGGAGTCCTGGCAGTTTGAGTTGGCTGCTGAATACCTTGTCATGGCGGCGATGCTCGCCGAAATTAAGTCGAGGATTCTATTGCCTAGGCAGGTAGAGGAAGAAGCAGAGGAAGACGATCCGCGCATGCAGCTTATTCGTCGTCTGCAAGAATATGAGCGTTTCAAGCAAGCGGCTCAAGATGTTGATGAGTTGCCGCGTATGGATAGAGATATTCATCGCGCAGCAGCGGCCTTGCCTGAGATTGAGCGGGTCACGGCGGAGCCGACCATAGATCTTAAGGAAGTCTTGATCGCGTTGTCTAGCGTATTGAAGCGAGCGGATAATTTCGGGCACCATCATGTTCAGCTAGAGACGCTTTCGACGCGTGAGAAGATGTCGGAGATCTTGGTGCGTATATCGAATCAGAAGTTCGTACCCTTGGTCTCGTTGTTAATTCGCGAGGAGGGCAGGTTGGGAGTGGTTGTGACCTTTCTGGCCATAATGGAGCTAATGAAAGATTCGTTGATCGAGATAGTTCAGTCGGAAGCGTTCGGGCCTATTCATTTGAAATCTAGAAGCTAAAAGAAGTGCAGGTAATAGCGCAGCATGAGTGATGTTGATAACAAAGTAAAAATGATCGTAGAAGGGTTGCTGCTTGCGGCCGGCCGACCATTGACGCTGGACAATATAATCCAGGTGTTCAGTAAGGAAGAGCAGCCAGATCGCAAGGAACTAATTGCGGTTATGGATAGCATCGCCGAAGAGTGCGATGGCCGCGGCTTCGAGCTAAAGGAAGTGGCTTCCGGATACAGATTTCAGGTAAAGCAGGAGCTTAGTGAGTGGGTTGCAAAACTCTGGGAGGAGCGACCTCCACGTTACACCAGGGCCTTGCTAGAGACATTGGCTCTGGTTGCCTATCGCCAACCTATTACCCGCGGGGATATCGAAGAGATTCGTGGTGTTGGCGTCAGTTCGAATATTATCCGTACGCTGCTAGATCGAGAGTGGATCCGGGTCGTTGGACATAGGGATGTTCCTGGCCGACCTGCGATGTTTGCGACAACAAAGCAGTTTCTGGACTATTTCAATCTCAAGAGTCTGCAAGATTTGCCGCCACTCTCTGAGATTAAAGACTTGGCGGAAGATGCGCCTGAATTCGATCTCGAAGACGATCTGGCTGGCCAGAGAATCCTTGAACTTCCCGAAGAGGTTGTCGATGAGAACAGTATTGAATTAAGTGAATCCGATAAGGCTGAGCTGATCGCCGAAGAGGAGGCTGTAGCCTTGGCGGCGAAGCCCCTGGATGAGATTCTCGAGTTGCCACCGGAGTTGCAATACCCCGTCATCGAAGAAGAGGGCGAGGAAGACCTTGAGCCCGATGCCGAGGAAACAGAATTTGCAGAAGAATTTGGACTCAAGGAATTGGACGAGGCTCTAGATTCGATAGAGGCAGTCGAGATCACATTTACCGAATCCGAATCTGATGCAGGTTCGCAGACTGACTCGGCAATAGATGAAGAAGACACCGCGCAGGCTGAATCCGCTGAAATTGACTTTAGTGTGGGCGAAGATGACTCTGAGATACAACATTGAGTAATATTTTCGCAAGCTTGAAAATACCGCTATATCCACAATACAAACTGACTACAACATGACTGAGAAGCTACAGAAAGTGCTGGCTCGTGCCGGGTTCGGCTCGCGCCGCGAAATCGAAACCTGGATCGCGAAGGGGCGAATTAAGGTCAATGGCAAGGTTGCCGTTATCGGTGATCGCGTGGGTGATGACGACAAGGTCGTCGTTGATGGCAAGAAGCTAGCGCCGCAGAAAAGCATTCGTGAAGAGCGTAGGGTTATTCTTTACAACAAGCCCGAGGATGAGGTGTCTACTCGTGACGATCCCGAGGGTCGCCGTACCGTGTTCGATAGTCTTCCACCATTGAAGCACGGTCGTTGGGTTTCGGTGGGGCGTCTCGATCTTAACACCAGTGGTCTGATGCTCTTCACTACCGATGGAGAGCTTGCGAATAAGTTAATGCATCCGAGTTCCCAGATCGAACGTGAATATGCGGTGCGGGTGTTGGGAGATGTGACTCCCGAGATGGTGGAGCAGATGCACAAGGGCGTAATTATCGAAGATAATCTGTGCCGCTTCACCGACATACAACACTATGGCGGCGAGGGTGTAAATCAGTGGTATCACGTGGTGTTGATGGAAGGTCGAAATCGCGAAGTTCGCAAACTCTGGGAATCACAGGGTGTGAAAGTCAGTCGCTTAAAAAGGGTGCGCTTCGGCCCGCTGTTTATTCCAAGCTCGGTGAGCAGGGGAAGATACAACGAGCTGGGCAAAACCGAGATCGAGAAGCTCTTGAAACTGGTTAACAAGGAAGACGAACGAAAAGGGCGCAACAAGCCAGACTAGAGCGCCTCGAAGTCTCTCACATTCAGCGCCTGCCCATGGATACTTTGGGCTTCCTTACTCATCAGATACAAATAGACAGGCATCAGCGATTCAGCGGTTGGCAGTGCCTCTGGATTCTCGGCAGGAAAGGCATCGCGGCGCATATTGGTGCGAGTCCCGCCCGGGTTGAGGCTGTTGACTCGTATCGATGTGGTATTTTCTACTTCATCCGCCAGAGTCTGCATTAATCCCTCTAAGGCAAATTTCGAAACCGCATAGGCTCCCCAGAACGCGCGACTGACGCGACCCACACTCGATGAAATGAATAGCACTCGTGCATCTGCAGACTTTGTCAGTGCAGGCAGAAGAGCCTGGGTAAGCTGGAACACTGCGTTGACATTAACCTGCATCACATCGGCCCATTCCTGCGCAGGATAAAACTCAATCGTTGTGCGAGCGCCGAGTAAGGCCGCGTTGTGGATAAGCCCGTCGAGACATTCGAATTGCTCGTTCAAGGAGTCGGCGAGAAGCTTGAAGTCTTCCAGGGATGCCGTTTTAAAGTCGATAGGGTGAATAATCACCTTGCCGGGGTGTGATTGTTCAATCTCATCGTAAACCTGTTCTAGTTTTTCCTGATCCCTGCCTAACAAGATAACGGTGGCGCCGTAGTCGGCATAGGTCTTTGCACAGGTTTTGCCGATGCCATCACTGGCTCCGGTGATAAGAAACGTTTTGCTCTCTAGGAAATTTTTTTTAGCGTCGTAGGAAAATGTCATATTTTAGGCAAATTTAAGTAAGTTCAGGAGTGATGTGGTTTGTTCTGGGGATCGCAGAATAAAGTCTGCATACCATTCTTCAACCTTCGCGTCGGCCGCCAGATAACCGTATGCAGCGGCAATGGCAATTACGTCGGCGTTCTTGGCAGCCTGAATATCTCTAATGTGATCTCCGAGATAGACGGTTCTTTCCGGGCTGCGGCCAAGTTTTTCAAGGGCTAGAAATATGGGCTCCGGATGAGGCTTGGTATCGGTTACATGGTCCGGGCAGACTAATACACTGCAACGCGTATCGAGTTGCAACTGCTCCAGCAGTCGCACGCTGTATTTCTCCGGTTTGTTTGTAACGATTCCCCAGGGAATATTCTGAGCTTCCAGTTGCAGGAGTAAGCAGTCAAGGCCGGGGTAGAGTGTGGCTATAGTAGAGTTGAGCTGCTCGTAGTAGAGCTCAAGAAGCCTTTGCAATAACGCCGCAAAATCTTCATGGCCCTCATCGATTGCAAAGGCATTCGTTACCAAGGCTCTTGCGCCGTTGGAAACGTTAAGATGAATCACTTCGTGTGATAGAGCCTCTCGATTATTTTCTGCGAGAAGCTTGTTAACGACCAGAGTGAAATCCGGTGCGGTATCTATCAGGGTGCCATCCAGATCGAATAGGACGCAGTCTATAGAGGTTTCTAATTTTTCTGTCATTACTCTGTCTCGGGACGGGTATAACAAGCGATATAGTTTACGTCGACATTCGCCTCTAGGCTGTATTTTCGTGTGAGCGGGTTGTAAGTCATACCGATCTGATCTTGAAGATCCAGTTTGCTTTCTCTGCTCCAGGCAGCCAATTCCGAAGGCTTGATAAACCTGGCGTAATCATGGGTGCCTCGGGGTAATAGATTCAACACATACTCTGCACCCACTATGGCGAATAGGTAAGACTTCGGGTTTCGGTTGATAGTTGAGAAAAAGACGGTGCCGCCGGGCTTGGCCAGATCGTGGCAGGCCTGGATGACTAAGGACGGGTCGGGCACATGCTCCAGCATTTCCAGGCAGGTGACGATGTCGAATTGCTGGCTATGACTTTGCGCGAACTGTTCGGCAGAAGATTTCTGGTAGTCGATTCCAAGCTTGCTCTCCAATTGGTGCAATCTTGCTACACAAAGAGAGGCGTCCGCCATGTCGATTGCCGTTACGGTGGCGCCGTGGTGTGCCATCGCCTCGGCTAAGATGCCGCCACCACAGCCTATATCCAAAACTTTCTTGCCAGCCGGATTTACCGTGCGGCTGATATAGCTCATGCGCAGAGGGTTGATCTCATGTAACGGCTTGAATTCACTGTCCGGGTCCCACCAGCGAGCCGCGAGGGCTTCAAATTTTCGGATTTCCAGTTCGTCTACATTTTCCATAATAGTAAAAAGCCTTTTGCTTGCTATTGCTCAGCGTCTGCCAGTATTGCCTGCCATTTTGCACTATCAGATTTTATCGCTTCGCTGTCCAGCTTGGTAAAGCTGCCGTCATTAAGCAGTAATTGCCCGGCACACCAAACGTGTGAAACCTGTGATGCCTGGGTTGAATAGACCAGATGTGAAACCGGGTTGTACAGTGGGGTGCTGTTCAGAGCGTCGAGGTTGATGGCGGTAATATCTGCATATTTGCCAGCCTCTAAGCTGCCGATCACATTCTCCAGTCCCAATGCCTTGGCTCCGTTAATTGTGGCCATCTCCAGCGCCTGGTGAGCGGGGAGTGCGCTGGCATCTTCGGCCACGGCCTTCGCGAGCAGCGCCGCAGTTCTCATCTCCGAAAACATATCCAGATCGTTGTTGCTGGCACAGCCATCTGTACCCAGAGCGATATTAATCCCTGCCTTGTTCAATTTGGACACTTCACAGAAGCCGCTCGCCAGCTTTAAGTTAGACTCTGGGCAGTGAACGATATGGCATCCGGCCTCAGCCAGAGAGTCTATATCCTCATCGGAAAGTGACGTAGCGTGGACGCAGACGAGTCTTGGGCTTAATAGGCCGAGTTGGCGCAGTCGCTCTATTGGCCTGCGGCCGTCAGCGGCTAGCGCGTCAGAGACCTCTTTGGCGGTTTCGTGGACATGCATGTGGATAGGCAGGTCCATCTCCTCGGCAAGTATCGATAGCTTCTGCAGAGGCGCGTCTGACACGGTGTAGGGCGCGTGGGGTCCAAATGCGGTATGAATAAGTTCGCTATGGCGATAGTCGTCATGAAGCTTCGTTGCCTTGGAAATGTATTCGTCAGCATCCTGTGCCCAGACAGTAGGGAAGTCTAAGACCGGGCTGGCTAGCTGCACTCGAATATTTGCGTTAAGCGCGGCCTTAGCTACCTGGTCGGGGTAGAAGTACATATCGGCGAAGCAGGTGGTGCCGGAGCGAACCATCTCTGCTATTGCTAAATTGGCGCCCGCAAGAACAAAGCCCTCGGAAACATGCTGTGCCTCTAGCGGCCATATTGACTGTTCTAGCCATTGTTCCAGAGGAACGTCATCGGCAATGCCTCTCATCAGCGCCATGGCGCTGTGGCCATGTGTGTTGATGAGTCCTGGTATTAATACATGCGTAGGTAATTGCAATTCTTCGCTGGCATCGACGATGGCATCGGCCTCGATCTGACTGTAAATGCCGATAATCTTATTGCCAGAAATGGCGAGACAGTGGTCCTCGAGAACCACTCCTTCGGGTTGTACAGGAATGATCCATTTTGCTGAAATTAATAGATCGGCTTCAATGCGCGTTTTTGCGTTCAAAATTGCCTCGTTCTGTCCTGCCCAGGAGTCGCTATTGTAGTGAAAATCAGGGTTCGGATTATACCTAGAAAAAATAGAAATAGCGCGCTGCAAAAATGGCTGCATTTTGGTCTGGAAATTATTGAAAAAACAGGCTTTTTACTGGCAATTAAAAGCCTTTTTGTCTGTCATAAAAGCAGCGAACAGTGGTATAATTTTCGGGTTTTATGGCTGCGCAAAGCAACGTCATAAAAACTGCAAATTAGTTATCAAAAAAGCGGTAGATCGGCCGCTAAAAAGGGTAAGGGAAAACAATAAAAAAAACAGTGTTTTCATGCAAGATGCCGTGCCCCAAATTTCACTAGTTACCCCACTATTTAGGATGTAGTAAATCTATGACCGAGTTTGCTAAACAGGTCCTGCCTGTAGCGTTAGAAAGTGAAATGCGGGAATCCTACCTCGCCTATGCAATGAGCGTTATTGTGGGTCGGGCTTTGCCTGATGTAAGAGATGGCTTGAAGCCTGTACATCGCCGAGTGCTTTTTGCGATGAGCGTGTTGTCCAACGATTACAACAAACCCTATAAGAAATCTGCGCGTATCGTGGGTGATGTTATTGGTAAGTATCACCCCCATGGCGACACCGCTGTCTATGACACGATAGTTCGTATGGCCCAGGACTTCTCTCTCAGGTATCCCCTAGTAGACGGGCAGGGCAACTTTGGCTCGATAGATGGCGATTCCGCAGCTGCCATGCGTTACACCGAAATTCGCATGGAGAAGATCGCTCACGATCTTCTGGCTGATTTAGACAAAGAAACGGTCGACTTCTCGCCAAACTATGACGGCACCGAGCACATTCCGGATGTTATGCCGACTCGCATTCCAAATCTGTTGGTTAATGGCTCTTCTGGTATCGCAGTGGGTATGGCGACGAATATCCCACCGCACAATCTGAATGAAGTGATTGGGGCTGCGTTAGCTCTGCTAGACAATCCTGACTTGGATATAGACGGTCTTATGGAGCATATCCAGGGCCCGGATTTTCCAACGGCGGCAATCATCAATGGCAAGGCCGGCATCGTTCAGGCTTATAAGACTGGCCGTGGTCGCATCTATATGCGCGCCAAGGCGGAGGTCATTGAGAGCGAGAAATCGGGCAAGCAGACGATCATCGTCAGCGAAATTCCCTATCAGTTAAACAAGTCCAAGCTCATAGAGAAGATCGCCGAGCTGGTGAAAGAAAAGAAAATTGAGGGCATTACCGAACTGCGCGATGAGTCTGATAAAGACGGATTGCGCATAGTTATAGAGTTGCGTAAGGGCGAGATGGGCGATGTTGTGCTCAATAATCTCTATGCTCAAACTCAGATGCAGTCAGTGTTTGGCATCAATATGGTTGCCCTGGTAGAAGGCCAGCCGCGACTGCTCAATCTGAAGGAAATGCTGGATGCCTTTATTCGGCATAGGCGCGAGGTCGTATCCAGGCGAACCAGTTATTTACTGCGCAAGGCTAGAGATCGAGGTCATATTTTAGAGGGGCTTGCTGTAGCCCTCGCCAATATAGACGAGGTGATCGCTCTGATTAAGAGTTCGCCGACTTCTGCAGAGGCGAAGGAGAAGTTGCTGGCGCGATCATGGTTGTCCGACAGTGTGTTAGAAATGTTGGGCGAGGTTGGTGCCGATGCCTGCAGGCCAGAGGGGCTGGACGCGCAATACGGGCTAAAAGATAAAGAGTATTTTCTAAGCCCCGAACAGGCGCAGGCCATTCTCGATTTAAGGCTGCACAGACTGACCGGTCTGGAGCACGAGAAGTTAATCAACGATTACACAGAGTTGCTCAGGCAGATTGCCGATTATCTTGATATTTTGGAGAATGAGCCCCGTCTTCTCAGCGTAGTGCGTGACGAGATGGAGCAGGTGTTAAAAGAATATGGCGATGAGCGCAGGACAGAAATAGTAGGGTCGCAACTCGATCTCACTATGGAAGACCTGATATCCGAAGAGGATCGTGTAGTCACCATATCCAAGACTGGCTATGCCAAGTCGCAGCCACTGACCGACTATTCTGCACAGAAGCGAGGCGGCACCGGTAGGGCGGCGGCTTCGGTTAAGGACGAAGATATAGTTGAGCACCTTCTAATCGCTAATACTCACGATACCCTGCTGTGCTTTAGCAGCCATGGAAAGGTGTATTGGTTGAAGGTATTCATGATTCCTGTGGCAAGCAGAACAGCCAGAGGAAAGCCAATTGTGAATATCCTGCCTCTCGAAGAAGGAGAGCGCATAACCAATATGCTGCCAGTACAAGACTATTCTGAAGACCATTTTGTGTTCATGGCGACCTCCAATGGCACGGTTAAGAAGACAGAACTTACAAATTTTGCGCGTCAACGCAGCGTCGGCCTCAGGGCTATCGAGTTGGATGAGGGCGATGAACTGGTTGGCACAGCCATCACCGATGGATCAAAAGATGTGATGCTGATCAGCAGCAGCGGCAAGACGATTCGCTTTAATGAGAACGATGTGCGCGCCATGGGTAGGACCGCTAGAGGTGTTAGAGGCATCAAGATGGCCGATGAGTTCAAGATGATTGCGCTGATCATTCCAGACCCGGAAAAACAGATATTAACTGTATGCGAACAGGGCTATGGTAAACGTACCCTGGTAGAGGATTTTCCTGTCTACGGTCGCGGCGGTCAGGGCGTTATCGGTATACAAACCAGCGAGCGCAACGGGCCTGTAGTAGGAGCGGCACAGGTTACTGAGGCCGACGAGATCATGCTGATATCCGATAAGGGTACGATGGTAAGGACTCGGGTCACTGAGGTTTCGGTTCAGGGAAGGAACACTCAAGGCGTGCGCTTGATTCGTCTTAAAGACGGTGAGAAATTAGTCGGTCTTGAGCAGGTCGATGAGCCGGACGAAGTTGAAGTGTTCGATGAGCAGTTGGATGAAGAGGCAGGCTCAGTGGTCCCGGATCCTGAGGCAGGTGCAGTTGTCGAGTCCGATGATAGCGTTGAGCCAAATAACGACGAGCCTGAGTAGTAGCGCGCGTACCGCCAGTCAATCTGTCCATGATGAACTCATGGGCAGATCGTAATTTCAATCCTATAGTGTTCAAGACACCTTATCGTTAAAGACTTATGAGTCATAGCACAGACACAAACGCGCTAGGAAAGGTCGCTTATTTAGGCCCCGAGGGCACCTATTCTCAATTAGCTGCGATGGAGTTTTTCGGCGCTGGAGTAGAGCTTGTCGATTGCGCAAGTATAGATGATGTCTTCATCGCCGTAGAAGAAGGCAGGGTAAGTTATGGCATAGTGCCGGTGGAGAATTCAACCGAGGGCGCTATCAATAACACGCAAGATTGTCTGGTCGATAGTACGGCAAGGATTATTGGAGAGCAGGTTGTCTCGATTGAGCATTGCCTGTTAGTGCAAGAGGCCTCCTCGAAAGCAGATATCAAAAAGATTGCCTCTCACAAGCAATCACTGGCACAGTGCCGCGCTTATCTCACGAAAAACTTTCCGAATGCGCAGCAGGTTGAGTGCTCTAGTAATGCAGAGGCGGCGATACTGGCTCAGGCCGATGGGTCTACAGCAGCAATAGCTAGCGAGCTGGCAGGGCGGCTCTATAATCTGCACAGCTTGGAAAGTCGCATTCAGGACAAGTCGAACAATCGAACCCGGTTTTTAGTGCTTGCGCTAGAGGAAACCGAAGTTAGTGGCTATGACAAAACGAGTATTTTGGTCTATACCGAAAATAAGCCTGGCGCTCTGTTTCGTGTTCTGGAGCCTTTCGAAAAGCTTGGCTTAAGTCTCACGAAGATAGAAACGCGTCCGTCTAAAAAAGAGGCCTGGGAATACGTGTTCTTCATAGATTTCGAGGGGCATGTCGATGACGAGGCGACGAAGAGCCTGTTTTCTGCGCTTAAATTAAGTCGCGTGGAAGTAAAAGTCCTCGGCTCGTATCCGCTTTGTAAATAATCGACTATCAGCCTGTTCGCATCAAACAATGAATAATTCAGTAGACAATACGGTCCTAATCATTGGTCTCGGCATGATCGGAGGCTCTATCGCGCGCGGCTTAAAGAAAGCGCAGCCCGAGAGAAAAATTCTTGCCTGCGACAGCAGCGTGTCTGCCCTGACACAGGCGCAGGCTGATGGAATAGTTTCTGAACACGGAGACTTGGCGACACTGTGTCCGCTCGCCGACATTATTATTCTGGCGGTTCCACCACTAAGTGTGGCAGACGTTCTTGCTGACGTCTGTGCGCACATGAAGCCTACTGCTGTCATTACAGATGCGGCCAGTGTCAAGTCGCACATTTTTAGAGATGAGCAGAGATTCACAGAAAATGATATGGCAAACTTCGTGCCCGCACACCCTATCGCTGGCTCGGAGCGCAGTGGCTACTGTGCTGCAGTCGATGACCTTTTTCAGGGGCGAAATGTAATATTGACTCCTCATTCTGGAAATTCTGCAGTCACCGTTGGAGCAGTAAATTTACTCTGGCGAGAGTTAGGTGCAAATGTTCTCGGAATGACGAGTGTGCGCCATGATGAAGTGCTCGCTGCTACAAGCCATCTTCCGCACCTGCTCGCCTATGCCATTGTCGATGTGCTGGTCAGACAGGAACAGAGTGAGGATATATTTCGCTATGCCGCGGGAGGCTTCGCCGATTTTAGTCGACTGGCTTCTAGCGATGCCAAGATGTGGTCGGATGTATTCGTGGCAAATTCAAGCGCGGTGGAAAAGGTTCTCGATGACTATATACAGAGCCTGTTAGAATTTAGGGAAGTAATTCGAGAGCGTGATCGCGAGTCTCTAAAGGAATCGTTCCAACGCGCTAAGCAAACTAGAGAAAATTTTATCAGTCAACATTTTCAGCCTAAGAAACAAGTAGAAATGACAAGTAATCAACGAATCTTTACGGTCCAACCTGGCGGCAGTGTGACGGGGTCTATTCGAGTCGCCGGGGATAAGTCTATTTCTCATCGCTCGATTATATTAGCGTCAATTGCCAATGGTAAAACGCGAGTAAGCGGTTTCCTCGAGGGTGAGGATGCGCTGAACACGGTTGCCGCGTTTCGCGAGATGGGCGTGACCATCGTGGGTCCAGAGAACGGCGAGCTCACCATCTATGGAGTAGGTAAATTAGGCTTGCAGGCTCCACGAAAGCCACTGTACATGGGTAATTCGGGTACGGCGATGCGTTTGCTCGCCGGCCTGTTAGCCGCACAAAGCTTTGACAGTGTCCTAACCGGTGATGAGTCTCTTAACCTGCGCCCTATGAATCGTATTGCCGAGCCTCTGCGTGAAATGGGGGCGATTATTGAGACTGGAGAGGGCGGAACACCGCCGCTGGCGATAACGGGCTGCGGGCTCAATGGAATTAGCTACGTAATGCCAATGGCCAGCGCGCAGGTCAAGTCTTGTCTCTTGTTGGCGGGTTTGTACGCCGAGGGTGAAACCAGAATTTTCGAGCCCGCTCCATGTAGAGACCATACAGAGCGTATGTTGCAGGGCTTCGGTTATGCCGTGGATGTTGATTCTGCGCAAAGCAGCAGTTCACTGGCCGGTGGCGGTCAGCTTGCGGCGAGTGAAATCGATGTGCCAGCAGACATCTCTTCGGCGGCATTCTTCCTCGTAGCGGCGGCCATTACCCCTGGTTCAGATCTTATCCTGCGGCATGTTGGCATTAACCCAACCCGTATCGGTGTCATAAACATTTTGCGAGATATGGGGGCCAATATTGAGGCCAGCAATGAAAGGCTGGTCGGCGGAGAGCCGGTTGCCGACCTGCGCGTGCGCTATCAAGCGCTTAGCGGTATTACTATCGCCGAGGATCAAATACCTCTGGCGATAGATGAATTTCCCGTGTTGTTCATAGCCGCTGCATGCGCTGAGGGGGAAACTCTACTGCGCGGCGCCGAAGAGCTGCGGGTTAAGGAAAGTGACCGTATCGACGCCATGGCACAGGGTTTAGAGCAACTAGGCGTTAAATTCGAAACGTTTGACGACGGTATCAAGATCGTAGGCGGCAGATTAGGTGGCGGTAGCGTCGATAGTTTCGGTGACCATAGAATCGCCATGGCTTTCGCTGTCGCAGGGCTTAGAGCCGAATCGCCAATAACAATCGCCAATTGTGCCAATGTGGCTACGTCATTTCCCAACTTCGTAGAATTGGCGAGTGAAGTTGGCATGTTGGTTACAGAGTCGGAGTAGCGTAAACATTTCAATGAGTAAATCTCCAGTTATTGCAATCGATGGTCCCTCCGGCTCCGGCAAGGGAACAATCGCCACAAGAGTCGCTGAGAAGCTGGGCTATTCACTGTTAGACAGTGGTGCGCTCTATAGGGTGTTGGGCATAGCCTGTCATCTGAAGGATATCGACCTCACAGACACCGCTGCCGTCGCGAATCTGGCAAAAAATCTGGATATTGAGTTCGGCCGCAGCGGCGAGGGCAGCGTGTGGCTGGACGGCAAAGATGTAAGCCTAGTTATCCGTACTGACCTTGGAAGCGACATGGCGTCCAGGGTTGCAGCTATAGGCCCGGCCAGAGAGGCGCTATTCGAACGCCAGCTGGCCTTTAGAAAACCCCCGGGTCTGGTCGCCGACGGCAGAGACATGGGTACCACGGTATTCCCCGACGCCCAGCTCAAAATATTTCTCACGGCGAGCGCGCAGGAGCGCGCCGAGAGGCGATATAAGCAGTTGATAGGTAAGGGTATTGATGCTATTCTGCCCGCCCTTTTGCGAGACCTAAAAGAGCGGGACCGACGCGACAGTGAGCGCGCCATCTCTCCACTTAAACCCGCTGAAGATGCTATCGTCATAGATACAACGGATTTGACTATCGAGCAGGTAGTTGGCCAAGTCCTGGAACACTACGTCCCGGCATAGCGGAAACGCGCATTAGGAAAAACGTTGGAAACTGTTTCTAGGCTGTTCCTCCAGAACCGGCAGCCGTGAGATTGAACTTAATAACCCCGCAGAACTGGTATGCGGCTAGTTATTTATCACCTTAGATGTGGTTAATAGCTAATTGAAACTATTGGAATAAATAATGAGCGAAAATTTTGCAGAGCTTTTTGAACAAAGCTTAACTGAAATAGATATGACCCCAGGTGCCATCGTTACAGGTACCGTGATAGAAATCGATTCGGACTGGGTAACAGTCCATGCAGGCCTCAAATCTGAAGGCGTTATAGCCCGCGAAGAATTCCTCGATGAACAAGGCAACTTCTCCCTAGAGGTTGGCAACGAAGTCAAAGTCGCCCTTGAGACTGTCGAAG
>Ga0209308_10002647_pt1 | contig 15297 bp, 16 predicted proteins | sample COGITO_mtgs_1204_3_FD_184806 | JGI IMG/M metagenome (GOLD analysis project Ga0209308, IMG submission 184806) | Pelagic marine microbial communities from North Sea - COGITO_mtgs_120405 (SPAdes) (version 2) | ecosystem: Environmental > Aquatic > Marine > Epipelagic ...
AAAAACTTACCATATTGACACGTCGAAATCTAAGTAGGAGAATTATTATTAAAAAGATTAGAGCAATAAGAACAACTAAGGCTAAAACCATTTTGTGAAAAACAAAGAAAACAATACTCCAGGTTGTATTAAAAATTAAATGAATAAAATAGATATATACGGTATTCATATCACGGTTTTTATCATGCCAGAATTTCCATATAGCAATAGTCATCATTAAATAAAGTGTCGTCCAAACAGGAGCAAATATCCAGTCTGGAGGATTAAAGTTTGGTTTAATTAATAGTGAATACCATGGCTCCTTAAAGCTAACAGTAGCAAGCCCTCCAATAACTGATGCTGAATATGTTATTAAAAAAAAAAGTATAAAAGATAAAATTTTATTTTTAAGCATATACGTACTATACATTATAAGATGCAAGAAAATAAAGTTATTTGGATTACAGGTGCTAGTAGCGGTATAGGTAAAGCATTATCTATAAAATTTGCTAATGAAGGATGGCATGTGGCAGCATCTGCTCGACGTGAAAATTTACTTAAAGAATTAAATCAACAAAACAAAAATATCCATCCATTTCCTTTAGATGTAACTGATATTGAACAATGTAAGACTGTTTTTAAAAATATTATTGAAAAATTTAAAGATATTGAAATTTGTGTATTTGGCACAGGTATCCATGATCCTCAATCTGAAAAAGAGTTTAATTTAGAAAAAATTAGAAAAATTATGGAAGTAAATTATTTTGGCACAATGAATTCCATAAACTCTGTTTATAATTATTATAAAGATAAAAAAAGCGGCCAAATATCTATTGTTTCTTCTGTGGCTGGATACAGAGGATTACCATCAGCAGGTGCATATTGTGCATCAAAATCTGCCTTAACTAGTTTTGCAGAGAGCCTTAATTTTGAAATGAAAAGAAAAAATGTAAGAATTAGTTTGATCAGCCCAGGTTTTATTAAAACACCTATGACAGATCAAAATGATTTTCTAATGCCAATGATAAAATCTCCAGAATTTGCAGCAGATCAAATTTACATAGGTTTGACTAAGAAAAAAACTTTTGAAATTCATTTTCCAAAAGCTTTTACTTATTTTTTAAAATTCTTAAGTATTTTGCCAAGTTCGATTTATTTTAAGATTGTTGAAAAAGGTATGAAAAAAATAAACTATTAATCTTTAACAAAAACAACTGTTAACTCTGCAACTTTAAAACCAAACTTAGTCATAGTAGCTCTATTGATCGCAACTCTATCATCTTGTTTAAAAATCCAGTCATCGAAAGTAATTTTCATTTCTTTACCTTTAACGGGAACTAATAAAACGTATTCAAATTTAAATGCAGGTCCATAAGAATAACCTATTGCTTTACCGATAACATCCCCTGCTGTACCTTCGTAATTATTCTCATCTATTTTATTAATAGTCCATTCTCTGTCTTGGATTTCACCATCATCCCAGTTAAATTTTTCTTTTAATATTAACTGTTTGCCATCCCATGTTCCATTCAGATCTGCTGAAAATTGTCTTGTAACTTTTCCCGATCTATTTTGCAATACACCCCAAGCTTTTACATTGCCTGACAAGTATTCTTCAATAATTAATCTTGGTTCTTTATTTTTGAAATCTTCTGGTTTCATTGAACTATTATTTGAACAACTTGTAGTTAAGAATAATGCAATTATCAATGAAATTGATTTAATGATTTTTAAATGTCGCATGAAATTTTCCTTTACTAAGCGTTATTTATTTTGAAGTGAAAATTGAATAAGATCAATATTCTTTGATTTAAAGCCAGCTTCACAATACGACAAATAAAATTCCCACATTCTCTTAAATGTTATATCAAAACCTTGTTTTTTTATTAAATCCCATTTTTTATTAAATTCTTTATTCCAAATTGCCAATGTATTCGCATAATGATCAGCATATGAAATATAAGAATTTATAGTCAATCCATTGTCAGATACGTATTTATTAATACTATTTTTGTTTGGCAAAAACCCTCCTGGAAAAATGTGCTTTTGAATGAAATCTTGTTTGTTTTTATATCTATCAAATAAATTATCATCTATCGTTATTGCTTGTATAGCTGCTTTGCCTCCATCAGATAGATTGCCTTTAATTGTCTTAAAATAACTGTCTAAATAATTTTGTCCCACTGCTTCTATCATTTCAATTGAAGCTATTGAGTTATATTTTCCACTTAAATCACGATAATCTTTAATCTCAATATTAACTTTTTCGTTTAATCCACATTTATGAATTCTTTCTTTCGTGTATTCAAATTGTTTTTTAGAAATAGTTATGCAATCAAGCTTAACGTCATATTTTTTACCAATATATTCAGCAAACCCACCCCAACCACATCCTATTTCTAAAACTTTGTCGCCATTATTTGGTTTAATTAAATCTATTAACTTTTGGTATTTATTATTTTGAGCTTCTGATAAATTTTTTGTTTCATCTTTAAAAATTGCACTAGAGTAAGTTAATGTGTCGTCTAACCAGAGTGAAAAGAAGTCATTTCCTAAATCATAATGTTTAGCGATATTCTCTTTACTTCTACTTTTGGTATTTTTAATTATTTTATTTTTTACAAAATTAATTATTGGTAAGTCAAGTAGTCCAGAAAATTTATAAATGACGTTTATATTCCTTGCAGTAAATTCAATTAAATCTGAGAGGTTATCTGTTTCAAATTCACCTCTCATATAAGATTCAGCAAATCCAATACTGCCTCCTCTAATAAGATTATAAGTAAAATTTGGTTTTTTAATTATTAAATTAGCTTTTAAATTATCTTCATGGTTACCAAATTTAAAATGGCTTCCATCATAACAGGTAATTTCTAAATAGCCGTAGCTAACTCTATTTAAAATATTAAAAACTAATTTATCAGCAGCTTTGTATATAAACATTAATTTTCAATTGTTATATTATTTTTAATTTTAATTTTTCTTTTTATGAATTTAATCCCTTTTGTCCATATTCTAAATGCCTCAAAATGTATCGCTAAAATAATCTTAAATGTCATTAAAGGGTGTTTTAGATAAGATTTAATCAAATTAACATTAGTTAATTCACTTTTAACACCATCTTGTGATGCATATAAGATTTTTCCATCCTCATCGTTTTGATCAATTATTATAGAAATTTTATTTCCTGGTTTTAAAAGTCTAAAGAAATATACACAATTCATTTCTATAAACGGTGATACATGAAATTTTTTTTTGCACATATGTTGTAATAAGTTATGCGTTATATCTGTTTTAAAAATATATGCATGTTGTTCACCAAAAGTATTTTTAACTTCATATAAAATTGATATTAAATTTAAATTTTTATCGTATATATAAAATACGCTTAAGGGATTAAAAACATAGCCAAATATTCTTGGGTAGCATAAAAGTTTAATTTGAATATCTTTAGTGTTTATATTATTTTTTTTTAAATTATTTATTACCCAATCCTTAATAGAGCTACCATCTCTTGCACCATGATCCTTATTATAAAAACTAATAATATTAAATTTATTAAATGAAAATATCTTTAATCTTTTGTCTATCAACTCTATCTCTGACAAATCAATAAGTAGTGAAAATACTTTATATTTAAAATAATGAATCTTAGGTTTAAATCTTTTATGAACAACATTTCCTGAGTAAATAAAAGAATTTTTAATCATTAAGTGTTTTCAGCATATCAATTGAAGATTTTATTCCATCCTCATGAAAACCGTAACCAAAATAACTTCCACAAAATAAAATATTTTTTTTATTTTGAATTTTATTCAAATTAATCTGGTTTGATAAAGCGGCATTATCGTAATAAGGGTGCGTAAATCTCACTTTTTTAAATATCTGACTTTCTGATATTTCTCTAAATGGATTTATTGTTAGAAAAATATCTCTATCAATTTTTAAGTTTTGCAATTGATTTAACCAATAGGTAACTGATGTTTTTCCTATATCATCTTTACTCATTGAAGAATTCCAAGAACACCATGCTTTTTTATTCCTTGGCATAATGGAGTCATCAAAATGTATTACAGCTGTATTTTCTCTATATTTAAAATTTTTTAGAATTTCTTCTTCATCTACGGTTGGATTATGAATTATATTTAAAGCTTCATCTGCATGTGTGGCAATTATAACTTTATCGTAATCAAAAAATTCATTTTCACCACCATAATAAATTTTTGCTCCTAAATCATTTCTAACAACTCTGCTTATATTATAATTTTTAAAATGTTCTCCGCTAATTTGATCAACTATCTTATCTACATAAGTTTTGCTTCTATTTCCTACTGTATACCACTGTGGTCTATTTTTTAATTTGAATAACCCATGGTTTTTAAAAAAACTTAAAAAAAATGTTAGTGGCATTTGTGAAGCTTCATATGGGGGCATTGACCAAATCGCAGATACCATTGGTATAATATGATAGTTAATAAAATAATTTGATATTTTTATTTCTCTTAAATATTCACCTAATGTTTTTTGATCATCTTTTTTAATTTCTATTTTTTCACAATTTTTATAAAAATTAATTATTTCAAAAAACATCTTAATAAACTTAATATTTATTAAGTTTTTTTTATTAGAAAAAATACCCCACAGTCCTTTGCCACAATACTCCATATCACTACCACTTTCAGATACTGAAAATGACATGTCACTTTTTTCAATTTCTATTTTATTTTCTAAAAAAAAATTAATCAAATTTGGATATGTTTTTTGATTAAAAACCATAAACCCAATATCAACAGCTACTTCTTTATTGATATTGTATTTAACCTTAAGAGTATTTGCATGCCCCCCAAACTGATTTTCTTTTTCGAATAAATCTACTTTGTGTTTTTTTGATAAATAATAAGCAGCACTTAATCCTGAGATTCCAGATCCTACTACTGCAATTTTCATTTTAATAATTTTTATGCAGCGGTATCTTCATACTCATCCATGGATGGACATGTACAAAATAAGTTTTTATCACCATAAACATTATCTACTCTTCCAACTGGTGGCCAATATTTGGCTGTCTTTAAAAATTCAGATGGATAAGCTGCTTCTTCTCTTTCGTATTTATGATCCCATTTGTTGGAAGTTAATTCAAGGTGCGTATGTGGCGCATTCTTAAGTGGATTATCTAATTTATCATAAGCGCCTGTCTGAATTTTATCTATTTCTTGTTTAATTTTTTGAAGTGTAGAACAAAATCGATTAATTTCACTCAAACTTTCACTTTCCGTTGGCTCAATCATCATTGTACCTGCAACTGGCCATGACATAGTTGGTGCATGATAGCCAAAATCTATTAATCTTTTGGCTATATCTTCTTCTGTTATGCCAGTTTCTGACTTAATATTTCTAATGTCTATAATACATTCGTGAGCTACATTTCCACTTTTTCCCTTATAAAGAATTGGAAATGAGTCTTTTAATTTATGAGCAATATAATTTGCATTTAATATTGCAACTTGTGATGCTTTTTTTAATCCTTCAGATCCCATCATTTTAATGTACATCCATGAAATTGACAAAATGCTTGAGCTTCCCCAAGGTGCAGCAGAAACAGCACCTATTCCAGTTGCGGGTCCACAATCTTTAATGACAGAATGTTTTGGTAAAAAAACTTCTAAGTGTTTTTTACATGCTATTGGTCCCATACCTGGACCACCACCACCGTGTGGTATGCAAAATGTTTTGTGTAAATTTATATGACAAACATCAGGGCCAAATTTTCCAGGTTTAGCAATTCCTACCAATGCATTTAAGTTTGCTCCATCCATATAAACTTGTCCACCATGATTATGAATAAGTTCACAAATATCAGTTATTTTTTCTTCGAATACACCATGTGTTGAAGGATAAGTAACCATTAAAGCAGCTAAGTTATTAGAATGTTCTTCAGCTTTTTTCTTTAAATCTTCAAAATCTACATTTCCATGTTGGTCACATTTAACAACAACAACTTTCATACCAACCATTTGTGCACTTGCAGGATTTGTACCATGCGCTGAACTTGGTATTAAACAAACATTTCGATTAGTTTCATCATTCTTTTCATGAAATTTACGTATAACCATCAAGCCAGCAAACTCACCTTGAGCTCCTGCATTTGGTTGTAATGATACACCTGAAAAACCAGTAATTGATCTAAGCCAATTTTTTAAATCTGTAAATAATTCTCTATAACCATCCATTTGTTCAACTGGAGAAAAAGGATGTGGTTGAGAAAATTCTTTCCATGTCACTGGTATCATTTCAGCAACAGCATTTAACTTCATTGTACAAGAGCCTAAAGCAATCATAGATCTATTTAACGCTATATCTGAGTCTTCTAATCTTTTTAAATATCGAAGCATTTCTGTTTCAGAATGATAATTGTTAAAAACAGGATGATCTAAATAAGTTGAGGTTCTTAAGAGATTTTTTGGTATATTGGATAAACTTTCATTCATCGTTTCTTTTATTGTTTCAGAACAATTAAAAATTTTTAATAGCTGATTTGCTCGATAAAGATTTTTTCTCTCATCAAAAGAAACTGCTAACATTTCAGAGTTTACTTTTCTTATATTAACTCCTTGATCTAGCGCATTTTTATAGATCTTATCTGTCTTATCAAAAGTTTTTACAGTTACAGTATCAAAAAAATAATCTGAATAAAGTTCATACCCAGACTGCTTTAATTTATCAGCAAAGTTTTTAGTTAATTGTGAAACACTTTCTGAGATTTTCTTAATTCCTTCTGGACCATGATAAACTGCATAAGCCGCAGAGACTATTGCTAGTAAGGCTTGTGCTGTACAAATATTGCTAGTAGCTTTATCTCTTCTAATGTGTTGCTCTCTTGTTTGCAGTGCTAATCGATAAGCTTTTTTCCCGTGTCGATCTACTGATACACCCACTATCCTTCCAGGCATTGATCTTTTATATTCATCTTTAGTTGCAAAAAACGCTGCATGTGGACCTCCATATCCCATTGGGATTCCAAATCTTTGGGAGCTTCCGACCGCAATATCTGCTCCTAATTCTGCTGGTGTTTTTAATTTTGCTAAAGCTAATAAATCACAAACTAATACTGCTTTACCATTTTGTTTATGGATTTTACTTATAGCTTCACTAGGATCTTTAATATCTCCTAGTGTTCCAGGATATTGAATAATTCCACAAATAATATCCTCCTTAATATCTACATCTTCATCTCCAACTATAATTTCTAACCCTAAAGGTTCAGCTCTTGTTTTAACAACTTCAATAGTTTGTGGATGACAGTTTTTTGAAATAAACACTTTCTTTGTTTCTAATTTAGAAACCCTATAACTCAAACCCATAGCTTCAGCTGCTGCAGTACCTTCGTCTAGCAAAGAAGCATTAGCAATATCCATACCTGTGAAATCAATTATCATTTGTTGAAAATTTAACAACATCTCAAGTCTTCCTTGAGCTACTTCTGGTTGGTATGGCGTATAAGACGTATACCATCCTGGGTTCTCTAATATATTTCTTAGTATTACATATGGAGTGTATGTTCCGTAATATCCCATTCCTATAAAACTTGAATAAACTTTATTTTTTTTTGAAATATCTTTTAATTTTCTAAGTGCTTTGTACTCAGAATTAGGATCTCCTATATCTAATTCGTCTTTAAATAGAATTTTTTCTGGTACTGTGTTTTCAATTAACTCATCTAAATTTTTAAACCCTAACTCTTCGAGCATTATTTTTTGTTCCTCTTCAGAGGGACCTATATGTCTTTGGATAAAATCTCTTTGAGCATTTTTTAACATTTAACTACCACTTTCTTTTGAAAATTTTTCGTATTCTTCTTTATTCATCAATGAATCCATTTCAGATTTATCTTTAATTTTTAACTTAAAGAACCACGCCTCATTTTCTGGATCAGAATTGATTTTTCCTGGATCATCAACAATAGCTTGATTATTTTCCATTACATCTCCAGATATTGGGGTGTAAACATCGCTTGCTGCTTTAGTGGATTCTACCACACCAGCATTACCATCTTTTTCAACTGATGAACCAACATCAGGTAATTCAACAAATACGATATCACCCAACATTTCAGTTGCATGTTGAGTAATTCCTATTGTTCCAATATCTCCTTCAACTTTAATCCACTCATGCTCTTTTGAATACTTAACTTCACTCATTAATTGCTCCTTTCACATAACTTTTTTTATAAAATGGTAATCCACAAATATTAGCTGGATGTTTTTTTCCTCTTACTTCAAGAAAAATTTTTGTATTTTTTTTAGAAAATTCTTTTTCAATATATCCCATTGCTACTGGACCATTTACACTTGGTCCAAATGTTCCGCTGGTTACTTCTCCAACCAACAAATCATCTTCATTAAAAATTTTTGTTTTTTCACGAGCAATAATTCTGCCTTCTGGTTTAATACCAACTCTTATTTTTTTGACACCTTCTATTATTTGATTTTTTATTACATCTGACGCTATAAAATCACTATTTTCAATTCTCTGTTTTGATATTGCCCACTTAAGATTTGCTTCTATTGGTGTTTTGTTTATATCTAGCTCATGTCCATATAAACACAATCCAGCTTCCAATCGTAAGGTATCTCTTGCACCTAAACCTATTAGTTTTGCACCTTTTTCTAATAGTTCTTTTGTAAAGTCTTCAACTAAATGATTTTCAATTGAAATCTCAAAACCATCTTCGCCTGTATATCCGGACCTTGTTATAAATATTTTTTGTTCTTTATAGATAAACCAGTTTCCAGTCATAAAATTAAGGTTCTCAACACCTATGATTATATTGTTAAGAATTTGTACTGATCTAGGTCCTTGAATGGCAATTAAAGAACGTGATTCATCTAAATTCATATCATACTTATTTAAAAGTAATTTACTTAAGATTTTATGATCATTATCTTTACAAGCCGCATTTAAAATAATGACATATCCACCCTCTATTTTTGTAATAATTAAATCATCATAAATTCCAGCTTCATTGTTCATTAAAAAACTATATTTAGAACAATTTAATTCTAAATTTTTTAAATCTACAGGGAAAATTTTTTCTAAATCTTTTGTTAAATTCTCATCTCCATAAATAAATAATTGACCCATATGAGATACGTCAAAGATTCCAGAATGCTTTCTTGTAAATTTATGTTCTTCAATGATGCCTTGATCATATTGAATAGGCATTTCATAACCTGCAAATTCTACAAATTTAGCATTATTATTTTTATGTAATTGATAAAGTGATGTTTTTTTTATTTCCATATTAACTCATTATACCCATCTGTATATTTGCCTGAGAGTTTTGCTCCTTCGGCGAGAATTTAATCTCTTTCCAGAGTTAATACGTTACGGTCCTTTTTGCCTGAGAGATTCCTGGGTGGTTGCTCCTTCGGCGCTACAATAATTTTGTAGTCTCTCCCGTAAATGAATAATCTATTAACTGATTATATAAGTCAATTACTAATATCTTTTTTATTTGAAAAAAGTAAATAATAAAATTGCAGTAATACCGCAAAAAGTATTATTCCTCCTCCAATTATAGTAAATAATGGAACTCTTTCGCTTGCAAATAAAAATGCCCATAATGGACCAAGTACCGATTCTGAAAGCATAATAATTCCTACCATTGCAGAGGGTGTTGTACGTGCACCTGTTGTAATGAATATAAATCCTAAACCAACCTGAAAACAACCTGCTACAAAACCTAAAAATATATCATGAGGAGAAATCATTATTTTTGTTGATAATAAAAATCCAATCAAGCATGAACATAAGCCTGCCACAAATTGTGCTGGAACCATATCAACGGTTGGAAATTTTCTAACAATTATAATTAAAACAGCAAATGTGATGGGCATAGTAAAAGCTGCCAGATTTCCAGATAATTCACCTGGTGTTAAAGAATTACCCACCATCAATAAAACGCCTGTCATAGCTAAAATAATTGAGGTTAATGTAATTGCTGAAATTTTTTCTTTTAAAAAGAAGTATCCAAATACTGCCAAAAATAAAATTTGTAATGATATAATAAAATTTGTATTGGCAACTGTAGTATTGTACATGGCAAAAACATAACCACAAAAACCAAAAGATAAGACAATTCCACCAAAAAACCCTGGCAAACCTGAGTCTTTAAATGCTTTAAATGTTTTCTTTTTATAACTAATTATTAAAAAAGCTAATACCGTTAGTGAAAAAAATAACGATCTCCAAAATAAAATTTGCCATAATGTTGATCCTTCAAAAGACTTAACTATAAGACCTCCAAAACTCAAACTTAAAGCACCAAAAAATATCAACAATGGACCAGGTATTTTTGCAATTATATTCATTAAATTTGAGAAATTAAATTTTGAGTTTCCATCTCATACAGCTTAAATAAAGTTTCCGCATCAGATAAATTAATTTCTTTAAATTTTATTTTTGAACCAGGTGATATTTGAACTATTCTGTCATAATCAGCACTTACCACAACTCCTATTTTTGGATAACCCCCTATTGTTCCATGGTCTGACATCATAATAATTGGATTACCGTCGCCAGGAACTTGAATAACACCTTTTAATAAACCTTCAGATTTTATATTAGTATTTACTATGTTTTCGATTTTTGGTCCTTCTAATCTCATGCCCATTCGATCAGATAATTTTGAAACAATAAACTCTTTTTCAAAAAAATTCTTTTTTCCTTCTTCTGAAAAATAATCAAAATTAGTTCCTTTAATAACTCTTATGTTTTCTATCTTTGAATTAAAATAATTTATTTTCTTCTTTTCTTGATTTGGATTAATTTTAGAGATATCAATTTTTTGACCATTGTTTAATTTTTTACCTTCATTAGAACCAATATTAGCCTTTGTGTTTATCGAACAACTTCCCCATTGAAATTTTAAATCAAATTCTCCGCTAATGGCTAAGTATCCATAAACAGATTTATTTGTTGATAAGATATCAATCTCATCTCCTTGCTCTAATTGATAAGTTTCATAACAATTTCCTTGAATTTCATTACCTTTTTTTCTAATTTTAAAAACAACATCTCCTGTGATAACAATATTTATCTTACTGCCATTAAACTTTAATAAAGGTCCTTGGTATGCAAACTCTACAACTGGTAAATCAAGTTTGTTACCTACTAGCTTGTTCGCCAATAAGAAGTTTCTATTATCCATAGCTCCACTAAAAGGAATACCAATATGATATAAATTTTTTCTTCCAAGATCTTGGAATGTTGTGTTAATTCCTGCTCTTATTATTTCAAAATAACCTTTATTCATTATAATTTTTATATTGATCTAATGTTATGGGCTTAAAGATAACTGTGTCGCCAGGATTAATTAAATTTGGTTCGTTTTCTTTTGTGCTGTCAAATACATCCAAAGGTGTATTGCCAATTATGTTCCAACCCCCAGGACTTTCAAAAGTATAAATATTTGCAAATTGTTCTGTCAGTCCGATTGATCCCTTAGGAACTTTTACTCTTGGAGTTTCCAATCTTTGAGCTCTCATATTTTGATCTAAATCACCCAAAAAAGGCATTCCAGCAATAAAACCTGTCATGTAACAGAAATATTCTTTATTAAAAAATTTTTCTATAATTTTTTGTTTACTTAAATTTAATTTCTTTTCTAATCTCTCAATGTCTAAAGAAAATGAAGCATCACAACAAACTGGAATTTCTAACCTCTTATTTGAATTATTTTGTATTTTTTTAACATCCAGTTTTTTTATTTTATCTTTAACTTCATTATAATTTGTTACACTTAGATCAAAAGATATAATTAATTTATTATATGAAGGTGTAAGATTATTAATTCCTTCAATATTTTTTTCTTTGATAGCCTTAAAATATTTTATTACTTCAAAATTAATGTTTCTATTTACCTCTGCACCAAAATCACAATAAAGAGCTGCGTCACCAAGATTTGATATATTTTTTATCATGCCATGTTATACTTGAACAATAAAGACTATGGAAATTAATATCAATTGTGATTTAGGAGAAAAATCTAAACATCATTCTAATAAGCATGATCCAGATTTACTTCAGATAGTAAATTCAGCTAACGTTGCTTGTGGTTATCATGCTGGTGATGCTCCAACAATGCATGATGTTGTTCAAATTTCAAAAAAAAATGGTGTAAGTATTGGTGCTCATCCATCTTTTAATGATCCAGAAAATTTTGGAAGAGAAAGAATGAATCTATCTAGCTCTGAAATTAAAAAATTAGTTTATGATCAATATGATATTTTACAAAAAATTTCTATTCAACATGGTCAAAATGTAACACACATTAAACCTCACGGTGCTCTTAATAATATGGCATGTGAAGATATTGAATTAGCAACCACTTTGGCTGTATCAATAAATGAAATAAGTAAAGATTTGATCTATCTAGTTCCAACTGGATCTAAAATGGAAATTGCTGCTAAAAAATTAAACATGAAAATTGCATGTGAAATTTTTGCTGATAGAACCTATGAAGATGATGGCAATCTAGTTTCTAGAAAAAAACCTCACGCATTAATAACTGATCCTGAACAAGCAAAAAAACATGTATTAAGTATGGTTAAAGATCAGTCACTAAATTGTTACAGTGGCAAAAAAATACCTTGTAAAATAGACTCTGTTTGCATACATGGTGATAATGATAGTTCTTTAGCTACTGCAAAATCAATTAAAGATAATTTGCTAGAAAATGGACTTATATTAAAACCACTTAACCAAATGAAAAAATTTATATAGCTATGAAAAACTTTTTTTTTACTTTTTTTATTTTAATCTTATTATCAGCCAACTCTAATTCTGCAGGCTCTAGTAACGACAACTCTGCTAAAGTAAAATCTGATTATGATAAAGCAGTTACAATAATCAAATCTGCAAAGAAATATGAAAAAAAAGGAAAAATCGAAAAAGCTAATAAAAGATATAAAAAAGCATTAAGCCTTTTAATTAAATCTAATGATGATGAGCCAAATGTAGCTGACACACTTAACTATCTGGGTTTTACAACAAGAAAACTTGGAGATTATGAGGGAGGTGAAAAATATTATCTACAAGGTCTTGCTCTAGAACCAAATCATAATGGAATTAATGAATACTTGGGTGAGCTTTATGTTGTCACCAATAGAATTGATCTTGCAAAAGAAAGACTGAAAATATTAGAAAATTGTGACTGTGAAGAGTATAATGAATTAAAAGAAATATTAGCAGGAACTAAAAAATCTAAATATTAAAAATCTTGATAGAAGAAGCAATAATATTACTCCAAATTATCTTTATAGATATAATTCTAGCAGCAGATAACGCTATAATTATTGGCTTAATAGCTGCTAACTTTGTTCCAAAATATAGAAAACAAATAATTTTATGGGGTGTTGCTGGTGCTCTTGTCTTTAAAGTTATTTTTGCAATATTTGCAACATACCTATTTGAATTCTATTTCATAAAAATTTTAGGTGGTTTACTTCTTATTTGGATCGTTAATGATTTAAGAAAAGATTTAGTTGAGATGAAAAATAAAGCTAAGTCTCCAATAAAAAAATCTAAATCACCATCTTATATACACAGTATATACAAAGTATTATTTGCAGATATTACAATTAGTTTTGACAATGTAATTGGTGTGGTGGGTGCTGCCAAAGGATACTTTGGATTTATGATTTTTGGTCTTGTTTTATCTGTTGTTTTAACAGGAGCTCTTGCAACATATATGGCAAATTATATCCAAAAACACATCTGGATAGCTTATGTTGGCTTAGTATTTATATTGATTGTTGGTCTACAATTAATCATAGGTGGATTGGTTGATTTAGAGATACTTAAAATAAACGAAGAATTTATTAAATATTTTTAATTAATAGGAATGTTTCTTTAAAGGAAATTTTTTATTTTTTACTTCTTTTGAGTAATTTCTAACCGCTTTAACAATTTCATTTCTAATATTAGAATATTTCTTAACGAACCTAACATTTATTGGATTAAGACCGATCAAATCATCTGTGACTAAAACCTGACCATCACAATTATTTGAAGCGCCAATACCAATTGTTGGAATATTAATATTTTTAGTAATTATTTTTGCCAAACTACTTTCAACACACTCTAAAACCATTGAAAAAACTCCAGCAGACTCGAGTAATTTAGCTTCATTTAAAATCTTATTGCGTTCTGAAATCTTTTTTCCTTTAAATTTAAAGTTTTTTGCAGATTGTGGGAGAACACCCAAGTGTCCCATAACAGCAATATTATTTTTAACCAATGTTTTAACAATTTCAAAAATTTTTTTTCCTCCCTCTAATTTTACTGCATCACATTTAGTTTTTGAAATAATTTTTTTAGCGTTTTTTAATGCTTCTTTGGAAGTTCTATAAGTGTTGTGAGGCATGTCTACTACCATTAAACTTTTTTTAATACCCATTCTCACACTTTTAGAATGTTCAATCATTACATTGAGGGTAACCGCTCTTGTAGATTTATAATTATATAAAACTGATCCAAGAGAATCACCTACTAAAATTAAATCACAAAAATCATCTAAAATTGTTGCTATATTTTTAGAATAGGCAGTTAAACTCACAATCTTAGATTTATTTTTTTTATTTATTAAATTATAAATCTTTTTTTTCATTAACTTACCAAGTGCCATTATTTTCCATTGAAGTCCATGGTTCTTTAGGTTCTAAATTTCCTTCTTGAAGAATTTCAATTGAAATTTGATCTGGTGAACGAACAAATGCCATATGGCCGTCTCTTGGCGGTCTATTAATGGTATAACCCATGTCCATTAACCTCTGACAAGTTTCGTAAATATCATCAACTCTATAAGCAAGGTGACCAAAATTTCTTGATCCATTACCCAAATCATCTCCATCCCAATTATAAGTTAATTCTATCTGAGCATTTACATCATTAGGAGCAGATAAGAAAAGTAAGGTAAATCTTCCTTTTTCACTTTCTATTCTTTTTATTTCTTTTAAGCCCAAGCCATCACAAAAAAATCTTAAAGATTCATTTATATCTTTAATTCTAATCATTGTGTGTAAATACTTCATAAGATTAATTTATAGGTATAAAATTATTCTAATTCAATAGTACTAGGAGGTTTTGAGGTAATATCATAAACCACTCTATTTATGCCGCGTATACTATTAACTATTTTGTTTGAAATAGTCTCCATAAAGGACTTTTTAAACTCATAAAAATCAGCCGTCATTCCATCTTCAGAAGTAATAGCTCTCAATAAACATAAGTATTCATATGTACGATTATCTCCCATAA
>Ga0209308_10002659_pt1 | contig 15269 bp, 20 predicted proteins | sample COGITO_mtgs_1204_3_FD_184806 | JGI IMG/M metagenome (GOLD analysis project Ga0209308, IMG submission 184806) | Pelagic marine microbial communities from North Sea - COGITO_mtgs_120405 (SPAdes) (version 2) | ecosystem: Environmental > Aquatic > Marine > Epipelagic ...
ACGTATATAACATTCAACGTTGTGTGGAAAGAACTTAATCAGTAAGATGGCATTTATTCACCATCAATACGGTAACAACTGGAATTGGGATCCTGTTCTCGGGTATCCCAATCAGAAGGTTGTGTTTTCTGCATTTGAAAAGATCATCTATGTTAATGAGGGTGTCACTGACCTCGACGTAAAAATTGACATCTATTCAGCGTGGAAAGAGTGGACTTTGTTTTCTCCTGAGTATCCTGTCGCAATTGGTTGGAAAGAAGCAATCAGTGCAATTGGTGGTGAACCACTGAACGATACACTGAACGTTGGTAGTACATTCTTCTTAGAGAATAACTGGAGAATACAACCGTTTGCGTCTAAAGATCCATATGTTTTGACTGTGAATGGTAACATTTATACGCGAGAGGCGGGAGGTAATCCGTTCTTGTTTGCAGAAGGTGTCTCGGTAAACCTGACACGTTCTAATTTGGTCGATCAGTTAGTAGCAAATGCTACAGTAACAGAAGCAGATTATCTTGCAATAGCGCAGAAAGTTTGGGAATATTCTACTTTAGTATCTACGGGCGGAAATACTTACGGAACATTAACCAAAGGTATTGATAGCGATCAAACTATTATTTCGACCAAGGTCGATAAAACTTTAACGACCGGAGAATATTTGGCGTTTCAAAAATGATTATATAATTAAGGAGAAATTTATGTCCGACCAAGATGTAGACGCAGCAACTATTACTGTGCCAGATTTAATTGCAGCAATTAAAAATGATAATTTTACTTTAGCAGGAAATCAGTTTAGTGATTTAGTTAATGATAAACTTCAAACTTCTCTAAATCAAAATAAAGTTCGTTTAGCGAGCAGCATATTTAATGGCGGAGAAGAAGATGAAGACGCTTCAGACTATGAATTTTCTGATGATGAAGATAATGATGCTGATGCAGAAGAAGAAGAAGAGTTTGATGATGATGCAGAAGAAGAAGACGAAGAATGAGATAAAAAATAACTTTATTATAAATAATCTATAACTTATGAATGTTCTATCATCAAATTTTTCGCATGTAAATCACGATAGAGGAACGGAAAAGTATTTAAATGACTTGTCTACAAAATATACAGCATATATTTTAGATTTACTTACTAATGATTATAACGTTAAAAATTTTCAGTATTACGGTAATATTTTCCAATACTTTAATCCTAATAATGTAAGGTCACATTTAAATTATAGTAATGACATTTTAAACAATTATTTAAATAAAGAAAAAACTTATCTTAACATAGGATGCGGCGGAGGGTTCTTAGAAAAAATATTTAAAGATCAAAATTTATCTGAAAATATAATAGGTTGTGATTGGAATTTTGCAGATATAGTATATGAACCTATTCGCCGATTTTTAGAAGTTGAAGATATGACCGAATGGCAAATGAGGAATATATTTAATCCGTGTAATGCCGGAAGAGTTTTTTTTGCTAATAAAAATACTGGAAGAGTAACTCATAGTAACCTAAACAAAGATATAGACTGTATACTTTTAGTTCGTTTTACAGCTTTTTGGGGAATAGAAAATCAGGTTATGTCTGTTTATAAATTTTTAAAATCTTTAAAACCAATATCAAATGAATTGATTTGGTTTAATGAAAAATTAAATCATTTTAAATTTGATCGTGACACTGATAACTATATTAATAGTATATTGTTAGAAAAAAAAACAGAACCTTTCATTAGACATATAGATTTAACTAAAATATGAAAACTTTTTTAGAATTAAGAAAAATTAAAACGGTTCCCGATGGAAATAAAATTATGTCTAAACGGATAAACAAGCACATGATTTCTGTTTATAACGATAACAAAGGGTTTACAGTATATGTAGATGGGGACAAGCTCGATACATATAAAACTAAAAGGGATGCAGAAAAATCGGCATCTCAATTTGCTAAGGAATTTTAATGAAACTTATAGCAGAATATGTAGAACAAGATATTGATGTTATCGTTGAGAAAAAAGAAAACGGCGAAAAATCTTATACGATTGAAGGCGTATTTGCGCAAGCAGAACAAAAAAATAGAAATGGTCGTATTTACCCTAGACCTATTATGGAAAAAGCAGTAGGTAAATATGTCAAAGAACAAGTAGCACAGAAAAGATCGGTCGGTGAGTTAAATCATCCCGACGGTCCTACTGTAAACTTAGATAAAGTTTCACACCTCATCACTGATCTTCAATGGGAAGGCAATGATGTGGTCGGAAAAGCATCTATTCTTGATACTCCGAATGGTAAGATTGTTAAAGGTCTTCTTGAAGGCGGAGTCAAACTAGGTGTTTCAACTCGTGGTATGGGTAGTCTTGAGAATCGTGGCGGCGCGATGTACGTGAAGGATGATTTCATCCTCAACACGGTAGATATCGTACAAGATCCATCAGCACCAGCAGCTTTCGTTAATGGAATTTTGGAAGGTGTTGAATGGATTTGGGATAATGGCGTCATTTCCCCTCAAGTAATTGAAAAAATGGAGACTGAAATTAAAACTGCTCCGCGAAAGCATCTCTACGAGACGCAGGTTCGTGAGTTTAAAAATTTCCTCTCGTTACTCAAATCAAACTAAAGGAGTAATACAAAATGTCGAAAGATATAAACGTTGAACTTCCTATTGATGACGAATCATTAGAGGAAGATAAAGCTCAACAAATGCCTGTCGGGACTGAGGCTGACTCAGTTAAGTCCGTAGACAAAGCTGAGGATGGCGTAAAGAAGCAAGCATCCGCTCGTAAGGGCGACAAGTTGTCTGCTAAAGACGAACCATCTGGTAAGCCGTCACCTAAGACGAAAGCAGGTATTATCAATGCTATGTTCACTAAAATGAATGGAATGAAAACTGCTGATCTCACTAAAATGTATTCTTCGTATTACGAAGATGTAGATTTAGAAGATCTTGAAGAAATCGAAGAAACTTCTTACGATTTTGATGCAGACCTTAAAGCATTGGTAGAATCAGAAGCAACTCTTTCTGATGAATTTAAAGCAAAAACTGCAATCATTTTTGAGACAGCTGTTAAATCCAAAATTACCGAGGAAGTCTCCCGTTTGGAAGATGAATATCAACAAAAACTTGACGAAGAAATTTCTGCACAGTCAGAAGATCTCGTTGAGAAAGTTGATAACTACCTCAACTATGTAGTTGAAACTTGGATGGAAGAGAACAAACTCGCTGTGGAGACTGGTCTCCGCACTGAAATCGCTGAAGGTTTTATGAACTCGTTGAAAGACCTGTTCGTCGAATCCTATATCGATGTTCCTGAATCCAAAGTTGACCTAGTTGACGAACTCTCTGTATCGGTTGAAGAGTTGGAAGAAAAACTCAACCAACAAACTGGTGCAGTAATCGAAATGACTCAGAAGTTGGAAGCATATCAGCGCGAAGCGATCGTTCGCGAGCATTCACGCGATCTTGCTGACACTCAAGTAGAAAAATTAATGTCTTTAGTTTCTTCTCTTGATTTTGAAGACGAAGAGTCTTTTACTCATAAAGTAACGACTGTTAAAGAGTCTTACTTTAAAAACGATGAAGTGTCTTCTGATCAAGAAGAAATTTCTGAAGATTTAGATGTTGATCAAAATATTCAAAGTTCTTCTTTGATGGATCAGTATCTAGCAACTATTAGAAAAACACACAAAAATTAGGAGTATCTAATGCAAATTTCTTACGATAAATTAGTCGAGAAGTGGGCACCTGTGCTTAACGAAGAGACTGCTGGTAGTATCCAGGATTCTCATCGTCGCGCAGTAACCGCAGCTGTTCTCGAAAACCAAGAGCGCGCTTTCGCTGAAGAGCACTCAATTAACGAAGTCGCAGTCGGTAATGCTTTTGCAAACACCGCTGCTGGTGCTAACTCTGTAACTGGCGGCGTTGGTTCTGCTGGCGCTGGTTGGGACCCCGTTCTTATCGCTCTCGTTCGTCGTGCTATGCCTAACCTCATGGCATACGACGTATGTGGCGTTCAACCTATGACTGGTCCTACTGGTCTGATCTTCGCTATGAGGTCAGTTCATAAGACGACTCGTGGCGGTGCAACTGCTGGCACAGAAGCATTGTTCGTTGAACCTCATGTACCTTATTCTGGTGACTCTTCATTAAGCATGGATTCGCTTAATGCTGCTAGTAACCGTGGACCTTCTGGTCTTGCTGGTACTTTGGACGGCAATAGCGATAACACGATTGTTGATTCACAAGGTCTGCACATTCCTGGCGGTCTTTCTGGCAATACCGCTTCTGCTGGTATGACTACGCAAGACGCGGAATCATTAGGCACTGGTGGCAATAACCCTGACTTCGCAGAAATGGGTTTCACCATTGAGAAGGCAACGGTTACTGCACGTTCGCGCGCTCTCAAAGCAGAATACACCTTAGAATTGGCACAAGACTTGAAAGCGATTCATGGTCTTGACGCTGAAACTGAGTTGGCAAATATTCTGTCAACAGAAATCCTTGCGGAAATTAACCGTGAAGTAATTCGTACTATCAATGCGCAAGCAAAAATCGGTGCCCTTCAAGGTAACGTTGCTACCAAAGGTATCTTTGACTTGTCAACTGATGCTGATGGTCGTTGGTCGGTTGAAAAGTTCAAAGGTTTGATGGTACAAATCGAGCGTGAGCAAAATGTTATTGCTAAAGAAACTCGTCGCGGTAAGGGTAACATTGTAATCTGTTCTTCAGATGTTGCTACTGCTCTTAACGCTGCTGGTATGCTCGATTACACTCCTGCTCTTGCTGCAAGCTTGCAAGTCGACGACACGGGCAACACCTTCGCGGGTGTATTGAACGGTCGTACTCGCGTATACATCGACCCATATGCGGTTCGTGATTACGTAACTGTAGGTTATAAGGGTACGAATCCTTATGACGCTGGTGTGTTCTACTGCCCATACGTGCCTCTCCAGATGGTACGTGCGGTTGGCGAGAATGACTTCCAACCACGTATCGGGTTCAAGACTCGTTACGGCATGGCGAGCAATCCTTTCGTAGGTGTTCAAGCTGCTAATGGTTTGGCTGCAAATCGTACTAACCAGTACTACCGTATCTTCGCTGTTGACGGAATTCTCGACGACGGTTTATAAGATATAGAATAAAAACAATAATATGTTTTAGGGCACCTTCGGGTGCCCTTTTTTTTCTTTATAAATAAGAGTATGGCAGAACAAATAGACAACATAAATTATTTACAACCGAATGGTTTTAAAGTAACTATCTCTCGTGAAAACTATGCGGCGGCGCAGTATTTTGCGCAATCTATTTCACATCCTAATGTCGACGCTCAGGTAGCGGAGGCACCTTATAAAAGACTTAACATTCCAATGCTTCCGGACAAATTAGATTATGGTGCATTAACCATAGATTTTTTAATGAACGAAGATATGCAAAATTACATTGAGATTTATAACTGGTTAGAAAGGATGGTAGAAGAAGAACATAATATGGGTTCTAAAAGGTATAATAAAAACACCACAATAGGACGACCTGTTACCGACAACTCTCCTATAACATCATACAACGATATCGTAGTTGACGTTTTGACTAGTCAAAATAATATCAATAAATCAATCAAATATCTTAATGCGTTCCCTATTTCTTTAGGCAACGTTGAATTTAACGCAACTTCCGCTGGCGATTATATCACTTTTCCAGTAACTTTTAGGTTTGACTATTTTACAATTGGTTAGTAATATAGTATAATTATATTATGAATTTAGAAAGTATCCTCAAAGAGTGGCAGTCTGACTGCCGTATTGACCCTACGTCTATCGACGAATCGTCTCGTGTAACACCCGAACTGCACGCAAAATATTTGTCGATGTTATCCAATGCTAAACTGCGATTAAAAAAATTGGAGTTTCAACAAAAGAATTTGATGAAACAAAAATGGTTGTGGTATAATGGTAAACTCTCACGAGAAGAGGTTGAAGATTTAGGGTGGAATCCCGATCCTTTTAATGGTTTAAAAATATTAAAAGGTGAGATGGAACATTACGTAGAAGCAGATCCTGAGATGCAAGACAGCGAAGCAAAGATCGAATATGCAAAATCAGTGGTTTATACTTTGAAAGAGATTATTGAAAATTTAAAATGGCGCCACCAAACAATTAAAAACATAATAGAATATAAGAAGTTTGAAGCAGGTTTTTGATGAGAGAAATCATACAACTGAGATTAAAAAACTATGCGATGCTAGAAGTCAATTGTTCTGGTAGCGTTGCTGGTGAGTTGTCAGATTATTTTTGTTTCTACGTTCCTGGTTATAAATTTATGCCTGCATACAGACGCAAGGTTTGGGATGGCAAGATTAGAATGTTTAATAAAACTAATGGAGAAATAAACGCTGGTCTATATTGGAAAATTAAGAAATTTGCTGCGGAACGCGGATATGGTATTTCACTAAAGGAAACGGTATACGGTTTAATTGGTAATCGAGTAGAATTAAATCACCTAAACTTTCTTACATGGATGTCAAAACTCGGGTTGCCGTTTTTACCTAGAGACTATCAGTATGATGCTGTAACGCACGCTATACAAAATAAAAGATCTGTGTTAGTTTCGCCTACAGGATCGGGCAAATCGTTTATAATATATTTATTGATGCGCTGGTATTTACAAAATCGAGACAATAAAGTATTAATCGTAGTTCCTACCACTGGTCTCGTGGAACAGATGTATAATGATTTTAAAGAATATGGATATGACGCTGAAGAGAACTGCCACCTCATTTATTCAGGCAAAGATAAAGAAACTGACAAGAGAGTTATAATAACTACTTGGCAATCGATACACAGGTTAGGACAAAAATGGTTTTTAGATTTTGGTTGTATATTCGGAGACGAGTGTCACGGATTTAAAGCAAAGTCGCTATCAAGTATAATGAATAAATCAATACGCGCTGAGTTCAGGTTTGGGACAACAGGTACGTTGGACGGTACCGATGTTAACAAACTTTTGCTCGAAGGATTGTTTGGTCCTGTAGAAAAAGTTACAACGACTGTTGCATTACAGAAAGAAAATACTCTTGCAAAGTTATCTATAAATATAATACAACTTCAGTATGCTAAAGAAATTAGAGAGAAATTAAAAGAAGCGAAGTACCATGAAGAAATTGATTTTATTGTTTCGTGCGAGTCTAGGAATCGATTCATTCGGAATTTGTGTTGCAGTCTAGATGGCAATACGCTAGTTCTTTTTAACTTAGTTGAGAAACATGGAAAAGTTTTAAGAGAATTAATAGAGAATAAATTAAATGATGAACAAAGATTGTTTTATGTGTCAGGCGAAGTCAAAACAGGAGACCGAGAGTCGGTTAGAAAAATTGTTGAAAAACAAACTAACGCGATTGTTCTTGCGTCCTTGGGCACTTTTAGTACTGGTATTAATATTCGTAATATACATAACATCATATTTGCTAGTCCTTCCAAATCACAAATCCGCGTTCTTCAATCAATCGGAAGAGGACTACGAATGTCTGATGATGGTAGAACTACAAGACTGTATGATATCGCAGATGATTTACGGCACAACGGAAAACCAAACTTTACTCTCCGACACAGTGCCGAGCGAATTAAAATTTATGAGAACGAATCTTTCGAATATAAAATGAACGCTGTGCAAATCTAATATACTCTGACTCCTACACAACGTTCTTTTATTATAGCAAACTTTTTATTGAATGTAAAGGTAAATTATGGAAACGAAACCAAAACCCAATACAAAACCACATTATGTTAATAACGCTGCATTTTCTCAGGCTGTTGTTGAATATGTAGAAAAAGCAACCTTAGCAAAAACTAATGGCGATGACAGACCGATGGTTACTGATTATATTGCATCATGTTTTCTCAAGATCGCGGAAGGACTTTCTCATAAAGCAAACTTCGTTCGCTACACTTATCGTGAAGAAATGGTAATGGACGCAGTCGAGAACTGCCTGAAAGCAATTGAGAACTACAACCTCGAGGTGGCCACCCGTACAGGGAAACCCAATGCATTCGCTTACTTCACTCAGATCTCTTGGTATGCGTTCCTACGGCGTATCCAGAAGGAGAAGAAGCAACAAGACATTAAATTAAAATACTTGTCAGAAGTTGATATTGATATGCTTATTGACGAAGAGTTCAATAATGGAAGCGATACCTCTGTTGCATTTATAGAAGAACTACGTCAAAAAATCGATATTATTAAATTTAAGGATGACCAAGTTGCTGATTATAAAAAAACGATAAAAAAGAAACCTAGAAAAAAAGATTCCGACTTATCCGATTTTTTTATACAGTAAAAAATACAAATGAAAATAGCAATACTTAATGATACTCACTGCGGTATAAGAAATTCCTCTGATATTTTTATGGATTATCAAGAAAAATTTTATCGAGACATTTTTTTCCCGTATTTAAAAAAACATAACATTAAAAAAATACTTCATCTCGGCGACTATTACGAAAATCGCACTTCAATTAATTTCAAGGCGTTGCGTCACAACCGAAGAATTTTTCTTGATGTTTTGCGCGATCAATCTATTCATATGGATATCATTCCAGGGAATCATGATGTTTATTATAAAAACACAAATCAATTAAATTCTTTAAAAGAATTACTAGGGCACTATATGGGCGAGGTTAGGATTATCGAATCGCCTACTGTAATTCAATACGATAGTTTAAAGGTGGCTTTAGTTCCATGGATTAATGTAGAGAATGAAAAAAAGACTTTAGATTTTCTTGCTAACTGTGATGCTCAGGTTGTAGCAGCACATTTAGAACTCTTTGGATATGAAATGCAAAAAGGAGTAAAATGTACTTCTGGTATGGACTCTTCTCCGTTTGCTAGGTTCGAAGCAGTTTTGACGGGGCATTTTCATACAAAATCTAACAGCGAAAACATACATTATCTTGGCGCTCAAATGCAGTTTTTTTGGAATGATTGCGAAGATAGAAAATATTTTCATGTTTTAGATACAGAAACTAGAGAACTAGAGTCTGTAGAAAACCCTTTAGTTCTTTTTAAAAAAATATACTGGGACGATACTGGGAAAACTTCTTGGGCAGTAAATAAAGCATTAACAGATGTTAGGGATTTAGATCAAAAATTTGTAAAAATAATAGTTATAAACAAATCTAAACCCGCCGAATTTGAAAAATTTGTCGATAGAGTTGCTTCCCAAAAATTGTTCGGACTACAGATAGCAGAAAATTTTCAGGACTTTGCCGGATCTCAAGTTGAAGACGAAAATATATCTATTGACACTACAGATAAATTATTATATACTTATATTGATGCTATAGATACCGATCTAGACAAAGAAATTATTAAAAATAAAATTTCTGGATTAATGGTCGAAGCGCAAACCCTAGAGATTGTATGATAAAATTTAAGACTCTAAAATATAAAAATTTTCTTTCTTCAGGTAATAAATTTACTATTCTAGATTTTGATAAAACGCAAACGACTTTAGTGGTAGGCGCTAATGGTTCGGGAAAGTCGACAATGCTTGACGCTTTGTCGTTTGCTTTGTTTGGTAAAGCGCATCGTAATGTAAATAAACCACAACTTATTAATACGATTAATAACAAAGATTGTTTGGTAGAAATAGAATTTGATACGTACAATCAAAAATTTAAAATAGTTCGCGGACTTAAACCAAATGTATTTGAAATATGGAAAGATGGCGAATTATTAAATCAAGATAGTCACGCCAAAGAATATCAGAAAATTTTAGAACAGAATATTCTGAAACTTAATCACAAATCATTTCACCAAATTGTTGTGCTGGGCAGTAGTAGTTTCATTCCTTTTATGCAACTCCCAGCACAACATCGTCGTGATGTAATCGAAGATCTACTAGACATCAATGTATTTTCTAAAATGAATACTGTATTGAAAGAAAAGATTGCCGTGCTAAAAGACACGATTCGGGAAAATGAATATGAATTAGAATTAAACAAAACAAAAATAGATTCACATAAAAAACATTTATGTGAACTACAAAAAATCTCTGAAACTGCTAGGCAAGAAAAGTTAAACTTGATTAGAGAAGAAGAAACAGAGTTGGCCCGCCTTAACACCCAAGTAACAAGTTGGGAAGATAGTGTTCTATCTGACCTTCAAACCCGTCAGTCTGCATTGGACACTAAGATCAATGAGATGGGTAAGTATGTCTTTCAGTTTAATGCTAAACAGAAAGCGTCGAACAAAGAGATTAAATTCTATGAAGACAACGAAGACTGCCCCACCTGTCAGCAAGCCATCGAGTCCTCCTTCCGATTGGATAAGGTACAGAACGCCAAAAACAAGTGGGACGAACTCGAAGAAGCAAGACAACAGTGTGAACACCAAATAGGAAAGTTGACTAATGATAAACAAGATATTCAGTCCTCTATCGATGAGGAAATTGAAGAGCGGAATAATATCAACACCCTCAAAGAAAAAATCACATGGACCCAAAGACGAATTACTTCTTTACAGGGTGAGTTATCCGAACTCGAAACAGGTGTACATAGCCTGCAAGAAGCACGAGATACTCTCGCAAGTGAAGAAAGTCAAAGAGAAACTCTCATCGATGTCAAACTTGAACTCGCAGAGCAACGAGAATACAACAACGTCATAACAGAACTTCTTAAAGATACTGGTATTAAAACTAAAATCATCAAACAATATCTGCCCGTTATTAACAAACTTACGAATCAACACCTGCAAGTCCTCGACTTCTATGTACACTTTGACTTAGACGAGGGGTTCAACGAAACGATACGGTCAAGGCACAGAGACGCGTTTAGTTATTCCTCGTTTAGCGAGGGCGAGAAACAGCGGATAGACCTTGCCCTCTTGTTCACGTGGAGACAAGTCGCTAAAATGAAAAACTCTGTTGCTACTAACCTGCTGGTTCTTGACGAGACGTTTGATTCTTCTCTTGATGCCGATGGTGTTGAGAACCTCTTAAAGATTCTTGACACACTTGACAACGATACTAACGTGTTTATCATATCTCATAAAGGTGAAATACTAGATAATAAGTTTGAAAGAAAATTAGAATTTTTTAAGAATAAGAATTTTTCTGAGTACAAATAATGTTAAATTGTCATAATCATTATGTTGCCGCAACAAATATAATTTCTAAAAATAAATGCATAGAAATAATTAATTGGGGTTTAAAACACGGAAAAAGAGAAGTGGCTAAAACTTTTGCAGACGGGGGACCTGACAATAAAAGCGAAGATTTTAGAGGAGCCGCTGGAATATTTTGGATAAGAAAACAAGAATATTCTGAAATATTTTTGAACGCGGTTAAAGATATTAATGAAAATCTATGGAAATTAAACTTAACTTTTTGCGAACCGCTCCAACTTTCTGTATACGATCCAGGGCATTTCTATCATTGGCATGTAGACAGCTTCATTAAACCTGAAGATCCGTTTAATCTTGGAACCAAAACGGTTCGCAAATTAAGTTTTAGCGTGTCTTTAAATGATAAAAATCTAAACTATAAAGGCGGCGATTTGCAAATCTTTAATAGAATTACGCATGAGAATAAAGTAGATTTTGCAACTATAAAAGAACTTCATTCCGCAGGAAGCATTGCAGTTTTTCCTTCCGCTAAAGATCATCGAGTAACTAAAATAACTGAAGGGCGCAGGTACTCGTTAGTCGGATGGGTTCATGGTCCGCCTTTTGTTTGACATTTCGGAAAGAATATGTTAAACTTAATTAATATTAATAAGGAAGTATATAATGGAAGTATCTGAAAAAACAATTGAGTTTCTTAAAAACTATGCTGATATACAGAAAACTATGATGTTTTCTCCTGGACAGCATCAACAAACTGTTAGTGTGGGCGAAGACTTTTTCTCTAAAGTAAAACTCGAAGAAAATATTCCTCAAGAATTTGGTATTTACGATCTCCCTCAGTTTATATCTTGTTTATCGTTTATCGACAAACCTAATCTAAAATTCTTAGACAAGCATTTAATGATTTCTGACGCTGCTGGAATCGAAAACATTAAGTTGCCGTTTTCTGATCCTAGGCACATTGTTAAACCTGCAGGATCTTTAGAAAAACCAGAACCGATAGTAACCTTTACATTATCTAGAAACATTTTGTCAAAAATTAAAAAGTCGTCTGCAATCCTAGGATTAAATGACTGCGTCTTTAAAAAATCGGGCAATAGTTTCGAGGTTTCTGTTTTAGATACAGAAATGGATAAAGAAGAAGACTCTCAAACATGGTCTAGAGAATTAGATTGTGAAGTTTTTTCGGAGAAGGATTTTACGTTTATTTTTGATATAAGTACCTTTAAGATGATGGATGGAGATTACGAAGTTACTTGTAATGCTCCGTTAACGCATTTTAGAAACCTGGAATGTGACCTAGAATACTGGGTTGCTATGCACTCAACTTCAATTTATGGAGAATAATATGAACGAACAAGTTAAAGATTTGACTAATAGAATCACTCGAAGTACAGTAGCAGTAGTTGATACTGTTGCTGGAAGAGGCGGGTTTCGTGGTGAGGAACTTTCCACCATTGGTCAACTTAGAGATCAATGCATTACTTTGATTCAACTTCTAGAAAACGAAGAAGAAAATCAAGAAACACCTACGGAGGAATAATTGTTATCTCCGTTGAGGCGTTTATTTTATTATGATAGGAGATAACATTGAAAGACGAATTTTTGTGGGTAGAAAAGTATCGCCCCGAAACTATAGAAGAATGCATATTACCGGAAAATCTAAAGTCCGTTTTCAAAAATATTGTAAACGGAGAAGAATTGCCGAATATGCTTTTTTCTGGAACCGCTGGGTTAGGCAAAACTACCGTTGCGAAAGCTCTTTGTAATGAACTAGGTTTAAGTAGCGTTTTAATTAACGCTTCTAAAGATGGCAACATTGACACGCTTAGGGGCAGAATATTAAAATATGCTTCTACATTATCAATGACCGGAAAAACCAAAGTAATTATTTTAGATGAAGCAGATTACCTAAACCCACAGTCTACGCAACCAGCGTTGCGCGGGTTCATAGAAGAGTTCTCAGATAATTGCAGGTTTATTTTGACCTGTAATTATAAAAATAGAATCATAGAACCCTTGCATAGTCGTTGCGCGGTCTACGAGTTCAACTCTGATAAAAAAATTCTTGTCAGTCTCTGTGAGCAAATGATGCAGAGGTCTTGTGATATTCTTTCCAATGAAGGATTTGACGTTTCAGAATCTCAACGTAAGAGTATTGCTAACCTCATCATGCGCCACGCTCCTGACTGGAGAAGAGTCTTAAACGAATTACAAAAATCTTCTCTCGGAGGAAATACTAGTTTCGAGAGTAGGTCGATTGTTTCTTCGTACGACATGCTTTTTGATTGTTTAAGTAAAAAAGATTTTAAGAAAACTAGAAGATGGGTTGTTGATAATCTTGACATCGACGCTACTGAGATATTTAGAGGAATATATGATCGTATGTATGAGAAAGTTGCTCCGAACAGTATTCCTCAATTTGTTTTAATTTTGGCAGACTATCAATATAAAGCTGCTTTCGTTGCAGATCACGAACTTAATCTTGTTGCTTGTTTGACAGAAATAATGTCTTCCGTTGAGTTTGTTTGATGAACTTGCATCAATTCGATTCACCCTGGAAGCATGTTGTCGTTGAAGATTTTTTTGATGAAGAAGATTATACAGTAATCGAAAAGTTATGTAATGACCTTACAATTTTAATCGATTCTGTTCCTCAATTTAAAAGACGAAGTTCGATAATGGTTCCTTTTTACGCGAACATTAAAGATGTTTTCGAACACGCGTCTGACGATTTACTGAAACGGATTGATGATGTAAACGAAATTTTTCCATACTATGCTGCTCAGTTGTCATCCAATCTTGGTATTATCGGCGATGTTAAAGAAGGACAACCGCCATACAGTTTGCTCCCTTCGTTTGTCCGCTCTAAAAAAGACGGCATCCGAGATGAAAATTTATTTATGCTGGGTGTAAATGATATACACGTAGACGGCGCAAATAAATTTTTATCAGTAGTAATTTACATAGGAGAAGAAAACTCAGGTACTAAACTTTATTCAGATATAGATGAGAACGCTTTTGAAAAAGAAATTGAATGGAAACGAAATACTGCGTTGGTTTTTTCTAGAAAAGAATATAAGACATGGCATTCTGTTCCCATAAATCAAGACGGAAATATAAGGAAAGTAATATTGTTTCCTTTCCAATATGTCAGCGATGGTTGGATGCACGTGAATACGTTAAAGGACTATTTAAATGAACCCGTTTGATTTCGTCAACGCTATCAATTTCTCTAAAAAGGATATAATTTCTCAGGAAAACAAAAAAAACTACTTGCCTTATATAGTTAATCGGCAATTATCTTATTTTAAAGATACTGTTTTGCTCGCAAATGAAATGAATGCTAATCATCATTTAGATAATGTACTACAATTTCATTTTTTACTAAATATAGTTAGACCAAGGAAGCGATTTTCTAAATGGGAAAAACAAATCGCTTCCTCTGACTTGGAAGCGGTGCAAGAGTATTATGGATATAGTAACGAAAAAGCTCGTTCAGCTTTAACAGTCCTTTCGCCGCATGATTTAGAGCAAATAAAAAAAAGGAACTATAAAGGTGGAAGAGAATAAGATATGGTTTCCGGAAGATATGTTAGAAATTTCTATAAAAGAACCTGACGATTTTTTAAAAATCAGAGAAACTTTGACTAGAATCGGTGTAGCTTCGAGAAAAGAAAAAAAATTATATCAATCGTGTCATATACTACATAAACAGGGCAGATATTTTATAGTTCATTTTAAAGAATTGTTTTTGCTCGACGGTAAGAAATCGACCTTAGCAGAAAATGATGTCGGTAGAAGAAATACTATAGCAACTCTTCTATCTGATTGGGGGTTAATTTCTATCTTAGAAAAAGATAAAATGCAAGAGTTTACTCCTCTTCGCCAAATAAAGATCTTGCCATTCAAAGAAAAACATGAATGGGATCTTTGTCCAAAATATAATATTGGATCAAATACTTGACATTTTGAATTTAATATGTTATATATAGTAGTGTCCTTGCGGAATAGTCCGAAGGATAGACAACAATCTTGCTTAATTAAATAAGGAGATAGCAATGGTTACTACAAGAAGTAAAGTGTTTTCGTTCCCCCACTCTCGTTTCATTGGTTTCGACCATGTCTGGGATGAGATAGAAAGACTAACTGCCGCTGGCGCAAACGA
>Ga0209308_10002661_pt1 | contig 15264 bp, 16 predicted proteins | sample COGITO_mtgs_1204_3_FD_184806 | JGI IMG/M metagenome (GOLD analysis project Ga0209308, IMG submission 184806) | Pelagic marine microbial communities from North Sea - COGITO_mtgs_120405 (SPAdes) (version 2) | ecosystem: Environmental > Aquatic > Marine > Epipelagic ...
CACACGCGCAGGACCAGCGACCCCGGCGGAGCCCACCAACGCGTCACCCACGTTGCTCAGCGCTAAGAAAAGTCCGAGTGCCTCGACAACCGCGCCCATAATCGTCATTCCTGCTGCGGCACGCACGAGCTGATTGAGCGTCCACGCCTCGAGCGAAGACTGGCCGCCAACGAAGAGGGCGAATCCGAGAACACCAAGCGCTATCAGACTGCCTCCGAGCGACAGGAACCGTCCTGTGAAACCGACTGGGCCCGCCAGGTCACTACCGCTATCAGTAGCAAGGAACTAATCCAGTGTCACCACATGAGGCTCGACCGAGGCATCGTCGGATCGCCCACTCTCCTCAGACAGCCGCTCCTGGTCAACCGCTCCGTTTTGTTCGGGCGTGCGGTTCGCTGGTTACGTCGGGGCTGTCGGAGCCGGAGTCGCTGGCAACCTGATTGTGAAACGAAAAGTTCCCTCAATGGGGTGTGCGTCGCCAGCCCGCAAGCGGGGGATCCAACCGCAGCGTAAATTCGCGCTGATCAGCGCTTACCCGCACCTCTGGTGCAATGATGTCGCCCGCTGGTGGGAGTACGAGGAATCCTTCGCCCGCAACCAGCGATGAGGCGGTGAACCTCAGTTTGATCTCGGAAACAGCCGAGTCCGCAACGGCGCCAGCGGCGGGGTCCGAAGATTCGAAGTCCGTATGGGCCTGCGCCACAGGTACGAAACTGACGACGAAATAGACCACCAGGACAAGCAGCGCGAGTCCACCGTTTGGGGGAACGTGCTTCGTTCCTTCCATGTGAGGGCTGAAGCCCGCATCGGCCCGCTAGTGCTAGCGAGCGTCTGTACTAGCGTGTGTCACGGTGGCTGTACAGCGAGCAGGTCTCAGCGAGAACACATACGTGATGTCGCCTACCATCTCGCGGGTAGTTACCCGACTCCCAGGAAGTGACAGCTACCCTTAGCCGGAGTCAATAAGGAGCATTATCGATGAGCGACGCGACGATCGAATCCGCAACCGAAGAGGCCTTCACGATCCGTGGGCCCGAGCAAGAGATGGCGGAACTTGGCGCGAATGTTGCTGCAGCCGCCGATCTCTCGATCGACGAGATCAATCCGCTCAATGCCCACCTCTTTCGTGAGCATCGTTGGCACGATCATTTCGCACGTTTGCGTGCCGAGGACCCTGTCCATTTCAACGAACTCGAAACGGCTGGCCGTTACTGGTCTGTTACCAAGTACGACGATGTACGCGCAGTCGACGGTGACTGGAAGACCTTCTCGTCAGCACCCGGGATCACGCTCGGCCCCAAGGTGATCGATCGTCCTGATGGCGGTCCCCAGCTCACGTCGTTCATCTCGATGGATCCACCAAAGCAGACCGAACAACGCAACACCGTGCGATCTGTTGCTGCACCCAAGAACCTACGCAACGTCGAACCGCTGATCCGCGAGCGCACAATCTCGGTACTGGACTCGCTTCCCGAAGGTGAAACCTTCGACTGGGTCGACACCGTCTCCGTCGAGTTGACCACCATGATGTTGGCCACGTTGTTTGACTTCCCGTTCGAAGATCGCAGCTTGTTGACGCGCTGGTCCGACGTAGTCTTTGCGATCCCACAGCCCGGGGGCATCGTAGAGTCCCTCGAGGAAAAGCACGCAGAGATGATCGGGTGCATCCGCTACTTCGAAGGCTTGTGGGAAGAACGGCGCAAGAACCCGGGCGACGATCTTGTGTCCATGCTCGTACACGGCGACGCAACCAAGGACATGCCTACAGCGGCTCACCTCGGCAACCTACTTCTGCTTATCGTGGGCGGCAACGACACCACCCGTAACACGATGTCCGGCAGCATCTACGGCATGAACAAGTTCGGTGATCAATACGACAAGCTCACCGCCGATCCAACGCTCATCCCCACCATGGTCCCCGAGATCATTCGATGGCAGACGCCGCTCTCGTACATGCGCCGCACCGCGAACTTCGACACCGAACTCGGCGGCAAACAGATCAAAAAGAATGACCAAATTCTGATGTGGTACGTGTCAGCGAACCGCGACGAGGACATGTTCGAGAACGCGAACGTCATTGACATCGAACGCGAGAACGCCGACCGTCACCTGTCGTTCGGTTACGGCGTGCACTTTTGCATGGGTAGCCGGTTAGCTGAGCTCCAGCTCCGGATTCTGTGGGAAGAACTCCTGCAGCGCTTCGAACGGGTCGAGGTCCAAAGTGAACCCGAGCGTGTCTTCTCGTCGTTCGTCAATGGTTACGCGAAGCTTCCCGTTCAAGTGACCCGCAAGTAGGGGCTCGCTCATGAGTATCCGGACTGCCGACTCTCCGCTGATGAACAGTGTCTTTCTCGATCGGTGGTCACCACGCTCCTTTAGCGACGAACCAGTCACCAACGAACAACTAGACGCGATATTCGAGGCGGCGCGGTGGTCTCCATCGTGGATGAACAATCAGCCGTGGATCTTCGCTTATGACACCGATGGTGCTGGGCGCGAGCCAATCTTGAACACGTTTATGGAGTTCAACCGAGGTTGGGCATCTGCTGCACCAGTGGTGGGCCTGGTCCTTGCCAAGACTGACCTCGAAGGGTTCATGAGCCGTACCCGCGACTTCGACACCGGCGCGGCAATGATGAGCCTGGCGCTGCAGGCCACAATGTTGGGTCTGTCGGTGCACCTGCTGGGCGGTATCGAAATCGACGCCGCCTACGAGGTCACCGGCGCCGATCGCGAAACCACAGAGATCCTGTGCGGGTTTGTGCTCGGACACCGTGGCGTCATCTCTGCGTTGCCCGAGAGTCTGCAAGTAAAGGAAGTCGCAAGCGACCGCAAACCGGTAAGCGACTTCGCCTTTCGTGGTGGACGAATCACCGAAACACCCGCGAGCTAGGTCAGTTCACCGGCGGAAGAGCCTGGCACCGACGCCTGATGCGTTCAGCGTGCGGCTGCAGTCGACGCGAGTGCTGTGACCGATACGAGGCCGGCTTCGACCGCATGGGTGTCAGAGCCAGCAGGCCCTTCGTACGGTCCAAACGTCTCGAAGGAGACGCTCGACCGTCCAGGCTCGATCGTATGGAGTTCCGGTGAATGCATGCTGTAGGGAATACGCTTACTCAGCGTGGTGTCCACGGTGCCTACGATCTTGTCGAGTGGCATATTTGGCACATTCACATTGACAAGCTCGCCGCTGACCATGACACGGCCGATCTGATCTACGGCTGCCTGGGCAGCGGTCGCCCAGTGCTGATCCGGTCCCACATTGTGTTGGCTCACGGCTATTGCCGGAATCCCAAAAATGTTTGCCGTGACACACGCGCCGATCGTCCCCGAGAAGTGAACTGCGTAGCCCACGTTCCACCCGGGGTTGATGCCAGACACCACCAAATCAGGTGCAGGACCCAGCAGCCCTTGACAGGCCAGGAGCGCAGCCAGAGCCGGTGGCGCATCGAAGTGATACACAGCGTCGGCATCGGGCATCTCTGAACGTGTGACCTGATGGACGTCGGGCACACCAGCACCCAGGTGTCCAACCGCAGCACTGGCGCCTGAGTATTCACCTGACGGAGCGAAGACAAGGACAGTGCCGACTTCGGTCAGCTTCTGCGCTAACACGTGCAGACCTGACGACTCGATGCCGTCGTCGTTCGTTACGAGAATGCGCAAGCTCACTGCTCGCCGAGTAGTTGTTTGGCGGCATTACCTGCACGATTGTTTAGGTTTGCCTGCCCACACAGCAAGATGATCTCCCCCAACTCTTGTTCGCTGAAGTGCAACCGCAGGTCAGCAATGAGCAAGGGATCGAGCTCATGGGAATCCTTACCCGCCATCTCGTCGGCAAGCTCAAGCGCTGAGGAAGTTGGTGCATCGAACACCCCGCTCCATGTGGAAGGGTCCTCGAGCGCTTCGATCTGCTCGTCGGTTACACCGCGTCGTCTACCCGAGACGACATGACCGCTCAGTCACGTGGGGCATTGATTGATAATCGACGTTCGCATAAACAACATCTCTCGCAGAGCAAGGGAGATGCCTCGTTCTTCAGACCAGACCTCTTTGCCGAACGCCTTATACGGCTCGTTGGTGCCTTCGACCAACGCCAGGGTGTACGCCAACGGCGCACCGGACAGTTTCACGCGAACCTTCATGGTCTCAGTATGGCCCAGACCGTTGGTCAATTCGTCAGACCAATGGGTTGAACCGTGCCTCGGCATTCGCGTATCCACCAGCGAGTGCTGCTGGGCTTCCATCGGCACGCCAACAGGCTGCACCGGTCAACATGGCTGTTGCCGGATCCACGATCACCCCATTCATCCCTCCAGCGACGTTCGGGACCACGGTGATGTCGTGGCCACGAGCGGCCAAACCAGTCTGGATGTCAGCGCCGAAGCCGGCTTCGAGTTCAACCGTTTGCCCCTGTGTCCATAACCGGGGTGCCTCGACGGCTTCTTGCAATGTCATGCCATGGTCGATCAGGTTCACGATCGATTGGAACACCGACGGGAAGATCCGCACCCCGCCCGGAGTGCCGATGCCGAGCCACGGTCGACCGTCGCGGCTCAGTATCGCTGGCGCCATGCTGCTCACGACTCGTTTGTTTGCCGCAACAGAATTCGGCTGACCTGGGTGTGGGTCAAACATGGCCTGGGTGTTGTTGAGCAACATGCCGGTTCCCGGCACCGTGACCTTGGAACCAAATAGCTCATTAATTGTCTGGGTCATCGACACCATGTTGCCGTCGCCATCGGCTGCCGTGACGTGGGTGGTGTACGAAGACTCTGCGCCGGGACGGCCTGCAAGCGCAGTGGTCGCATGGTCAGGATCCACGTCGTTACGGCGACTCGAGCCGTACGCCTTCGACGTCAGCCATTCGAGTGGAATGTCGACCGTTGCCGGATCACCCAGGTACGCGAAACGGTCGGCGAAGCCAATCTTTAGTATCTCGATCAACAGATGTGCACTCTCAACAGTGCCGAAACCCATAGCTGCTACGTCGAACCCCTCGAGGATGTTCAACATCTCGATGATCAGCGTGATGCCACTGTTTCCCGGCGGCGGCCCCGCAATCTCATAACCGCGATAGGTGCCACGTACTGGGTCGTTGTGAATCGTTTCATACGCCGCCAGATCAGCAGTGGTAATCAGGCCGCCGTTGGCCGCCATATCGTCGGCAAGCGCCTGTCCAAGTGCGCCGTTGTACAACGCCCCCGAACGTTCCTGCGCAATGAGCCGCAACGAGTCAGCAAACTCAGGACGCACGATCAGATCGCCAGGTTTGACCGAGACACCACCTGGCTGAAAGATCTTCGCCGTCGCATCGAAACGAGCGATGTCCTCGGCGTGGTCCAAGGCGAGTCGACTCAAGTACTCCGAGCAACGGAAGCCACTCGCTGCATAACGAATGGCGGGTTGCACGATTGCTTCCCATTCGAGACGGCCGTGTGCTGCGTGGACTTCGTCCCACGCCTTCAGGTTTCCGGGCACCCCCGACGCAAGGTGGCCGACCTGGCTGACTCGACCCACGCTCGTCAGGTAGTCCGGCCAGGTGTCCGAAACTGGTGTGTACATGTCCGGGGTCGCTGCGCTCGGAGCCAGCGTGTAGTTATCGATGCACAGCCCGGTGCCGTCAGCCAAGCCAAGATTGATATAACCGCCGCCCAGGGGGCCGACCATCATGGGTTCGACCACGCTTAGTGCGAAAATCGCAGCAATCGCTGCGTCGACGGCATTGCCTCCCATGGCCAGCATCTCCAGCCCGGCGCTGGACCCGAGCGGGTGGTTCGTCACCACCATGCCTTGCGAACCAGTGGCCGCTTCCTTGAACGTGTCGAACGTTGTGCCTGCTGAGGAACGCCATTGCTTCATAACCCGACGTTAGTGCCGCCTCGTGGTTGGCGCAGCAAGCATTGGGAAGGACCGTCACGACCAACGGCGCATCGGTTGGATGTGGTCCCCCCGTATGGGTGCAGCGAACCTCGGTGACGTGGTGCGGTTCGGCAGGTAGTTACGCCAGTCGTTCACCGTCAACTATGACGCCTGCTGACCGATCCCAGCTGACCCGATTCCACGGACTTGTTGGGTCGGCCAGTAGTTCATCGGCGACCTGCTGGAATTGCTGCTGGCTGGGATCGGGCGTGGGCGTCCACTGGCCCTTATCGGTGAGCCACAAGATCCGGCCAGACAGATAGTTGTTGGCGATCGACTCCCACGAATCAAATCGATCGCCGAGCGCGGCGGCGGCATCCATCACCAGCGACCAGGCGCGGTCAGAGCTGATTACCTGGGCTAACGCTGCGCCTCCGGCCACGGTGATAAGTCGGCAGTAATCCCAGGCGAACTTCTCGTCGCCGCCGTCTACTCCGTCGGCTGACCATTTCGCTCGATAGCCCTCGTGCTGCATCCAGTCGACCAGTTCATCGAATTCGCGCTCGTCTCGCACGTCCCACCAGACCGCGAGCCCATCTACCCAGTCAAGAGCTTCGAGGCCACCACCCAGTGTGTCGAGTCGAGGCGCAACTGCCTGGAAGTAGATCGCATTGGTCAGTAGCGCCCACGCTTGATCGCCGGACACGTTGGCCGCTTTCGGGTCCCACGCCCACTGCGGTACTCGATCATCGACCTTGTTGCGCTTGAACCATGCCATGACCGAAGCCTGGCACAGACGTGGGCTCATCCGACGCTATGGCCATGTGGCTTCCAAAGTGATTGAACGGATCGGTGGTGACGTCGCCGTGGTTACTCGCTGCCAACAGAGCCTGGCGAACTCGCGCTACGAGACGCCGTTTATGTTGCCATCGCCTGACACATGGCAGCCAACCGTCCAACACACCTACTTCGTAACTGGCCAAAGTGAACTCAAAGATGAGGTCAGACCCTCCGAGTAGGCAACTGGCGCAATGTATGGCTGACCTTCGGTTCCTAGTGAGCCGACACGAAGTCGGACATGTTCTTGAGCATGTGGGCGGCGCCGTGTGGTGTGTTGAGCGCAGCGTTCTCGCCATAGATAGCTTCCTTCTGCCAGCCGAAGTTCTTGCGATGTGCTGCCAGCGGAGCCAACTCGATGGCCCGGGTCATCGCTGCCTTACGCAGGTCCTCGAGCGGTACCGCGGACTCTACGAATCCTGCTTGCACCGCTGCGGGCGCCGTCCATCGTTTGGACAGAATGATGGTCTCGTGGAACGCAGGTGCAGGGATCTTGTGGCGGAACAATGCGATCTCTGGGACAGGCACAGTGAGGCCGATCTGGAGTTCATTCGCACACAGGTAGCCGCGGTCTTCGCGCATGATCCGTACGTCATGTCCGATGGCACACATGAAACCTGCACCGAACGCGTGGCCGTTGACGGCAGCAATGGTCGGCATTGGCAGTGTGATGATCCGGCCCATGAGTTCCATGAACTCCGCGCCGAACGTTTTGCGATCACCACCGCGGTGTTCACCCTCGCTCGAGATCCACTCAAGGTCCAACCCATTCGAGAAGAACTTGTCGTGGGCAGACATGGTAACCAGAGCCGCTGCACCCTCGGAGGCTTCCACCTCGTCGAGCGCCTTGGCAAACTCTCGCACAAATGATGTGTTCCAACGGTTCTCGTCGTCGACCATGGTGAGGACGAAGACGGCGTCATGGCGTTCTAGCTCAATCATGGGGTTGACCGTAGAGCCACCATCGTACCGAGCGCTATTCAACTGTTTTTCAGCTCAACTGTTTTTCAGCTGGCTTGCTCAGCCCGGGCGCACCCAAACCATTGGGTCGTTTGTTCCGTCGTGTTCGCTATTGGAGAGCTCGGCACGACCCACCACCATGTGGTGCACCTCATCTGGCCCGTCGGCCAAACGCAGTGTTCGGATCTGCGTGTACATCGATGCCAGCGGCGTGAACTGTGAAACCCCAAGCCCACCGTGCATCTGGATGGCTTGATCGATGATGTCGCATACGCGGTGAGGCACCATGGCCTTCACCGCACTGACCCACACCCGAGCATCGTGCATGGGTAATTCATCCATTGCCTTGGCAGCTTGCAGCACCATCAACCGCATAGCTTCGAGCCCGATACGGACCTTTGCGATGTTCTCGGTATTTCCGCCGAGTTTGGCCAACGGCTTACCGAAGGCTTCGCGCGACATGCCTCGTGACACCATCAACGACAGCGCCCGTTCGCCCGCGCCGATTGCCCGCATGCAGTGATGGATTCGCCCCGGCCCGAGGCGGAGTTGGGAGATCTCGAAACCTCGACCCTCACCGAGCAGCATGTTTCCTGCCGGTACTCGAACATTGTCGAGCCGAATCTGCATGTGACCGTGGGGTGCATCGTCCGCACCGAACACATGCATCGGACCGACGATCTCGACACCAGGTGTGTCCATCGGAACCAGGATTTGTGATTGCTGCTCTCGTGTTGGTGCTTCAGGATTTGTTTGCACCATGGTGATCATCACTTTGCACCGAGGATCGCCTGCTCCCGAGATCCAGTATTTCTCGCCGTTGATGACCCATTCATCGCCGTCGCGCACCGCTTGGGTCGCAATGTTCTTTGCGTCCGAAGAAGCAACCGCGGGTTCGGTCATACCAAAGCATGACCGGATCTCGCCAGCCAACAGCGGCGTGAGCCAGCGCGCCTTTTGTTCAGGTGTGCCGACCCGCTCCAGAACTTCCATATTTCCGGTGTCTGGTGCCGAACAGTTCAGGCATTCCGAAGCGATCGGATTCTTGCCCAGTTCGAATGCGATGTAGGCATAGTCCAAGTTCGACAGCCCCTCACCCGTCTCGGCATCGGGCAGGAAGAAGTTCCACAGCCCTTGCTCCTTCGCTTTGGTCTTGAGGCCGTCGAGCAGCTCAAGCTGGCCTTCGCCATAACTCCAGCGATCAGCGCGGCCCTCACCCAATCGGTGGTACTCATCGGTTACCGGCTCGATCTCATCTCGCATGAACTCGATCACCGCTGCCAGCAACGGAGCTGCCGCTTCCGAGATCTCCAGGTTGTACATCTGCGGTGTTCGAACAAGCCCTGTGCTCTCAGTTCCTGAGCGAAGGGTCCCTGAAGTTTGTGTCATCGTGTTTTCCTTCCGAGCGCGCGCTGGGCTCGTCAATGTGAACCAACCGTGAGGACAACCCGAAAGAAGAACAAGGGACCTAGGTCCATTCAGCGCTCAGTGATTCGCTATCTTTGGCGTATCGACTTCCAAGCGCTTCATCCGTCATGAACGGTGACGAACGAACCGAACCCATCGACCTCGAGGCACTCGACGTTGGGCCCATGCTCCGTCACGCTCGCACCGCAACTTTTGCGCCCAACTGGAAAGCCGTGCTTCTAGCTGATGCAACCGTGGGCCTCGCCATCATCGCGCTCGGCGTTTTCCTTGCGACCTGGATCGCCTTGATCGGTTGGCCGGTTGTTGCGGTAGGCGTCGTGTACGTATTTCTGGTGGTACGCAGAGCACTGCAATGGCGTTGGTTACGCAACAAAGCTGGGCTGAGCTAGCCAATCTGGCCAGCTCACCGGACACACGGGTAGCACTACATCACGTTCCAAACGAGCAACTAGCGCGATACTCAGACTATGAACGCTCCTGAAGCCCGCAACGTGCTCGGTGACCCACTTGAACCGTGCGGCACCGAACCGATGACCGGTTGGCACCGCGATGGCTGCTGTAACACCGATCCCGGCGACGTTGGGAGCCACACGATCTGTGCCGTGGTCAGCCGTGAGTTCCTGGATCACCAGGCCAGCATCGGGAACACACTAGGCACGCCTGCACCCCAGTACGGATTCCCGGGTCTGAATCCTGGCGATCGGTGGTGCGTGACCGCAGCCAACTGGCTTCGGGCCCATATGGACGGCGCCGCTGCCCCGGTCGTGCTTGCCAGCACGCACGAACTCGCAACCCAGATCGTGCCCCTCGAGATACTGCGTGAACACGCGGTCGATGTACCTGCCGACCTCACGGCGCTTGATGAACCCGGTGACGATACAAACCAGCCTTAGGCAGGACCCCACCGAACTCGTTCGGCTAATTCGGCTGCAGCCTCGATGGCCGACTGGGCGCCTGCGGCAGTGACCGTCCGGTGATCTTCACTCTGTGCGGTACGACCGGTGTGGACCTGAGCGCCGAGTGCTGCCAGCACATCACGAGCAAGCCAGTGGCCAGTTGCGGCATGGCCGACTAACCGACCAGCCGACGCAAGGATCAGGCTGCCTGTTGAGATAGCCAACACCCCGCCCGCTGCCTTCGATGCATCTGCAACCCAGGACATCAACGCGATGTCGTCCACGAGCCGCTCCCAGCCCAAACCTCCAGGAATGACCAGCACGTCGTTTCGCAGCGCGGCGTGATCAGACGTCGTGAGTGTCACGTGCACGGTGCGAACGGGTTCAACACCTACAACTGGTTCAGCGGCCGCTCCGATGTGTACCACATCAGCCTCGATACCATCGGCCAGTTTTCGCACCGGATCGTCGATCTCGGCAGTCGTGACACCCTGGTAGACAAGTACGCCGACCTGCGCACGGGCCTCATCACGCCGCTCTGGCCACAGGTCGGGCAACGCAAACGGGGCAGCCGACTTTGATGGGGTTGTCGTGCATCGGAAGAGGCTGCTCCCAAAGACCATGCCGCTTACGACCACGAACCCACAGCCGGCCTCATCTTTAACCCAGGACAGAGTTGGTGGTGTTCGTCATCTCTCGGAGCCGGGAGAAGGCCGCCAGGTTTATCTCACGACCGGTGAGCTCCCCAGTTACATGCACGGGATCCTCGTCATGATCCTGGCCGGCATCATGCGCATCGACCAATGCCCGGAGAAAGTAGCCGACCACCGGTGCGTTCTTGAACTGATTGCCGCTGGTGCCGCAGGCCATGAAGAAGCCGCTCAGGCTGCTTTTGTCGTACAACGGTGCCCAATCGTCGCTGGCGTCGTAGAGGTCCGCCAGGCCGACGGGGGCCAGCGGAATGCGCATGTCAGGTAGTCGCCGTGCGGCGCGGAGCACCTGGGCCTCGAAGAGATCCGGGGTGGGTGTGTTCACGAAGTCGGTGTGATCGTCGAGCCATTGCAGTTCGTCGCACGCAGGTTCGGAGCTACCGATCAGGACCGTGCCGCCGGGTCCGGGACGAAAGTACACACCAACACCCGGGTCACTGACCAACGAGCCGGATTCGGTTGTGAACGACTCAGGCGCTGGCACCACATGGACTTCCTGGCGCAGCGGTCGGCTGGAGATTTTCATCTCGTCGGCCACGCCTGCGAGTCGATTGAGCGCGGAAGCTGCAGGGCCGCCAACATTGATCACGACCGGCGCACTGATGTGTTCGCCAGAGGCAAGCACAACACCATCTACCTTGCCGTCGCTCTGGGGTATCTCGATCACTGCCGAGTGCAGGCGGACTTCAGCCCCGTGGGAGCGGGCTGCGAACATGAAATTCTGAGCGGCCCGCATCGGGTCGTCGATGAAGCCGCCCTCTGTTGTGTAGTAGCCGGCAATGTCTGCGGTCGGTTCGTCAGCGAACTGGGGGTCGTCAACCGGCCGAGGCGGCCAGAAATCGCCCTTGGCTAACGCTGGCATTCTGGTTTGGATCTGGTCGCCAGTCAGGTCCTCGAACGGGATCCCGATGTCGCGAAAGATTGCGCTCACCTGTAGCCGGTTGTCGCCGGGAGTGTCGAGTGCCAGGCAACCCGTGGTTACCAGGTTGGCCATGCCGTCGGGGTCGGTCATGCCCAGGTGTCCGGCAAAGTCCTTCCACCGATGGGCTGCTTCCCACGCCGTAAGCACGGAGTCAAAGGTCGAGTAATTGAATCGTATGATCGCAGACGACGAACTGGTGGAGCCTGCCCCCACCGCTGGGCCGGCGTCGACGCAGACAACACTGCGGCCGCTGCGGGCGAGTTCGAGCGTGATCGATGCTCCCATTACGCCAGCACCAATCACTATGGCGTCATACCCCTGCGAGGCTGTGGTCTGAGACATCAACGCAATCTAGACCGTTTCTTGGTTGGAGAACATGACGGGCGGCTGACAGCTCCTTCGGCGTCTCCTTGTCCCGGCATGTTTTGTCTTGTCATGTTGCGAGCTAAGTTGCGTTTCAAGACCGACTAAGTTTAAAGTTGAAACTCGCTATGAGTTCACCAGCAAAACCCGCGGTCAACGCCACCGCCCGAGCTACCACCGACCTGGACGCCACAGATCTTGGTACATGTTCCATCGAGGCAACGCTCGATCTCGTCGGTGACCGCTGGACCCTGCTCATCATGCGTGACATCTTTCGGGGTGTTCATCGCTTTGGCCAGCTTCGTGACGACCTCGGTATTGCACGAAACCTGCTGACCGATCGACTCACCCGCCTGGTCGATGCTGACATTTTGCACAAAGTCCCGTATCAGGATCGCCCACTCCGGTTCGAGTATCGACTCACGCCCAAAGGTATGGATCTGTCGCCGTCACTGGTTGCGCTCATGGGTTGGGGCGACCGTTGGGCTGCCGACGGCCAGCCGCCCACATTGCTCGTACACGACGTATGTGCGACCCCCCTCGAACAAGTTCTTCTGTGTCCCACGTGTGATGAAACCGTGGGGCCAAGCCATATCCGATCTCGTCCCGGCCCCGGCCGACAGGAATAATGTGACTACCACTCACCACTCCCACAACAGCCCCAGCAGCGATGCAACCAACAGTGCAGCGCTACTGGAACTGCCGTTCACCGAGCTACTCGCTCGGGCACGTCAGGTCCGCGACGACACCTACGGAACCAGGGTCACGTACTCCCCCAAGGTGTTCATCCCGCTCACGATGTTATGCCAGGACAAGTGTGGATACTGCACCTTTGCCCAACCTCCAGCCCGTCTCGAATCGCCATTCCTTAGTCCCCGCGAGGTCCTAAAGATCGCACGCCAGGGTGCAAAGGTCGGCACGCACGAGGCGTTATTCACCCTGGGTGAGCGACCTGAACTTCGTTACCCAATCGCGCAGGAATGGCTGCGAGACAACGGCTACGAAACCACCGTTGACTACCTCGTTGCTATGTGCGAAATGGTTCGCAACGAGACCGGACTGCTGCCCCACGCCAACGCTGGCGCCCTGTACGCCGACGAACTCGCTCGGTTGCGCGAGGTCTCGCCGAGCCAAGGCATGATGATCGAGTCGCTGAACCCGAACCTCAAAGCCCACCGTGGCGCCCCTGACAAAGAACCACAACGTCGTTTGGACACCCTTGAGTGGGCTGGTGAACTCCAGATCCCGTTTACCACCGGGATCCTCGTGGGTATTGGCGAGTCGCTCCAGGACCGCATCGAGGCCCTCGAAGCCATCGCTGCATCACACCGCCGCCACGGTCATGTGCAAGAAGTCATCGTGCAGAACTTCCTGCCGAAAGACGGTACATCGATGCACCTATGGCCGCCGTGTGATCACGACGACTACCTGCAGGCCATCGCTCTTGCACGGCTGATCCTTCCTGCCGATATCCATCTCCAAGCTCCGCCCAACCTGTCTGACGACTTCGGCGTGTTACTCGACGCTGGCATCGATGACTGGGGCGGCGTGTCACCGGTTACCGCCGACCATGTAAATCCCGAACGGCCCTGGCCTGCGCTCGACCGTTTGGCAGCACTGACCGAAGCCAAAGGCCATGTGCTTGCGCCACGGCTCACCATCTACCCAGAGTTTGCCCTCGAGCCAGACCGTTGGCTCGACGACGCCAACCGCTTCTTGGTCATGGACCGCTCCGATGCCGAGGGGCTCGGTCGCGACGACCCAGGTGCCATTTTCCCTGAACGCACCATGGAAGCCGCCAAGGTCGAAGATGGCGCCGATGTCGTCGTCATTGGTGACAAATCCACTGTCTGGTACTCCGGCGCCGACAATCCCCCACCCGTACTGATCCCGAGCCATGCCTCTGCAGGTGGCGCAGTCGGCGAAGTGCTTGCCGGTGTTCGTGCCGGCCAAGAGGTCGGCGAAGCTGAAATCGTCACGTTGTTCTCTGCTCGTGGCCCAGAGGTCGCGGCGGTTGCTGAACTGGCTGACGACCTACGCAAACAAGCTGTAGGCGATGTGGTCACGTGGGTCCATAACCGCAACATCAACTACACAAACGTGTGCACGTTCAAGTGTCGTTTCTGTGGATTCTCCAAGGGTCCTCTATCGCTGAACCTTCGTGGCAATCCGTACCTGCTCACGCTAGAACAGATGCAAGAACGTTGCGTCGAAGCCGCCGAGCTCGGTGCAACCGAAGTCACCTTGCAGGGTGGTATTCATCCGAGCTTCGATGGCGATTACTACATCGAAGTCACTCGGGCCGTCAAAGAGTCTGTCCCTGATCTCCACGTACACGGCTTCACCGCTCTCGAAGTGCACGAAGGCGCCAAACGACTCGACGTTCCCCTGGTCGAATACCTGCAAATGCTGAAAGACGCAGGGTTGGCTTCGCTTCCCGGTACCGCAGCTGAGATCCTTGACGACGAGGTGCGAGCCATCCTGTGTTCGGACAAGGTAAATACCGACGAATGGCTCGAAGTCCACGAAGCAGCTCACTCGATCGGTCTGCATTCGAACATCACCATCATGTGCGGTTCTATCGAACAGCCCATTAGCTGGGCCCGCCATATGGTCCGAACCCGGGCGCTTCAGAAGCGCACGGGTGGCTTCACCGAGTTCATCCCGTTGCCGTTCGTGCACATGGCGTCGCCTATCTATCTGCAGCGTCAAGCCCGTCGCGGCATGACCTTCCGTGAGATCCTGCTTATGCACGCGGTTGGCCGCATTGCCTACCACGGCTGGATCGACAACATCCAGCTGTCGTGGACCAAGATCGGCGTCGAAGGCGCCCATCAGATCCTGCAAGCTGGCGCCAACGATCTTGGTGGCACGCTCATGGACGAGAACATCAGTCGAGCCGCAGGGGCCATGCACGGCCAGGGTCTAACCGAGGCCGACTTCAAGGCACTGGCTGCCCCGCTGGGTCGCACCGCCCGTCAACGAACCACGGGCTACGACATGGCCGACGGCAAGATCGAAGCTGCGGGCACAACCCGCTCTCAGACCGACGATGGTCTCAAGGACAACCGCCGAGAACTTCTCCCCGAGGAATACGTGGGAGTTGGCCGCAAGTAACGAGATCGCCGAACAGACAACGCTCCTTGACGCGCCCAGGTTGTGTTCCATACTTCTCGTACGGGTCGTGCGGGAACCGAACCACCAACACCGGTTGCACTCATTGAGGAGCCGTCACTGCGCATCGGTCCAACGCAACTAGTGTTAGCCACTACGACCAGCCAGTTCG
>Ga0209308_10002669_pt1 | contig 15235 bp, 10 predicted proteins | sample COGITO_mtgs_1204_3_FD_184806 | JGI IMG/M metagenome (GOLD analysis project Ga0209308, IMG submission 184806) | Pelagic marine microbial communities from North Sea - COGITO_mtgs_120405 (SPAdes) (version 2) | ecosystem: Environmental > Aquatic > Marine > Epipelagic ...
TGTTTAATTTGTTTTGACTATATATTGAAGTTGTCATTATTAGAGAAGAGATAATTAAAAAGAGTTTATTTAGATTCTTCATTCAAAAAATTTTTACTGTTAGAAAAAGCTAAACTACATATAAATCCTAGAAAAAATTATAACTTAACATTTAATTAAGTTTTGCCAATAGCATGTTTAAAAAGAAAAAAAGAAAAAAAACAACAAATATCTGGATGTTTATTGTTTTATTACTAATAATATATATTATTTATAATGTTCTTTAAAATCAATAATTATGAAAAAGGTTGAGTCAATTAATTTAATGGATAAGTTCTCTTTGTTTACAAAACAATGGACTCCACATATTATAGGAGAATTAAATGGGCAGTATGTGAAAATCTGTAAACTTAAGGATGACTTTGTGTGGCACGCTCATGAAAATGAGGACGATCTGTTCATGGTTCTTAAAGGAACCTTATTTATGGATTTTCGTGATGGAAGAACCGTTAAAATAAAAGAAGGGGAAATATTAATAGTACCCAAAGGAGTTGAGCATAGGCCTCACACAAATGGAGAAATTGTTTATAATCTTCTTTTTGAGCCTAAGTCAACTGAGCACACCGGTGGTGTGAAAACCCCTTTAGAGGTAAAAAATTTAAACTGGATTTAGAAAATTAGTTTAATCTTGAACTTCAACTATTTTGTTTATAGTGTTTGCAAGTTTAAAGTCTAAATCTGTTACTCCTCCCGCATCATGTGTTGTTAGTCTGATTTCTAATTTATTGTAGACATTTTTCCAATCTGGGTGATGATTTAATACTTCACATTCAAACGCAATTCTATTCATCGCTGACATACAGTCTTTAAAATTATCAAATTCAAAGTCTGTATTTAACGCATTGTCACAATAGTCCCAATCCTGCAATAATTCTATTTTGTCTTTTATTTCTGACTCTGTAAGTTTTTTCATATTAATCTTTTTATACAATCTAAAAAAATCAAGCTCTTTGACATGTTAACAAATAGTTAAAAACAGCTATTTATTAAATTTTTTAACAAAAATTTAAAACAGTGACAGATAGATTTGTGTTTATCTTTAAGAAAAATCTATTTTAAAAAAACTAATATGAAAAAAATTACTCTCTTTACTTTTATGATATTCTATGTGTTTTCTAATGCACAAACCACATATAATTATGATTGGAACATGCAAAGCACCAATCAGCAAATAACTATTGACGTTGGAGATACAGTAGTTTGGACTTGGGGGGCTGGGTCTCACAATTTAATATCCACTTCTGGCACACATAATTTTGATAGCGGGTTTCATGGACAGGGCTACACCTACACTTTAACTTTTAATGAGCCTGGAGTAACCGATTACACGTGCACTCCTCACGCCTCTATGTATGGAACAATAACTGTGAATTCTACTATGTCTTTAAATACAATCGATAAGTTAGGATTAAATATATTTCCTAATCCTGTTTCAACTGGTTATGTTACCCTCAAAACTTCTGTTAGTGGAGTTAAAAATATCGAGATCTTTGATCTGAGCGGTAGAAGAGTTTTAAAAACATCTATTAATTCGGATACATTAAATGTGAGCTCTATCAACTCTGGCGTGTACATCATTAAATTATCTATAAATGGTGTTAGCGAAACATCAAAATTAATTATCAGGTAAAGCTAGCTACAAAGTGCTAAAGTGAGTTAATATTAATATATTTATACATATGAGGTTTAAGTTTTTATTTTATTTTTTATTTCTTACAACTCTTGCTAGCGCTCAAAAGTATGCTACAAGATCTGGAAAAACCTCTTTTATTGGAAGTGAAGAAACATTTGAACAAATTAAAGCTGTTAACAATGTATCCACTGCTATTGTAGATTCCTCAAGCGGAGATATTGCAATACTTCTTTTTATAAGTGCGTTTGATTTTGAGATTTCCTTAATGCAAGAGCATTTTAATGAAAATTATATGGATTCTTCTAAATATCCAAAAGCAACTTTTTCTGGAAATATTCAAAACTTATCACTTGAGGAATTGTCAGAAGTTGAGAAGGAGCACAAAATTATTGGGGTTTTAACAATCCGTGGAATCAAGAAAAGTGTTACTATAAATTGTGATTTAAAAAAAATAATTAACGGACTGTCAATGAAAACAAATTTTAGTGTGTTAGCTAGTGATTTTGACATTAAAATTCCTAAAGTTGTTAGGAACAAAATATCAAAAGAAATTAATATTACTGCAGAATATGATCTTTTTGAAAAACTATAAATATGCCTTATCATTACTGGGGGTTTTAATGATTTCTTCTTGGCTTATAATAAGCTATGCTTATAAAAAAGAAGTGCCAGTTTCAGAAAAAGTTGCTGTATTCTCTGGTGGAATCTCTGAATTCATTAATGCAAATGTTTCAGAAAACTCAGTTGTTGTTTTAAAGGCTTCAGTTACTGCACAAAGAAGCGAAGAACTTGAGCTAGGAAGTGTGATTAGCGTACAATATCTTGAGTCAGAGAGAGAGAATTTTAGTGCTGTAAAGAAAGGAGATCTAATTTTATTGAAAGGAATTTATTTAGGTTACGACGATTTATTTGAGGAATATAAATTAATAAACTGTATATTGTTGGATGATGAATAAACTTTATTGTTTTTTTATAACTCTTTTATTCAGCTGTTTTGCTTCTAGTCAAAACTCTCTTTTGGATGAAATAACCACAGAATCTGACTATGAAAACACGTTTGAGATGCCGGCGTTTAAGGCAATGAAAGTTGTTAATAACCAATCGACCAAATTAGCTGGAAAAGGTGATTTATATCTTTATGTTGGCCATAGGTTCGGGGCGATAAAAGGTGGCATAGAATCATTGTTTGGGCTAGATTATGCCAACACCAAAATTGAAATGTTATATGGCTTATTAAATGAAGTTCAAGTCGGTTTTAGTCGTGAATCTTTCAAAAAAACCTATAATATTCATGTTAAGTATGCGATCAAAAAACAAACAAGCACATTTCCGGTTTCTATAGTGAGTTATAATAGCATTAATCTGGATACATCTCTAGATGAGAATATATATCCTAATCTAAACTTTAACGAAAGGTATGTTTATATTTCTCAGCTACTTTTCTCAAGAAGGTTCAGTGATAATTTTTCTTTACAATTGTCTCCTTCAGTTGTAAAGCATAATTTTTTAACGACACAGTCTGAAACAGATTATAACTATATATTAAACACTGGAAGCAGATTAAAAATATCTAAAAGAAGTTCTTTTAACATTGACTACTCTCATCATTTAAATAGATTAAGTAGCTCTACTGAAAAAAATGTTCTTAGTCTTGGTATTGATATGGAAACTGGTGGGCATGTCTTCCAATTGTTGTTTTCAAACACGCAAGCATCTGATGAAGCTGGTGTTTTAACAACGGCAGAAGGAGATTGGCTTAAGGGTGATGTATTTTTTGGATTTAATATTTTAAGAGTATTTTAAAAATAAAATTATATGAAAACAAGAAGAAAATTTTTAAAGGAAGTTTGTCCTACTGTAGCTTTTGCCTTTTTTGGGCTTTCTTTTTTAGAAGCATGCTCTACTGACGAAGCTCAAAATGACGGCCCAGATAGTGGGGGCGATAACGATGGGGTTGGTTTTGTTAAGGACGGGAATGTTTACACCATTGACTTAAACAGTTCAAACTTTAGCTCTTTGGATTCTGTTGGTGGTTGGATGAATGGGTATTCCTTAGGTTTGCAAATGCTTTTTTTAAGGATCTCTAACGACACAATTCAGGCATATAGTAATGCTTGCCCGCATAATGGAACAAGGAACTTGTGGGAATTAAATGGTGAAAATTTTAGATGCAACGATCACGGGAATTCTTATTCCTCAAACGATTGCTCTGGGTCTTCTGGTTCTTTGAACTGTTACAGCTCTTTAATTGAAGGAAATTCTTTAATTGTTACTACCTAAAAAATACCTACTGCTAATTCTGCCCAAATCAGAAAAAAAATCAGCATTATAACAAAGTTGTAAAAGACCCTCTTTTTTGGGTTTTTTATTTTCTGCGATACGACGCTTAGGGTCATGCCAACAATAAGTAAAATAATTCCCATTACTAAAAAGTCTAAAATTCCCCAATCAATTTGATCGGACAAAATTGTTCCAACTAAAGGGATTATAAGAATTATGAGCGGATAAAATATTTTCATGATTATTACAAACAAGTTACGTATTTAATTAGTCTCTTAAAAAACACTTTTGTTAGAAAGATATGTTGATGATTCGTTTAGAAATGTATTGTTTCTTCTATATTTGCCCTTTAATAATTCAACAAATTTTTATCTAGTGTTATGTTGCAATATTTCAGTAATGATGTTGATCAAATGAAAATGACCAAGGTTCAATATTTTTCAATCGCGATTTGTTTCTTAATGAATGTTTTAGACGGAATGGACGTTCTTGTAGTCTCATATTGTGCTCCTATGATTGCCGAAGACTTAAATCTAGGCCCCAAAACACTTGGATTTGTATTTAGCGCTGGTTTAATCGGAATGGCAATAGGAGCTATATTCTTGGCGCCATTGGCAGATAGATTTGGGCGTAAAAAACTAATACTAGCAAGTGCATTAATAATGGGGTTAAGTGTTCTTTTAACTGCTTTTAGTGAAACCATTTTAGAATTAATAATTATGAGGTTAATTAGTGGCCTTGGGATCGGCTGCATGCTTGCAACTACAGCAACCTTGACTTCAGAAAATGTCTTAAACAATTCAAAAGATTTTTGGGTTAGTCTTGTTATTTCAGGATACCCCGTGGGCGCTGTTGTTTCGGGTTACGTAGCTGCTGCTATTATCCCTTCATATGGATGGGAGAGTATGTTTCTATTAGCAGGGCTAACAACTCTTATCACAATTCCTTTAATCTTTTTTTTCGTTTCCGAGTCTCCCCAATTTTATTTAAAAAAGCAACCTGGTGGTGCATTAGAGAAAGTAAATAGAATTTTAATTAAAATGAATTTTAAGCCTTTGGATAGTCTTCCTGATGTTGAATTAATAACAACTAATAATTCTCTGGTTTCTAGGCTTTTTTCAAATAAATATAAAATATCAACTTTACAGCTATGGACAGCTCTTTTTTTTGCTTTTGGATGTTTATATTTCTTAATTAGTTGGATCCCTAAACTCGCGACTGATGCGGGGTTGTCAATTGAGTTAGCTATTTATGCTGGTACTATTTTTAATGTTGGTGCCTTTTTTGGAATAATTTTGCAAGGTTATTTTTCATCAAAAATTGGACTTAAAAAAACCATATCAATATTTCTATTTCTAACTTTTTTATTAATGGCATCATTTAAACTTTTTGTAGGCACAGATATTTTATTGCTCATTTATTTTTTACTAGGGTTTAGTTTACAAGGAGGATTTGTTGGATTATATGCAGTCGCTGCAAGATTATACCCAACTGAATTCAAAACTACGGGAGTAGGTTGGGCTATTGGAATGGGTAGAGTTGGCGGTATATTAGCACCACTAATTGGTGGTTTCTTAATATCTATTGGATTAAGTCTGTCCGCTAATTTTTTTATTTTTTCAATTCCTGCTTTGCTTGCTTCAGTCCTTACCTTTTATATGTCTTCTAAGAAAATAACTTAAGGGTATAAAACACTTATTTTTTAGGTTTTTTGACATTCTTTTTTGGTATTGGTAGAGAAGAAATTGAAAACATCTTCCATGTATTATTTATTTTTTTATACATATAAATTCCTCTGCCTTGAAAAATCCTTTTATACTCATTGTTATACCTAGAGTATGTTGCATCAAACATGTAAGCGTCTTTTGAAAGCCAGACTATTCTCGATTTATCAAGCATACTATACTTATATCCGTCTTGAACATTAGCTCTTGCTTGTTTATAAAAAGCAATTAGATCTTTTTTATTTGAAATTATTTGTGGGTTCTCAAGCAAGGAAAATGTTAAAGGAAAAGTAAAGTATGAGGCTATTTTTTCATAATCAGCGTACTCAAAAGCTTTGCTGTACTCCTCCCAATTCTCTATTATCTGTTTTTCATAAAAAGCTTTTTTCATTACTTTTTCTTTCTTAAATGCACTCGGCTGAGAAAAAGCAAAAAGTGGTAATAATAAAGTTAGAATTAATGTTTTTTTCATCTTTAAAAAATTTTATAATACACTAATATAAGAAATAGCTGAATACAAGAAAAAAAGCTGCCTAGCGATTTATTTAAACAGAATGTAGATTAAAATAAAAAAAGCCGCATCTAAATTAATAGAGCGGCTTTTTTTGTTTTATAAAATTAAATTATTTAATAATTAATTTCACGATTTTCTTAAATCCATTTACGTTGACGCTTACAAAGTAAACTCCTGAACTCATTGAGCTAACATCTAAAGTGTCTCCAGTTAATGATTTGCTAATTAATCGTTTTCCTGTGATGTCAAACACCTCGACATGCTTTACTCCATACTCTGGTGTTTTTATTGTAACAAAGCCAATATCTGTTGGGTTTGGATAAAGAGTCATCTCAAACAAATCAACGTCTGTATTTGAGAACGTATCACAACTACCGTCAGTATCACAAGTTCCAAAGCAATGAAGCAGGTCTTTATCAGAATCAACTGGTTCTAAAATTCTGTCATTGAAATTATCAGGGTCTGAACACTCTTGGCCAGATAAGTCTTCTTTAGCTCCCCAGTCGCCTGAGTCATTAGGGCTGTTTAAGAATATATAGTTTCCAGATGTACCTTCTACCAATGATAATGTTACTGACCATGTCCCGTCTCCGTCATCATCGTTCATTTGATGTGCGTCTGCTCCACCAAAAATTCCACCTCCTAAATACATTCCGTTTGGCCCAACTCCATCTTCGATAGTTAGGGTGTTAACAGAGAATGTAACATCATAATAGACCTCTGTGATATCACAATCAATAAACGGATAAGGGTAATCTGAATCACAAATAGTTTGAGTACCGTCGGTGCTATTTACAGGAGCCGTAGTCCAGGTAAATTCTCCATTTTCAATCGTTTTATAAGCCCACGAATCTGTATATTCCCACTCTTCACCTGTTCCATCTATATCAACGTCACCATAAGTTTCAATTAACTCTCCATTTTCGAACAATTCTATAGCATCATCACCATTGTGTCCAATTGATGAACCTGCTTCAAAAACATAATCCCAGTTATCGGTAATCATATACTGATTCAATGTGTTTGGCTCTCTCGCAAGTAAAATATGAGCGTTTGGCTCAATAGAAATTGCCGGGAATGTGTATTCCTGTCCGTCGGTACCGCCGCCATTGTTGGCAACTCCTAATCCATAAATGCTTAAATCTGAAATTGGCTGGTTGCCAACTAAAAGATGAATAGCTTTTCCTGAAATTCCTCCTGCTGGAGTCGTAAAGTCAATAATCCCTTGCAGAGCAAGTTTAGGTGTCTGTAATTCATCTGAAATGTAAAAGTTAATTGATGTTAGTGAGGGCTGAGGTAGGGAGTCACCATTATTATCAACTAATTCCATCTCAATTAAGTATGATTGATCATCATCAACATCGATGCTTATTGACTCTGTTGAATATAAAGGCCCTTGTTCTTCACCATTGATTGTCCAAATTACATATCCATCACCTGATGAATCATCAGAAAGAGCAAAATTAATTACTTCAAATTCAATGTCAACAGATTCTGTACCCGTTGGATATATAGCATAATTTTCAGGAGACATTATTATTATGTTTGCTGAACCAGAAATGTCAAACACTTCGGTTTCAGAAAATGCAGATCCTGCATAAGAAGCATCAATTGCTTGTACAGACCAATAGTAAGTATCTTCAGGAAGGTTTAACGACCATTTGATACTATGTTCAACATTTCCTTTTCCTGCCGTTTGTCTATATCCGTTTGGCATAGCATTAACCTTCATTATCTGGGATCCTGAGCTAGTAGTCCCTACTTTTAATGCATATGTTAGACCCTCAGATGGTGTATGGTCATCTTGTGATGATTCCCATCCAAATTCTATCTCATAAGTATTAGTCTCTGAATCAAAGCCAAGCTGATTAGTATATAACCCTTCTGGTGTTGATGGTTTTTCGTTAACAATAAACTCAGATGTGTCTGTTATTCCGTCTGCTACTATACTAGGGCCAAAATCAGAACCTGAGTTGTTAGCAATTACATCTGCAGACTCATTTCTAACATTTAAATAAGTCTTTAGTATATTAACACTATTATCTGTTGAAGATTCCCCTGAAATAGCAAAATCTAGATCATTATCTCCATCCATATCACCAAATGCAACTGATGCGTTAATGATCCCTTCAAGGTCAAAATCACTATCTACATAGGATTGTGTGTCAGGGTTATATTCTGAAAGTTTAGAAACTTCACCCTCTCCAGAAACTGATCCAGAATAAAGAATATCTGAATAACCATCTCCATTAAAATCACCGAACTCTATCTTCGCATTTCTTATTGGGCTTAATCCATTATTTGGCAGCTCCGTAAACTCTAATGCTTCACCAGTTAGGCCGTTATTTACAAGAATCTTGAACATTGCTCCTTCAAAACCAGTGCCTGTAATGGCAATATCTAAATCACCGTCATTATCAAAATCAATAAAATCAAGTGTAGATTGTCCAGACGGCTCAAATGAAGGTGGTAATTCAATATTTGACTCAGTAAATATTGGAGCTACAGTTTCTGTGAATACAGTCTCGTTGAAATAAACTTTATTTTGGATACCTTGAGGTCCAGAACCTGTTATAGCAAAATCAATGTCGTTATCTTGATCGACATTACCAAAATCAAATGCGCCATTTTTTAAATTACTAAACTGATCAGAAATATCTAGAGGTCCAATAAGAGAATTCCCGTTTTGTTCATAAATATTCACTTTTAAAGAGGATAAACCAGAGTTTGCAGTTTGTCCAATATGAGCAATCTCCTGAATTCCATCATTATTAATATCAGTAAATTTAATTTTTGCAAATGCCAGTCCTACAGCTGAAAAAGTTTCATTAAATGAACCTGAACTTGTCGATGTGTATACTCTAAATCCTGTTTCACCTTGACCGAAGAATCCACTAACAATAATATCTTGAACAAAATCTCCATTAAGATCAATGAATTTTACGTCCTCAACATTATATGAATTATTTAATTGATCAAAGTAGTCAAAACGCTTTTCGCCTAATCTATATATGCTCATAATACTTCCTGAAGAAGAGCCGTAAACTAAATCCATATCATTATCAGCATCAATGTCAGTTAATTTAACAATAGGATTGTCTAATGCTGCTATTGTTCTGTCAATAATTCCTCCCTGATTTAACAGCTTCCACTCATAAGTTAATTGGAATGTTTGTTCTTCAGAGAATTCACTACCCTTAAGCCCTTGATCAACTGATTGAACAGACCAGTAATAATTCCCTGGATTTAATAGAACTTCATAATTATTAGTGTAAATGTCTGGAGAGTCTGTTATTAGTCTCTCGCCTGATTCTAAATTACTTAGAGTATTAGATAGCTCTGATCCACCAGGTGTTGTTCCAAGTCTAACTACATAAGATAAGTTATTAGAAAAATCATCTTCAGGGGTGTCCCATGATAAATTAACCCTTCCGTTTCCTAAATCTTCAAATTGAAGATTGGAGATTGGAGCAGCTGGCATGTTTACTTTATTTATCAAGTTATTTCTGTAAAGCTGAGTTGCTTCACCATTTGCAGTTGTTCCTGAAAGAAATAAATCTAAATCGCCGTCATTATCGTAATCTACCCATTTAGCTGTGGAGTTTCTAAATCCTGGGAAAGTAATTTCAGTATTTTCAACATACCTGCCATCTCCAGAAATATTATAAAGATGTGTTTCTGCATCTGCAGTATCACTTTCTCCATTAACTAATAAATCTGGACTTCCGTCATTATCATAATCTCCAATCGCAATATCACCAAACTCTAACCCTTCAACATTTTCAACTAAGTATTGAGAAGAATAACCAGAATTAATGTCAGAGGTCCATATTTGATAATTATTATCTCTTTCACCCATGTAATATATGGTCTGATCAAACACCTCTAACGCAGGATTGTTAAGGTGATTCCATGAATAATTATAAAAGTCATTATTGTCTTTAATCAATGTGTTGACTTTGAAAAGCGGGCCATCACCAACTCCTATAATATCTTGATCACCATCAGTATGTATATCAACTATTTTAATAATTCCATCAAACCCATTTTCACTAAATGAATCTACATTAGAGTTTTCTGCTTGTACTAAAAAGTCTCCTTCTCTCATGAAAATATATTTCTTCCATTCATTGTCAATATTTCTTCCATTAATTACGAAATCAATATCACCGTCATTATCTAAATCGCCCGAATCCATTGAAGTCTCAAATAAATTTGGAAGAGTTAATTCAATACTTGGGGTAAATATTTGACCATCAATATTTTTATATATTGTTGTTGAAGGTTGTTCATTGACATCGAGTCCTGAAACAATTAAATCAATATACCCATCTTTGTTGTAATCAATCCATTTCACTTGACCTAAAACCCTGCCATCAAGACCAGCGTTATGATTTACAAATACACCGTTTTCATTTCTGTAAACCCTAGTCACTGATCCAAAAAGGGCGCTATACCCCATAACAGCAAAATCTTGGTCTCCATCTCTGTCAAAGTCTCCCCAATCAATTGAGCTGTTACTCAATGAAGGAATGCCTAAGAATGAATTTTCTTCGTCAGCAATAACATCTGCTTCAGATGTACCTACAAGTGTAAATGAAATCTCATTATTTAAAATTGTTGCCTGTAGTTCAGTTGCTATAAGTGATTCGTCCATTGATCCATTTTCAATTGAACCAAATGTAATATCAATTGTCTCGTCAGTTTCTTCTCCAGGAGCATTTAAATCATCCTCTATGCCATTTAAAACAAGTGTGCCTTCAGACTCCCCGGCAGGGATCTTTATTCTTGGAGCTAAGTTATATTGATTAATATAATATGTTGAAGTCCCATTGTCCTGAATATACAGGTAAATATCTCCTCCGTTAAACGCAAAATCGTTAATTGTTTGACTGTTTACGTTTCCTTCAATTTGATATGGAACCTCTTCTGCTGTAAAATAATTCCATAACGGTCCTTCATCATCAGTAGGTTCGTTAATTAAATAAACTTGAGGTGCTCCACCCCAACTATATGAAAGTACATATGTTTTGTTATTATACTTTTTTACTTTACTTGTACCTCCATTTAAATTTGAGATATAAGCAACATTACTGATTTCTGTCTCTGAAACAATTTCATAGATATTGTCTCCATTATAAAATCTAACAGTTTCATTTTCATCAACAATCATATTGTCATAGGTACTATTATAAATGCTGCATAAAAGTGTAGCCTCTTCGTTATCCACCGTTGAATAAACGCTAAACAAGTTTTGGTTATAATCGAATGTAGTATAAAATAGTTTACCATTAACATAGTCAAAGTGCTCTCTGTGCTGAACATTAGAATTTGTAAACTGAGTAGTTAGTAAAGTTGTTTCCTGAGTTAATATATTATATTTAGAAATTTGTGACCAATCCCTTAAAATAATATCATTACCGCTAACAACAAATCTTGTAGCATTATATTGTAATGGAATATTAGTGATTGAGCCGTCTGTTTCATAAATATCTAGATTATAATAATCTCTTAAAATTATCATTCTGCCATCATCTAGGAAGTCAATCCCTCTGATATCACTTGATAAATCAGTAAACCTACTTTCCTCGCCCAATGCATCTTGAACCGCAGTATAATCTAAATCTAAGTCTGCAGTACCAGCAAGTCCAACAGAAATTGTAACATCTCTTGAGCTTGGTTCAGAAATTTCAGCAGTTATAGTTGTGAACTCATGCTCAGCAAACTCAACTGGATCTATACTCAATGATGTAATAATTGGATCGTCGTCACTTTCAAGATTTAAAGTAATTGAAGTAGGGTCTGCCACTACAGTAGCTGCTGATCCAACCTGGATTTCTCCAAAGTTAAAGATTATGGTTTCTAATATTTCAACTGACTGATCGTCAAAGCCATCAGTAGAGATAGAAATATTAGCCGATTCTGTATTTGGAGGGATTACAATACTATTAGCACTAATTGAATACTCTGAAGAGTCTGAATCGCCTTCAAAGTAATCAGCTGTCCCGTCCAATGTAAAAGGAATAGTCGTTTCAAAAGATGTAACTTCTGAAAGGGTTGCGGTTAATGTAACATCTGTATCAGAATCCTCAACAATTGTTTCAGAAGATAGCTCAAATGAAATAGAAGGAGCCTCGTCGTTATCAAAAATTTGGATTTCAAATTCAGAATTTTCATTAATAAGAGCATTTGATGGGGTCTGCACAACTGCATTAATCAATTCTGTATCTTCAAATGAATCATCATCAATGGTAATAACTTCAATTGATCCTTCTGTTTCACCTGCAGGAATTTTAATTTCTGCAGAAAGTGAATACGAATTTAATTGACTAACAAGTTGATCGTCTTCTAATACCTCATTAACTAATACAACATTGCCTTCAGGGTCAAAACTAAAAAATCTAGTGTTATTTATGGATTCGCCAATATCAACGTTTTGAACTTTAGATGTTATTCCATTACCCGCCTCTAGATCAATTTGAACTAAATCTCCGGAATTTTGAGAGTATGCAAACCCATACATAATTCCATTTCTAACAATTATTTGTCTACCTCTATCAATACCATTTGTGTGACCAGAGTAATTGATAGTCTCGCCTTCAACTCCATCAACTAATGGTGTTTGATAACCCCATGTTTCTAATCTGTAAATGTCTCCATTGTAAAGTTGTGGTTTATAACAACAATTAAGATTGGAGCCGAGAAGTTCAGGTTCTGAATCTTGGTTTGCTAGTGACCATACTTGTCTTGTTCCAGAGCCTGAAGCCGAAACCCCAAAAACAACTCTACCGTTTTCTACAGTAAAGTTATAACCGTTCATACTAATATTTAAACTACTAAGGGAAACAATTTCTTCTACCTCAACTTGATTAGCTGAAATATCTGTTAAGTCAACGATAGCGATTCTATCATTATTGGCTAAATAAATTGTATTGTCTTCAATATCCATATACCAATAATTAGTATCTAGTGATGCGGTATTTTGATAACTTGCATCAGGTGCAATAATCGTAAGTTGAGATGAATTTAGAATAACATGTCTACCGTCTGCTAAGATTCCATATTTAGAAATCTCGTTTGATGATAGTTGACCAATTAAGGTTTCTTCTCCTTCAAAACCGGTGTTAACAATAAAATCTGAATTAATTTCAGCTGTTCCAGAAAATGCTATCGGAACATAAATATCTTCAGATGTTGGAGAATTAATTGTAACCTGTATTGTTGTAACATCTCCTTCTGTTAATTCGTTGGATTCAACTGTAGTATTATTAATTTCAGCTAAATCTTCACTAATTAAATTAAGTGTAGCTGTCTCTTGTTCTAATCCGCCAGAAGCACCTGTATCTCCTAATTGTACATCGGTAAAATTAAAAATAATTGATTCTGCCATTTCAACTTCATTGTCGTCAAAACCATAAGTATAAATAGTAATATTTGCAGATGTTGAATTTGGTGGAATTACAATTTCACTTGTTTCAATATCAGTACCAGTTTTACGAACAGAGTATTCTGAAGAATCAGGGTCGCCAACAACATAATCTGCTGAACCATCCAATGTAAAAGGAATGGTGATCTCAACACCAGATTGAATATTCACAGTAGCTGTAAGAGTTACGCTTATTTCAGAATTTTCATAAATATTATCATCAGAAAGCTCAAATGAAATTACAGGAGCATCATCATTATCTAAAATATCAATATTTAGTGGCTCAGTATTAGAAATAGTTGCATTTCCTGGCTGACCTGGAGTTATAATAATATCTTCAGTCAATTCGTATGATAAGTCATCTGTTGCGGTAAAAGAGAATGTCCCCTCTGTTGATCCTGCCGGAATTGTAATTTGAGGACTAAGTTGATAGCTAAATATCCCATAATAATTTGAAGGGTCGGTTCTATTATGTAAGACTATATTTCCTGCTGAGTCAAAAGCAAAGTTTCTTACATAATTTATAGAGCTACCTAATTCATAATTTACAATTGTGGATGACCCTAAGTTACCAGTGTTTGCGTCTACAATTTCATTTTCTATGTCAATTTGATGAATTTCTCTAGTGTTATTAGAGTAATTATCAATCAAGAAATAGGCAATTCCATTATACGCCTTCATTTGATAGAAATATGTGTTATTATAACCAATACTATTTGTTATACTTCCGTTGTATATTTCATAAATGTTATTGCTATTTGAATAATATGTTCTTCCGTTAAATAAAAATAATGTTTGGAAATAGCTGTTCCCTGAATATATTTCTACAGGATTTTCATCACCCTGTTTAGTATATGTAACATATTCATTGTTAGCAACTCTTATTTGATAAATCAGAGTATTGCCTTCGCTATGGAATCTGCCATAAAAAGCATCATTTGCGTTCTCTGGATCTAATTCAACATGAGTTTCAACATATATAACATTATTTTCAGTAGTAGAAAGATCGCTAACATCAATTTTTTCTAAATAGGATGATGATTGTAGATAAATCGTATTTTCAACTAGGGTCATATAATTATAATACCTATTGCTGTAGCCCTCTCCGTCTCCTTGGCCAACAAGACCTTGTAGATAAAAAGTTTCAAATTGTCCTGATAATTCCGGGCTACTATAATAGATTTGATTACCTTCTAAAAATATGTAGCTTCCGTCATTTAACACTTCAAAATTGTCCCCAAAGCCTTGGTTATTTTTAGGAGAAATCATAGTCGTTTCACGTCCTTCAGTATCAAAATCTGTTGAGTAGTCAATATTGAATAATGCAGCACCGGATAGTTCCAGAGGAACAATCACTTCGAATGAACTAGGCTCATCAATTGAAATACTTATATCAGTTGTTTGTCCTTCTGTAAACTCTTCTAGCGTTGCAACAAGAGTTGACTCTGGCTCATCCTCACTTAATAAGTTAATTGTAACCGATGATCCATCAGTTGCAAGTGTAGCATTGTCTGGAGCTGTAAAATCAAATACAATTGTCTCGGTTGGCTCTACTAAATTGTCATCTTCTGACGATGAAACTGTAAGACTTGCCGAAGAAGCGCCCGCAGGTATGACTA
>Ga0209308_10002671_pt1 | contig 15223 bp, 9 predicted proteins | sample COGITO_mtgs_1204_3_FD_184806 | JGI IMG/M metagenome (GOLD analysis project Ga0209308, IMG submission 184806) | Pelagic marine microbial communities from North Sea - COGITO_mtgs_120405 (SPAdes) (version 2) | ecosystem: Environmental > Aquatic > Marine > Epipelagic ...
ATTAATAAGTGGGGGGGGGTGGAGTGCGGGGATTTAAGTCAATGAGTGAATATTGGGAGGGTTCATAAAAAGTGATAACCCAATATCAACAGACCTAAATATCAATTAAAATGATTAATTTAAATAACCATTTATATGCAGTTCATACATTAAATCACAAACAATAAATTAATTTGGGAGGGTTCAATAAAAGTGATAACCCAAATTAGTCAGTTCGTGAAAGTATAAACAATTTATTATAAACGGAAGGAGTGAAAGGTCAATTAACGATATTGGGAGGGTTCAATAAAAGTGATAACCCAATATCAACAGACCTTTCTGTTAGATTCTTCTACACTCTATATAGACCGATGGCTTTAAGTGGTTTCATTGTATAATATATATTATGCTCGAAGTTGTTAATCATATTGAATCACAAATATAATTTATTTTTTATTATATTTTCTACTCTTTCTAACTTTCTTTCCTTTTCTACCCTTCCTACTTTTTCTACTCTCTTTACGAGTCAATTTAGATTTTCGCTTTGAACGTGTTCCGCCTGATTTTATTGAAGAAAAATTAACGAGTTTACCATTTAATTCATTTAATGTAACTTTACCACGACCTGTAAATTTTTTACAATTTTCATGATCTGTAAATTTATAAATCTTTGCACCAAAAAAGTTATATATTTTTAAATCATTTTCTGTCAATGGTATACTATCATGTGTAATAAAAGAACCTTCAACTTGTTCTATATTTAAATTTCCTGTCTTATTAAGTCTTTCATCAATCATGCCAAGCGCTTGTATTTTTGATGATACAATAGTTTCGGTTGGGTTTTTTTTAGGATTTAATTTATCCTTCATATATGTTCCAGATTCTAAATTAAAATTTATATTATTACCTTCTTTTAATAATTCCCCAGCATAATATAATTTATAATTGTCACATTCCATATTTCTACACGTAACCTGATACAATATTTCTTGATGTTTTGTACCAAACTCATAAGAAGTAAGAGTTTTTTTTAAATACATTATTGGTTTCTCATTTTTTAAACTTAAAATAACCCAAGTATAAACACCATCTTCTAATTCATTGTCTTCATTGAGAAGAGGCATCAGATTTGGTAAATTCACACCCGAATTAAAAAATATAGCATAATAATCACTATCAATATATGCACATTGTTTATGCGTAACCCATTGTCCTTCTATTTTGGCTTTTGTTAATTCCGTCGGACTTATAGGGTTTATTTTTCCTAATTCTAAATTTTTACTTCCTTTTGTATCTCTATCATAAGGCCCACTAGCTCTTGTTGTTTTTCTCTTTGTCCTTGTGGCCATTCGTATACATATTAATAATATATTATTTAAACAATAAATTGAATTGTATTAAAGAAACTTTGTTATTGATAACAACAGAGAAAATGGCTTTTTCATATCAATGCGAAGAACGACAACAATCAACCAATCAAGAAGTTAATGAGACTTTCGTGTATAAACTCTCATTAAAAGATTATATGTTGCGATTACTTATTCTAGGATCGCCAGAAAATAAATATGACCCACGGAAAAAGGGGTTATCAACCGAAAATGCTGAATATATTAAAACTCAAATTGAAAAGGGACACGGCGAAGAAATCTGTAATATTGTCCGCGATGTTTACAAGGCAAATCGAGCACCTAAACAAGATGCTACCATGATGGTTATTGGTTTGCTTTGTCGGGCGAAAGATGTTACTATTCGCAAGATGGGTCTTCAATTGTTAGAGAATTTTAAAACAATCTCGCATTTGTATTCGTGGAAGAAATGTCATGCGTCAATTGAATCTCATGCTACAGGACAAAAGAGCAAGGGATTTGGGCGAGCAGTCAAACGCCAAATTAATGACTGGATTCTTTCCTATAGTGGTAAGCCCGAAGACCTTGCCTATCAAATCACTAAGTATATGGCGCGTGAAGGGTGGTCTTTCAAAAATATTCTTCAATGCACTCACGTAAAGACGGGAACTGGGGATAACCGAGTATTTGAAGAGAAAGAGGGTACCAAAACTAAATCTAAGCGTAAGGTCAATAAGAACACTTCCCCTCCAACTGAACTTGACCTGGTATTGCGTTATGCCGTGAATGGATTTGAAGAAATGGACAAACTCGCAACACCAAACTTACTTTCCACAAAGGTTTATCAATACCTAACCGGCGTTCATAGTGCTATGAAAATGTCAGCGAGTAACGATAAGGAAGCATTAATTGAACTTATTTATAAGCATAAGCTCACGCGTGAACAGATTCCTACGTGGGGATTAGCAGATAAAGAAGTGTTGTCTGCCTTGCTAATGAATAAGAACAAGACACGCATTTCAATGCCTCTTACTGCCCTGCTTCGCAATTTGGGAAATTTGTCTAGTCACGGTGTTTTTGATGATCAAATGACAACTCAACTAGTTACTAAACATTTGGTACATCCAGACACAATCAAATTTTCAAAAATTCATCCAGTTAGTGTTTTGACCGCGTGGTTTACCTATCGCAATGGTTCTGGAAATCGTGGTCATAATTCGTGGATGGTGGATTCAGACATTGTGAAGACATTGGAGGAAATGTTTTACCTCAGTTTCAAGAATGTTGAACCAACTGGCAAGCGCATTTGTTTCTTGATTGATTGTTCTGGATCTATGGGTTGCCAATCATTATGCGAAGGCGTCACTTGTGCTGAATCTGCTGCACTATTGTCAATGATTTTCGCACGAAGTGAAACTACCGGCGATTCTAGTCCAGACCATTCGTTTTATCTCTTTACAAGTAAGAAGAAAGTATGTTATGGTGGGTATGCGGGGGGTGGAAATACAGGGTTAACTGATGTATCTGATATTATTGATGCTGATGCTGATTTTAATACTGTACTGAAATCGTGCCAACGCAGTGATTGGGGAATGACTGATATTTCAATGGGGATTTTGGAAGCATTAAAATATAAGCGTAAGTATGATGCTTTTGTGGTAATCACTGATTGTGATGTCAATAGTGGAATCAAACCGAGTGAAGCAATGAAGCAGTATCGTGCTGGTATGAAGATGCCCAATACGAAGTTGGTAGTTGTTGGAACACAAGGTGCGGATTATACCATTGCTGATCCCAAAGATCCATTGATGATGGATATGGTTGGGTTTGATTCACACGGTCCTAAGATTCTCCAAGATTTTATTCGCTCTTAAACGTATAGAGTTAAATATATGAATTATAATGTAGTTTTATAAATAATTTTTTTATTTATAAAGTATTTAATAATAATTTTAAAATCGATTTTAGAGGTTATATAACTTATACATAATATAATCTTATGCTATTATGACATCAGAATACTCATTCTCGAAGTATACGTGTACAAAAGAAACGTTAGAAGAAACAATAAAAAAATATGGCGTCGCTATTATACCAAATGTATTGGATGATAGAGAATGTAATAAAATTGTAAGTGGTATATGGGATTTTTTAGAAAAAATAACAGAAGAATGGGATATACCACTAAGTCGAGATAATAAAGATAGTTGGCGTGATTTTTATAAACTATATCCAATGCATTCGATGTTATTACAACACTGGGGCGTAGGACATACACAAGCTTCTTGGGATGTAAGACAGAATATGAAAATTGTTGAATTATTTGCATATTTTTGGAAGTGTGATGTAAATGATTTATTAGTTTCATTTGACGGATTAAGTTTTGGTATACCTCCTGAAGTAACAAAGAAGGGATGGAATCGAAATAATACATGGTATCATACAGATCAATCATTTACTACGCCAGATTTTAAATGTATACAGAGTTGGGTTACTGGCGTTGATGTTAATGAAGGAGATGCAACATTATCATTTTTAGAAGGTAGCAATAAATATCATGACAATTTTAAAAATAATTATAACATAACAGATAAATCAAATTGGTATAAACTAAACAAAGATCAGCAGACGTTTTATATAAATCAAGGATGTAATATACAAAATATAAAATGCCCAAAAGGTAGCATGGTTTTCTGGGATAGTAGAACAATTCATTGCGGTATAGAAGCAAGTAAAAATAGAAATATTCCGAATATACGCGCGGTTATCTATTTGTGTTATATGCCCCGTAATCTATCTTCTAATACACAGTTGAAAAAAAAACAAAAGGCATTTAATGAATTACGAACTACAAGTCATTACCCGTGCAATATTAAATTATTTCCAAAAATGCCACGAACATACGGAGGAGATATACCAAAAATTACTTCGATACAAGAACCGATTTTAAATGAGTTAGGAAAATCACTTGCTGGATTTTAAATTATATATATTCAATAGTATCATATTTATGTTCTTTTACAACATCCAAATATTTATTTTTTTTATCAGGTAATGGCGGAGCATCATCATTTGAGGTATCTAAATATGTTTTAATTTTTTTATCAGGTAATGGCGGAGCATCTATATCAAAATATGTATTATTATTTGGTTCTTCTAAAACACTATATTCAGGCAAGTAATTTGGCATAGAAACATCCATATAAGTTGAATCATTATTATATATTTGTTCTCTTCCATTTGTCCCTTTCCAATATAATGGATTTGCAAAAGATGGTATTGTGTTAGAATTATTATATAATTCTAAATTTTTATGAGTTATTGATTCCATACCTTCCATACCAATATCACTATTATCTATTTTATTCTCTTCTCTTCTTTTTCTTTGACATAAATTAATACAATAACAGCATAGTATCATTAATAATATTAAACAAATACCAACAAAAATACCTATGTAAATACCTTGTGATAATGAAATTATACTATTATTTTCTACTAATGATATTTCAATAGGCGTATCACTTATTGAATACAATGTTTCACTAGTAAATACCATAAATCTCAAACGATATAATAAATCTATTTCTAATAAAGCATTATTCAATTTACTTTTTATATTATTTAAACCATCTCCAATTAAAAAAGTTCCACCTGAATTTAAACCTCCTAATGAAGTTGTGGAATCTATTCGTTTTTTCATAGTTAAGTAAGGGACATAACGAGTTGAAATCACTCCATCAGAGTTATTAAAAACCATAATAAAATTATCATTTTCAAGATCTTTATCATTCGTAGGTAATATTGTTGTTGGATCTAACATTTGAGTTCCATATTCACATGGTTTATTACAAAACCCTCCACATATTTCTTTTGTATTAATACTCAAAAATGTAAATCCCACTATATGACTTTGGCATGTATTACTAATATTATAAGGTCCAAAAAATCCTCTAATTCCTTCATGAGGAAAAGGTAAAAATGGTAATAAACTATTTTTCGGTATATGAACAACTTCAGATGATAATTGCAAACGTTCATAAGGTTCTACAACAACCCATACCTTTGTTATTTCTCCTGTTTCATTAGTTAATGATGGCCAACTAATCTTGATATCTTGATCAGTAATAGATATTATATTTAAAGGAGGCGGTTTCGGTGGAGCAGCAACACTAGTTTTTAATCGAATTATATTTTCTGGTCCCTGTCCTATTGCATCTGTTCGAGGAAATATACGTATAGTATAATTTGTATCAGGGTTTAAATTATTCAATATAATTGTTGTAGTATTTACAATCATATGTGTTTCAAATGAAGGAACTATTATTGTTCTAGGGTCTGGTCCATATGTAATATATTGTCTTTGTTCGCGTATGTATGAAATATTATAACTAGTTATTGGTCCATGTTGCAATACAAGTAATGGAGCATCCCAATGTATCTTTAATTTTGATTGTTCATTACTTATATGATCAATAGGCGTTAATCCAATAAAATATTTAACTAGTTCTTGAACTGGTCCGGTAGGAACACTTACTCGAGTTGTAATGTCTTTTACTATAATTGGTTCCATCGGAAAAGTTTCATTTACTATTTTTAATAATAGTTTAAATGTATATTTAACCGAAGGTTCCAAATCAATCAACTGAAAATCGTATGTTTGAGATGGTTCATATTTTGTGATAATAGAAGAAAATAATATATCTGGATTTGCGTAAGTGTTTATAGAGTTTTTCTTTGTTTCCATTGTAGCAAATAAAACAACTATATTATCAGGTATTCCATGACATTGAGTATATAAATTTTCTTTTGAGCATTTCCAATCTATTTTAAGAGAACTATTAAAAAAATCTATATATTTAATACTTATAGTATCTATCCCTAGTCGCAAATGTAATACTATTGAGTTTGATATTTTTTCATTTTTTGTATGTTTTATAATAAGGTTATTATTTACATATATACTACACTCATGTGAACATATATAATTCATAGAAATAATAGAAGTGAAATTAGTATTTACTCTAACACTATAACTTGTTTGAGTTATATTGTGTATTAAAACTTCAGGTTTTCCAATTGTATCGCATATTGAAAATCCATTACCTAATGAATATGTATTACTTGGACAAAATTTACAATTTGTGGAAGCAATACCATCTGAAAATTTACCAGGTTTACATAAATTACATTTTGTTACTCCAATTTCATTAGAAAATTCCCCTGTTTTACATGGTAAAAAAATAGAAGACCCATTATTTGGAACATAATGACCAATCGGAGAATCAATACAAACTGAACTATTTGTAGATTTATATAGCGGATTGTATTTTCCTGCAGGACAAGCAATACACATATTTTGTTTTGTTTTATTTTGATAATAACCAGGTTCGCAATGTTTATAATTCAGAGAACCTCTTATGTCAACATAAGTTCCTATTGGACTTATTAAACAAGTATCTGATGTTATTGCAGATAATATAGACGAATAAGTTCCTTTTTCACATGAAATGCAATGATCAATAGTATTAATACCGAATTTCTCATTATAAGTACCCATTGGACAATGTATACAATTTGATTGACCAGATATATTTTGATAAAACCCTGGAGAACATTCTGTACACGTATGTGATCCTGTATTTGGTTGATATTTACCAGGAGAACATAATTTACAGAATAATTTATCAATGGAACCTATATTAATATTTGAGGTTCCTATCGGGCAATGAATTGTTGAATTTTGTCCATTTTTATCCTGATAAGTTCCTTTGGGTGTATCATAACAAAAAGTTGATCCTGATACATTTGAATATGTTCCAACAGAACAAGGAATACATTCATCTATACTAGATGAACCATGTTTATTATTCATATAACCCGATTTACATAATGAACATTTAGTTGCACCATGTATATCACTATATGAACCAGGAGAACAATCAATAGGTTCAATTGATCCCGGAATAGATGTATATGTACCAGGTAAATTCACGATACAATTTTCAGTTCCATGTTGATTTGTTGAAGTTCCAGGTTCACATTGTAAGCATTTTGTAATTCCTCCATGAGAGAAAAAACCAGGTAAACATTTAATACAACTATCTATAGTTGTAGATTTTATATTCCCATTTTCTGTTCCAGCGGGACATTTTTTACACACTGATTGCCCAAATAAATCATTATATTTACCAGATAAACAAGAATTACAATTCAAATGTTTTCCATCTTCGTATGTTCCAATAGGACAAGGCGTACATATTTCTTTTCCTGCTAATGAAATTAACCCATTATCACAAGTTATGCAATTGTTTATAGTATTTGATGAAATTACATTACTAGATTTTCCAGCAGGGCATAATTTACATTCAATTGATCCTAAACTATCTGTATAAGTTCCTGGTGCACATTGTTTACAATCGATACCACCAAATGTAGCAGTTCCTAACGGACATTGTATACAACTAGCAGAACCTATAACCGAGGTTGATCCATCTTTACAAGGTATACATGATGATATAAATACAGAATAATGGTTCGGGTTTTCTGTATTAATAGGACAAAAGGAACATTTAGCATTATTTTTTAAATTACATAATTCATATATGTAGGAACCTTCTCCGCAATCATTTTTACAAGGTAAGCATTTGGAATTGTCAGCAAGTGATTTATAAAATCCATCTTGGCAAGGTATGCATTGAGGATTTTTATCAGGAAAACAAGGGTGATTCAATTCAAATCCTATATCGCAACTATTTTTACAAGGTAAGCATTTGGAATTGTCAGCAAGTGATTTATAAAATCCATCTTGACAAGGTATGCATATTGAATTAGTTGTTTTTGAGCAAGTATTTTTTAATTGATAACCTGGATTACACTGTTTAATACAAGGTAAACAATGAGAATCGTCATTTAATGATTTAAAAAAATCATCTTTGCATGGAATACAAATAGGTGTAAAGGTATTAATACAGTTTCCTTCTAACATTTGTCCAGATAGACAAGTATTTATACATTTATCGCAAACTCTATTACTTGTAAAAGAATAAGTTTTAATTTCATATTCTAAATTTAAAACACATTTTGTAGTTGAAATACATGTATCAGATGATAATAAATAATATTCAGGTAAACACTTATTACAATGACTAACACTGGAAGAAGAACAAGTTGGAGTGTGTGCACAATTTGGTATTTCTTTACAATTTTCACATTGTGTATCTTTATCTAAAGAACAACTATTAATTTCATATTTACCGGTTGAACATGTTGAACATGTTGAACAACTATCTTGTCCTTCTTTATCCGAAAATGTATTACTATCACATTCTAAACAAGAAGTAAGACCTTTAGTTGGGCCATATTTACCTATAGGGCAAGAAATACATTCAGATGAACCTTTATCTGGTGAAAATGTGCTTGTAGGACATATTTCACATCCCCATAATTCCGTACTTGAAACACCTATATTTGGGTTAGATCGATATTTATATCCTGCTGGACAAGGAGTACATTGATTCGTATTTGAATAACAAAAAGTTCCACTACTACATTGTGGTGTGTTGCATGGAGGAGGTGGTGGTGGTGGAGGAGAACCATACCCTGATATTTGACCAATTGAAGATAATAATATACCTATTATAGTAATTATCTTTCTCATTGGTTATAATATAAATAATTATTTTTAAATATTTTTAAAAATAATTAAAAAACTGATAAAATTGTATGTTGATCGTAGTTTTTTATTAAATAATATTTATTAATATTTTTATGTATAAAAAATAATGAATCTATTGTTTCATCATTATTATATATATCTAATTGTTTGAATGAAACATTACCAACAAAAACAATAATTCGTAACAGAGTTTCATATTCTTTCGATTTTGGTATATTATAATGTAAATAATACCCAGGAGATAATTCTTTAATAATATTGTCATGGTAAATATCAGCAAGTTCAATATTTTCAAGTGTATTTGTTATTTTATAATAACATATTATAGGAGTCTCAAATATAAAATTATTATTATTTGTTAAATATAATAAATATTTATTTTTAATAAAAAAATCTATAACATTATTTTCTATTGTGTAATCTAATATTTTATTATTATTTAAAATTTCATGTGATGTTGCCCAAATATAATTATTTAAATTATCGGCATATATATGTGACTGATTATAATAATCCTCTATTTTTAAAAGAATTATATTATCATCAAGTGACGTATATATTCCATGATAACTAATATCTGCATTTGGAAATAAATTATTAACATAAAGCAATGATTTATATTTAATTTTTTTAATACTATTTATTCCAATATTAATATTAGATGAAATAAAAGATATTCGTTTGGTATCCATTTTTTTTTCGATAAAATATAATAAAAAGGGGTATTTACCATCTGTTCGAACTTGAAAAATACAAAATTTAAATGGATTATTATTATCAATTTTAGATATATTTAATTCGGATGGTATAGTTAAATTATAATTATATTTACTATTCTTATTTGCAAGTTCCGGATTGTTAAATCTATACATTTTATCATTATCGTCATCATCGTCATCATCGTCATCATCGTCATCATCATGATGATTGTTAATAATGGTTGATAAATGTGATATTAATGATTTAGTAGAATGACTAGTATCATTTTTTTTTTTATATTTCAACATGATATATTATTATTATCATGAATTTTTAGATGGTTTATGTATAATACTTTCTTTTATATTTATTTCACGATTTTCTAATATATATTGTACAATATCATTTGTTGGTATATTTGGCATTTTTTCAAAATATTTATTCAATGATTCTAGTAAATGCGTCTTATTAATTGCTTTTTTTACATTTGATTGAGAATATATAATTTTTCCATCATTAATATCAACACAATCAATGTCATTACTTTTCATTAAACTAAGTAAATTATTAGTATATATAATTTTCTTTTTTTTTCGATCCTTTATTTCTTTTTGTAATAATTTAATATCATTATCTATTTGTAACCAACCTTTTATATTTTGTGACATTTTTTCTTTATTATTACTCATTTTAATAATATTATATAACAAATATTTATATAATATTAAATTAATATATTAAATTAATGTATTAAATTAATAATATATTTATTAACCAATACTTTTTTTAACCCATTTGTATCTAATCCTTTACTTTTTAACATTTGTTTTAATTCTTTAACTGTTTTAGATTTAAATAATTCTTCTTTTTCTACAGTCCATATAATATTTGTTGTATTATGTAGTTTTGGAGATTTATTATGTAAATAACATTTTTTTCCATCTTCAGTTTCAATGCAAGGTTTATTACATGGTTTTCCTTTATTTTTTCCTGATTTTAAAATAAATACACATTTTGGAGATGGTAAACATTTTGACGCAGGTGAATTTATACCATATAATTTAGTTACTCCATCTAATTTAATAAAAGGCATAAATTTGCTCATTTTGGTTCTACAATATGGACAACAAGAAATACCCCTATTTTTATTAAAATTTATAGTCAAATCATTATACAATGGTAAATAATTAAATGAATGTCCACAATCTACTAATTTAACACTATTATATGTTAACTTATCGTGTGATATTTTACATATATCGTCATCGTCTAAAATATTGATATTAGATGTATCATTTAATTCTTTATAAAAATCAATCTCGCCTTCAATAATATAATTCATTAGTATTATTATATATTTATCTTTATATATATATAATTATGAAAAAAAAAGATTGGGGAAATGCAGTATGGTTTTTATTTCATACATTAGCATTTAAATTAAAAGATGAATATATATCGGAATTACCAAACTTAGTTTCACACATTTTTATTATTTGTAATAATCTACCGTGTCCTAATTGTAAATCACATGCTGTAGAAATAATGAAAAAGGGTATGAAAGGAAATAAATTATCAACAAAAGATAATTTAATCAATTTTTTATGGGAATTTCATAATAGCGTAAATAAGAAAAATAAAAGCGATTTTTTCACCAAAGATAAATTATCTATATACAATAATGCAGTTACCTCAAAAATAATTTTAAATTTTGTTAATATTTTAAGTATGTCAGAAAACAACAGTAAAACAATGTTATATGGATTTCATCGCTCATTATATATAACAAATTTCAAAAAATATATTAATGATAACTTACATAAATATAATATATAATCATACAATATGTTTTATGCAATATTACTTGATATTAATTGACCGTTTTTATATACAGAACATTTAAATGTTTGTTTTGTTGGACGAGAACAAACTACATTATCACTCCGTAATTCATCAAAATATAATAATGAATCAAATCCAAGACCATGAAATAATATATACCATAACGCACCGAATAAAAACCCAACAAGTGATCCCAGTATTGATCCAGGATATGTTGTACATTTATTTTGTACTTTTGTTAATGTATCAATTGATAATAATGCTAACAAAAATGCTAATACTCCATAATTCATTTGATTATTATATTTCATAGGAAGAATTAAGTATGCAATTGTAAATGAAATAATTAGACTACTTGGGTATGGACTATTAAAGTTTGATACAGAAGGAATATCAAAAAGAGTACACGAATGTGCCTCATCTTCGTCCCTCGGACTTCCTATTAGGTTCATAAAAATAATATTAATAACAGAGCATATTAACACGCCGCATATAAATACTAAACCTTTTAAATTTTTATTGAACAATGAAGACATAAATAAAAAAAATACTAAAAGAGTAGGAGATATAATAGAGAAAAATTCCAATATATTTGATATAGTTAATGAAATCGCCATATTATATATTATATATATAATATCATAATAATTAATATAATAAATTTAATTATTATGATATTAAAATCAATCAATAAATACAATATGTAATACATCTTCAATCGTATCGACTAATTTAAATGTAATATCATTTAATATTTGATTGTCCTTATATTTTTCTAAAAATTTATTATAATCTTCTTTATTTTCATTTGGAAATATAAAAGTTTTAACGCCTCCTCTAATTCCTCCTAAAATTTTTAGTTCTAATCCACCAATTGCTGTAATTTTACCTTGTAGACATATTTCGCCTGTAATAGCAATATTATTTTTAATTTTACGACCAGTAAATAAACTATATATTACAATAGTTATTGCAACACCAGCAGAAGGTCCGTCTTTTGGCGTTGCACCTTCAGGTACATGTATATGTATTCCATTATTTTTTGTTTCTTCTAATTTTTTATATAAATTATTTGATTCATATTCATTATATTTTGTATACAAATACCATGCTACACTTTTTGCAACATTCATACTTTCTTTCATGACATCTCCTTGCATACCTGTTAGTTTTAATTCTAGATATGAATTGCTTGGACAAAATGTGGCTTCAATTGGTAACAATCCACCATTTCCTAATGAATTTGCCCATAATCCATTTATAACACCAACAGAAGATTCTGTATGAATTTTATTGGTTTTTACATAGTCATGGTTTTTCAAGTATTTTAATTTAATATTATCAACTGTAATATTAATTGGTATACATATATCATCTGAAATATTATTTTTCAAAATATCAATATTAATCCCTCCCATAATTTCAAATATTATTTCTTTTAATTTTCTTACACCAGGTTCACATGTATAATTAATAATAATATATATTATAACATCATCTGTTATATGTATTATGTCAGTTAATCCCATTTTACTGCATATTTCTGGTAATATAAACTCACGTGTTATGGTAACTTTATCATATAATGATAAATTATCAAATTTAATACGATGTATTCTATCAAGTAATATTCTATCTATTAACTCCGCATCATTATAAGAAAAAATAAATAATGCTTTTGATAAATCTATGTTAACTCCGTTAAAATATTTATCTTGAAATGTATCATTTTGAGTTTGATCAATTAAATGCGTTAAAATACCTATAATTTCTTTTCCGTTTTCAGTTTTACTAACTTTGTCTAATTCGTCAATAAATATAATTGGATTCATAATTTTAGTATCCATTAAAATATCAACAATACGACCCCATGTAGATCCAACATATGTATAATTATGTCCATCAATTGTACTAGAGTTAGTAGATCCACCCATTGCTATGAAAGAGAATGGTCTAGAAATGCCGTTTTCATCATTTAAACAACGAGATATACCATTTTTTGCTAATGATGTTTTACCAACTCCTGGAGGTCCTTCAAATCCAATTGAATATCCAGATAAATCTCCATTCAACCATTGTCCAATTATTCTTTCTATTTGTTTTTTTGCATTATTATGTCCATATACAGATTTATCTAAAATTGTTGAAACAGACTTCATATATGATTGAACATTTAATAAATTGTTTTCAATTTTAGGTAATTGAGTTATCAAATTATTATATATTGGAATACTGTGCATGTTCATTATTTTTTCAATGAATAAATATATATTATTGTCGGTTTCATTATGTTCTAATAATTTACAAATATCATCTATTATATTTTTTCTTAAATTATTCAAATTTAAATTAGAAAACTTATGTAAAATAATTGTATAATTAAATTCATTTATAATATTTTTTAATTCTGAATATATTTTAATGATATTTGGTTTAGATATTGAACATATATATGTTTTAAATGATTCTAATAAATATTGTTGAATATGTTTAATATAGTCATTCTGTAGTAATGAACAATATTTATTAACTTCGAAAATTGTATATTTTTGTTTAATTGGAAAAATATTACTTATATTATATTTTGAATTGTTATATAATTCCATATTTAATCTCTCTACTAATTCTGTAAAAATCTTAATATTTGAAGGAACTAATGTAAGTATATGTTCTTTTTTATAAATACCAAATGGTATTTTAAGTAATCCTTCAATATATTGCATTGCTTTTGATCCACTGTCTTCTGATTTCATTTTTACTTCCTTTAATTTTATTAATGCTTTTTCTTTTACATTATTATTAGTTTTCATAAGACATATACGCTGTTCGAGTGATAAATTATTATCTGTTTTAGATATAGTTTTACTATAATTTACTGTAGATTTCATAGCATCCTGAAATTTTTTTTTAATATTATATATAAGACTATCATAAATTGTTGTTTGTTCATAAGTATCTATAATCCCATTTATATCGATTGATAATAAATCATATAATAAATATGCAAGATAATGACCTTCATTCTCTTGTGAATTTACTAATAACATTATTAACATATTTCTTTTATCAATTAATTCTTTTTTTATAAAGTTGTTTATAATATCAGTTATTGATGTTTTTAGTATATTTTGATTATAGTCTTCGCGCATTTCTATATAATTATTATGTATTTCAGCGTCTGTTAATATTAATAAATCTTTAATTGATAAACAATCAATAAAATTATTATATGTTAAATGATTATAATTGTCGCATATTGGAATTTTTTTTTTTAATTCATTTAATTTATTAAATATTTCAGTATTATCAATTAAATTTATAATTGTATCTTCTATAATTCCATAAATAACAATTGTATTTTTATTATCAATATTATGTATAACAATTTTCAATCCAAAAATTTTAACTTGAAAATTGTTATTACAATTATCAATATTGAAACAATCAAAATTATCTGAATTTTTAAATAATATATCATCATCGATTTTTTGATCAGATTTCCAATCTAATAACTTATATCGAATTGGTCTAAAATAATTATTCAATAAATTATAACGTAACTTATATTTATCTTCTATACAAAAATTATTCCCAATACATATATATATAAAATTTTCTAAAGTATCACAACCATATAAATTAATTAATGTTGATATTTTAAATACAATTGTCTGAAGTT
>Ga0209308_10002674_pt1 | contig 15218 bp, 11 predicted proteins | sample COGITO_mtgs_1204_3_FD_184806 | JGI IMG/M metagenome (GOLD analysis project Ga0209308, IMG submission 184806) | Pelagic marine microbial communities from North Sea - COGITO_mtgs_120405 (SPAdes) (version 2) | ecosystem: Environmental > Aquatic > Marine > Epipelagic ...
AATCATTATTTTGAGTATGTTGGCATCTTGTTCAAATGCTGACTTTGATATTGTTATTAGAAACGGAACCATAGTTGATGGCTCTGGTGATGAGGCATATAAAAAGGACATAGGAATTATTAATGATCAAATCATCAAAATAGGAGACCTTTCTAATCATAGTTCAAAAATAAGTATTGATGCTATTAATCTAATTGTTTCACCAGGGTTTATAGATTCACATACTCATGCTATTAGAGGTATCTTTGATGTTCCTACCGCTGAAAGTTCATTGTTGCAGGGAGTAACAACATTAACTGATGGTAATGATGGTACATCTCCATATCCAATTGATGAACATTATCAACAAATAGAACATACAAAAATTAGTCCAAATTGGGCAGTGTTTGTTGGTCAGGGAACAATTAGGGAAGAGGTGATGGGTCTTGAGAATAGAGACCCAACGGATTCAGAATTAAACAAGATGGAAATGCTGGTTAAAGAGGCCATGGAAGAAGGAGCTTTGGGCATCTCGACTGGTCTTTTCTATGTACCTGGAAGCTTTTCTTCAACAAATGAAGTGATTTCACTATCTAAAATTGCTGCACGCTATGGAGGTATTTATATCTCTCATATGAGAGATGAAGCAGTTGATGTTTTGAAATCAGTAAATGAAACAATCAATATAGGCAAAGAAGCAAAAATCCCAGTTCAGATAACGCACCATAAAATTATTGGTAAAGATAATTGGGGCTTATCTTATGAAACCTTAAAACTGGTAGATAATGCTATTGAAGATGGTGTTAAAGTTAGCATTGATCAATATCCTTATACAGCATCCCAAACTTCTATTAGAGCCTTAATACCTCAATGGGCTCAAGCGGGAGGAAGGAACAACCTTTTGGCTCGAATAGATGATCCAGATACACGGCAACTTATAATTGACGAGATTATTAAGAGAATATTGTTTGATAGAGGAGGTGGGCATCCTAAAAATATCTTTATATCTAAAAGCTCATGGGATACTTCTATGGAAGGCAAAAACCTTGCTGAACTTTGCATAGAGAGAAATCTTGAGCCTAACCCTTACAACGCAGCAATGGTTGTTTTTGAAATAATCAAAGGTGGAGGTGCTACAGCTGTATATCATGCTATTAATTCTGATGATGTAGATAAAATTATGCAGCATCCTATGACATCTATTGCATCTGATGGTCCTATGACAGTATTTGGTGTTGGCTCACCACATCCTAGAACATATGGTACTTTTACACGTGTATTAGGAAGATACGTTAGAGATCGAAATATACTAAGTCTTGAGGAAGCTATTAGAAAAATGACTAGTTTGCCAGCACAAGTGCTATCGATTAGCAAAAGAGGTTTATTAAAAGAGGGGTACTTCGCTGATATTACTATTTTTGATCCTAGAACTGTAATTGATAATGCAACATTCCAAGAACCTCATCAATATGCTGTAGGGATAAACACCGTATTAGTTAATGGTGTTATTGTTGTAGAAAATGGTCTTCATAATGGTAATAGGCCAGGCAGGGTATTAAGAGGTTCTGGCTACAATCTATAATTGACTTTATATTTGCAAAGTCTAAAAGCTTTACAAAGTGGTCAAAACAAATAAACAAAGTAGATATTTTATAATTTAAGCAAAAGTTTATTAGCTTTGATCCTTTTTAGAGGCTAATATCTTAATTCTAAATTACATACATAACTACATTATTTGTATATATTATGATAAATTGTCACTTATTAATCATGAATAGGGATGATGTTTGATGTATATTAATGTTTTAAATAAAAGCTTGCTTGGCTTGTTAGTAGTTTCTGTTATTGCATCTAGTTGCGCTATCCCCAGATTGACTTATGATGAGAAAGTATTAGCTGATCGTCATTTCGTAAAAGTTGATCCAAACACTCTGAACTGTAAGCAGCTAAACGAGACAAGAATTCAAATATCAACACTTATCGATGATATTGCAGACAGACTTTTAACTGGTAAAACTAAATCTAACGCAAATATGTTTGCAGGTATCGGCACTCAAAATCCTGAAGTAGGTGAAAATTTCTTTGGCTTTAAATCTTCTGAAACTCCCAGAGAACTAAACGAATATAGAGAACTTAAGTTATTCCTGGAAGAGGTCGAAGATCTTCAAGTTCTGAAGTGCGTTAGATCCAGCTTAGATCAATAATTTACTTTTAAACTATAATCACTCTCTTGAGCAGTTAATTTATTCCCATAACTGTGGTTATATCCTAACCCTAAAAATCTATGTTTCTACTTTTGTAATATTTTAACTTCGCATAATATATATTATGTTAAATAATAAAGGTTTGAATTCCTATAAAGATGCAAGAAAATCTTTAATGTGCATTGTTATATCTTCTGGAGAGTCTTCTTGGATGAAATGGTTACCATCAACGGTGACTTCTTTAATGTTTACCCAAGATCTAACTTCATCTCTTTGAGAGCCAATTAACAAGAAACCTGGATCAGCATTAACGAACAACTTAGGAATATTTGATGCGCTATGGAAATTTGCATTCATCTTAATCTCATTATGAGTATCCAAAGGCTCTTCATTAAATGGAACGTTTCTTGGGAAAGTTAATGTTGGTCGTCTGTCTTCTCCCGAATTAATAAACGGTCTTAGATATTCGGCTCTTGTTTCTTCAGACATAGGTTTTATAGGATCATTAAATAATAATCTTTCAACAAAGAAGTTCTTATCTAAAATTAATTCTTCTCCAGCATCTGATCTAAATAACTTAAATATTTTGGTGCCTGCTTCAGGGAATTGATCCCAAGTTAACGGCACCGTAACTCCTTCCATAAAAGTTATTGATGAAATCCTATCTGAATGTAATCTTGCGTACTTTAATCCAAGGCCACAACCCCAATCATGAACGACAAGATTGATTCGTTTACCAAGGTCCAGATCATTCAATAATTTCTCTAAATAATCATACTGTCCATTAAAGCTGTAACCTGGGTTATCAATACCATCAAGTTTCTCAGAGTCTCCCATGCCCATAAGATCTGGCACGATTACCCTATGAGAGCTATTAAAATTGGGAGCTATATTCCTCCATAGATATGATGAAGTAGGATTTCCGTGGATAAAAACAATTGCATCGCCCTCACCCTCGTCAATATAAGCTAAATTCTTGTCTCTAACTTTAAAAAATTTCTTCAAATTAGTCTCTCGGAGGCAATCCTTTAACGCGTTGCAGAGTAATATCTGTTGCAGCCCTTCTATGCTTGCTTAATTCTTGATATCCCTCATCAGCCCACCAATTATCTGCGTCTTCTTCTGATGGAAAGGAAAATATAATAGTTCTTCCTGGCAAAGGTTCTACGCCTTCAAGAATCACTCGATTATCATCATATGTAATAAATGTACCATTGTGTTTTTGAAGAAATGCAAAGAAACCCTTTTCATAGATTCTATATTCATCTTTATCGAGGATGGTTAAATTAACCACCATATATACTGGAATGTTATCTGACATTAATTTCTCCTTTCAGTTAATTATTCTGTAGATTAATAAAATTGTAAACAACTGCGGCGCAAGACTCAGGATTTTCTATAACATTAAAATGCGCTGAATCTGGTATCAAATAAAACTTACTAAATGAAGATAAATAAAAAATGAGTGAATACGCTTAATAAGCGATCAAGAACACTATTAATCATTCCTAGGAAAACCTAAGTCAACTTTACTTTCAGCAGGATCAGGCCAACGAGTGGTTAAAGATTTAGTCTTTGTATAAAAATCAATTGATGATGGTCCAAATGCCTTAGTTTCAGAAAAGCCACTATCTTTCCAGCCACCAAAACTATGAGCGTATGTCGGCAATGGAATTGGAACATTTATTCCAACAGAACCAGCTTGAATTTCTTCAGACCATTTCTTCGCAACACCTCCATCACGAGTAAACAGAGCAGCGCCATTTCCTAATTGATGACTATGAGTTATTTGCATAGCTTCATCATAAGTTTTAGCCCTAACAAAACACAATACAGGTCCAAAAATTTCATTTTCATAAACTGACATTCCAGGCTTAACATTATCTATTAATGTGGGACCAACAAAGCACCCTTCCAATGAATTAGACCTATGCCTACCATCTACTACCAGTGACGCTCCATCTGGCTCAGCACTATCTATAAATGAATAAATTTTATCTTTATTTGCTTGAGATATAACCGGGCCTAGCTGAGTCTTCTCATCATCAGTTACTCCCATAACTAGATCAGGCATTCTTGATTGAATCTTAGAAATTAACTCATCTGCTATATCGCCAACAGCCACAACAACAGAAACAGCCATGCATCTTTGACCTGCCGCTCCAAAACTTGCAGATACAGCAGCATCTGCTGACATATCCAAGTCTGCATCAGGAAGAACGATCATATGATTTTTTCCACCACCAAGGGCTTGAACTTTTGTGTTGTGTTCAACTCCTAGCTTTTTCAAGCTCTTTGCAGCAACTGTACTACCAATAAATGCTAGGCCATCTACTTTTTCATGTTTGACTAAAAGTTCAACTATTTCTTTTTCACCATGTACAACGTTATAACAACCGTCTGGTAAACCTGCTTCATTCCATATATCTGCGTAAAGCCTCGAGATTGAAGGAACTTTTTCGCTTGGCTTAGCAATATAAGTATTACCAGTTACCAATGCCATGGCGCTATGCAATATAGGAATTAAGATTGGAAAATTAAAAGGGCCTACTCCAGCAATAACACCAATAGGAAACCTTAAGTCAGCTATATCAATCCCGCCTGCAACATTTTGACTATAGTTAGATGGGTAAAAATGCTGAACACCAGCAGCATGAGTTAATGCTTGAACTGCCCTATCAAGCTCAGCCTCAGCATCTGGTCGAGTTTTACCAGCCTCACTTATGCATATATCAATTATTTCTTTAGACCTATTAATAACGCCTTGTCTAAATTTTAAAATTAACTCCGCCCTGAAGCTTAATCCAGTTTTTGCCCAAGCTTTTGAGGCTTGATATGCAGATTCGACAGCCTTGTTAGCAACATCGTTTGTTGCATATAAGACCTCTCCAATTTCAGTGCCGTATGATGGGTTATATATCTTTGCTGAATTGTTAGATTCAGATGATGATTGTCCATTTATATAGCTTTCAACTTTGTACATATAATTTCTCTTTAGGTAAGTCGTGTAATATTTAATTTATACTTAAAAGTAACAATTGACTATCCTAACCACTTGACTAAAATAAATCAATCCATAAACTTTTGATATGCAAAATTTTGATATAGCCATAGTTGGTTTCGGTCCTGTTGGAGCAGCAGCAGCAAACATGTTTGCTCAAAGTGGATTTAATATCATTGTGCTAGAACCAAAACATGAAATTTGGGACATACCAAGGGCTGTTCATTTTGATGGGCAAACTCAAAGAATATTTCAATCAATGGAAATTTTTGATCAAATTCAAGAAATTATAGACCCTATATTAGGTGTTAATTTCATCAACAGAAATGGAAAAGAACTGTTGAGTGTAGGTTTTGAGAATCATCCTAAACTTAATGGTTACTATGATGGAGTAATGTTTAATCAGCCTAAATTTGAAGAAATATTAAGAAAGAATGCATCTAAATATAACAATATTGAATTAAAACTTGGCTGGCAAGTTGAAAAATTAGATTCCAAGATAGATACAAATATATTAGAGATAACTAATAAAGCAACAAACCAAACGGAATCATTAACATCTACTTACGTGCTTGCTGCTGATGGGGCTGATAGTTTTGTGCGTAGGAGCTTGAATATAAAAATGCATGATTATAAGTGTGATCAGGATTGGGTTGTTGTTGATTACTTAATAGATAGAAAATACAAAGTTTTAGATAAATCAAGATATCAAATTTGTGACTATAAAAGGCCAACCACCCTTCTCCCCATCACAAACAACCATATTCGATGGGAGTTTAAAATCAATCCTGAGGATGACCTCGATAAACTTGAAAGCGAAGAAAACATAAGGGCCCTCATGAAACCTCATATTTGGAGATTAAATCCTGATATTGATATTAATAGCGGCACTTTAATCCGGTCTAGTAAATACTCATTTCATGGATTGCTGGTTGATGAATTTAAAATTAAGAACTGTTTTTTAATTGGTGATGCGGCACACCAAACACCCCCTTTCCTTGGTCAAGGTCTCTGTCAAGGTATTAAAGATTCATATAACTTATGCTGGAAATTAAAAGGTGTAAGTGAGGGAATATTTAGCAAAAAAATTCTCGATACATTTACTGTAGAGAGGAGTGAAATTAATGATTTCATGATTCGGACTGCTATAAAACAAGGTAATGTTATTGGAACTCAAAATATGGTGAAGGCATTTATTAGGGATACGTTTTTTTCAATTGCAAAAATTTTTCCGAAAGCATTATCAGCATTAAAATTCCAATATAGCTGGAAATTAAATGATGGTTTAATTGATAAAGATTTATTTCCAAATAGCGCAAATGGGGTGATTATTCCTCAGCCTGACATTAATATTAAAGTTGACAACAAGCAATTTGATCAATACTTAGGAGAATCATTCTCACTGATAATTTTGAACGAAGATGAGACTCTAATTGATGATATATCCAACATTGAATTCATAGATATATTTAAGAATAATATCCATATTTTTAATAATAAGCACCCATTTTTAGAAGATGATAAGTTGAATAAATGGTCGCGTGAAAATTCGATATCTGCAGCAATCATTAGGCCTGATAAGCATATATATGGTTGTTGTGATGGAGTAGATATCATTAAAAAAATCGAAAAACTTGTTAAAAATCTTCATAATGAAGTATACGCTTAGATAAAGATTATGGATAAAGTCAGTTATAAAGGTCGAAAAAATGTTGAGAGGAAGTTAATAAGATCAGCCGCTGAATTGGTTGGATCTATTGGACCTAATCAGCTGTCAATAAGAGATATTGCTGATCACGCAGGTGTTAATCATGCTCAAATACATCATTACTTTGGTGGCAAACAAGGACTTTTAGAGTCTACCTATAAACAATTAGCCTTTGAGCATATGGAACAGCTAGAAAGACGCAATGTAAATCCTGATAATCTTGGCGAAGAGCCATTATCTGATATAACTGATAACTATTTTAGAGCAATTATAAGGGCTGTCCTTGATGATAAAATGGATCTAGTCAGAATTCAGGTAGACGCAGGTTACTCCATGTCTAGAAAAACTCTTGCTGAATTAACAAAATTATCAGGCCTAAAGAAACCAACTGCTGAAATAAAAGCTGCAGTAGCATTGGTTATGGCTCTTGAGTTTGGTTTTGCATCTATGAAAGATTATATAAAAGAAGTTTTAAAGATATCTGAAAAAGATCTACCTGTTTTTATGAACTTATTTTATGAGGCTAGAGAGCTAGGATTAAAGAAAGTTCTTAAGAAATGAAAGTATTAATATTTTTAATATTGCTTGTAAGTACAAGTATCTGCTCCAAGCCAAATGTAATTATCATACTCACTGATGATTTGGGCTGGGGTGATGTCTCATACCATGGAGGACATATTCCAACTCCAAACATAGATGCACTAGCTAAAAGTGGTGTTGAACTCAATAGGTTTTATGCAAGTCCTGTTTGTAGCCCAACAAGAGCATCATTATTAACGGGTCTTCATATATTTAATCATGGCATTATTAGACCCTTGGCTAATCCGACTGCAGAGCAATATGGACTCCCAGTTGATTTAAAGATAATGCCGCAATTTTTTAAAGAAGCAGGCTATCAAACAGCCCTATCAGGTAAATGGCATTTGGGAATGCATTTGGAGGAATATTGGCCTACAAACAGAGGTTTTGATCAAAGTTATGGTCACATGCTCGGAGGGATTGGATACTTTGACCACGTTCATTCATCAAGATTAGATTGGCATAGAAACGAGGAGCCCCTCTATGAAGATGGTTATTCAACAGAGCTTATCGCAAATGAAGCAGTCAGAATTATAGAAACCAAAGATCCAAATCGCCCTCTCTTTCTTTATGTTGCTTTTAACGCACCCCACACACCAATTCAGGCACCTGATCAAAATATAGAACTATTTAGCTATATTGAAGATCCATTAGATAGAGCATATGCAGCAAATGTTAATGCTTTGGATACTGAAATTGGAAAAATAATTAATTCAATAAAAGATCAAGGAATCTTAGAAGAAACAATAATAGTTTTTTTTAGTGATAATGGTCCTGTATTTGACATAAACCCTATCATTGCTGTCTTAGCACCTGGCTTGACAAAAGCTAGAGGGAGTACAGGTGGTCTTCCTGGAAGTAAAACATCTGCTCGCGAAGGAGGTATAAGAGTTCCTGCTAGCATAATGTGGAAAGGAGTTTTAGATAACTCAAAAAGTGATCAATATATATTTGTTCAGGATTTACTCCCAACTCTGTTATCAGCAGCAGAAATAGAAGTCAGCGATCTAACAGCCTTTGATGGAACTGATAAATGGCAAAATTTAATCACTGGTGATCTTCTAGCTCCAAATAATGATTTTGTTGGGACAAAAATCGTATTTGATGAGCGAGCTTTATTTAATGATGAATGGAAGTTGCATTTTAGAAAACCAGTAATGCTTGATGTAAAAGGTACTTATTCATTATTCAATGTAAATAATGATCCATTTGAATCAAAGGATTTGTCTAAGACTGAGGTAGAGATTTTTAACTCGATGAAAGCAACTATGATTGGCATGAAACAAAGAGAGGTAATACCATTAATTAACCCAGCTCACTTTTATAATTATGGAGACACTGAGGGAGGCCCTGTAATTGGATCACCATGGCTTGAAATGGACTATGATATTAGTGAATTCCCATCCCCAACTAAAAGTTTTTTTATAATGTTTTGGGTTTATATTAAAGCGTTTAAATATTATTGGATTGGACTTATTTTGTTCCTAACTGGTGTAATATTTTCGATTAAAAAACTTAGAGCCTCTAAATAATCTTACAAACTTCATCAAAATCTAATCTAGGCAACCTCTGAAAGATTTTAGTATGATCACCATAGCCTAAACAGCATAGAAAATTAGATTTAATGTTTGTATCAGCAAAAAACGTCTCATCGACTAATTGATTGTTAAACCCAGACATAGGTCCGCAATCTAGTCCCATAGCTCTAGCAACCATCATTAAATAAGCTCCCTGCAAGCTACTATTTCTAAAAGCAGTTGAAATATTCATTTCATCATTGCCTTTATACATAGGAGCAACATCCATGTGAGGAAATAATTTTGTCATGTGATCTGAAAAATCAAGATCATAACCAATAATTGCAACAACTGGTGCGGTCACGACCTTGGGAATGTTATTAGGTAGTAAAGCAGGCTCAAACTTAGCTTTTTCAGCTTCAGATTTTACAAATACAAATCGGGCTGGAGAACAATTTGTACTTGTAGGGCCCATTTTAATGAGATCATATAAAGAACGAATCATGGCATCACTAACATCTTTATCTTGCCATCCATTCATACTTCTTGCTTCACCAAATATAAGGTTCAAAGCTTCTTCATCTAGAGGATTGGTTCGCTCTTTTAAATCTTTAAATTTGTCTTGTGCGGCAGTAACTATTTGTTTTTGCTCTTCTGTTAAATCATCTAGCATTATTTATCCTCCTCAGGATTCATAGGTATTTCACCCCTCTCAACCATTGCCACCACTTGATCAAGCCTTGGGTTTTTTCTTACTTCTTCAAGTTGATCATTAGGCACTGATACACCAAATGATGATGGAGCAAAGGGTCCATACTGAGCCATGATTGTATCTCTAAATGGTGTTTTTTCAGGAGGATGAGAGGAATCTAAGAAATCACCATCTGTCCAATGTTCATGTGTAAAACCATATGCATCTCTCCAATAGTCATACATTTGACTTCCTAATAGGTGTCTACCAATTCCCCACTCATGAGGATATTTATCTACTGATTTTAGATGATGATGACCAGCCATTAAATCATCCACCGAACCAGATACTTCATAGCCTGCGTGACCATATGGAGCAAAATCTCCTTCTCCAGGAAATTGAACATTGTTTAATATATGATGATCTGCAGGTATATCCCCTGTGTCTGCTCGCATAAATGCACCCATATGATCTGAGCCATCAGGTCCCATAATGTAATTTGTTACAAGCAAGCCTAAGTTCTCTGAATACCACCTTATTGACTCTTTTGCGTCTTTACAGTTTATAGCTGTATGACCTACCCTCTTAACAGATGTTCTTAAGTTATAAACCCACTTATCATCTTCCAGTTGCCATTCATCTGAGGCTTGACCAATTCTCTGCAGTTCATTCACCCGATCCTCATCATTAGGAGAATTTGATTTTATCCTCTCTGTGCTGTTACCAGTATTTAGTTTTGGTGATGTTTTGATTTCAGGGTCAATTTCATTAATTCCATAATAAATTTCTATTTCTAAGCCCTCTGGATCAATTAATGTTACTTTTTTACCTCCACCTGGCTCATCATTATCAACGATTTCAACATTTAGATTAGTTGATAAATTTTGAAGATCCTCAAAAGCATTCACCTTATATGCCATTCCAATGCACTTATTTTGATCTCCCTTCGATGCAACATATATATATGGGTATGAGCCAGAGCCCTTAAAAAAAATAGAATTGTCTGTTTCATATGCTAGCTGACAACCAAAATGGTTCATGAACTCTTTTTGTTTATCTAGGTCAACTAATTCGAAACGTGTAAAAATTAAATCAGTAATTTTACATATTGGTTGTGACATACTCTTTCTCCTTTAAAAGTCTGTTTAATTCTTCCCACAACAGATCGTTATATGTGTTTGGGCCATCACCGTAAAGCTTATTTATCTCAGGCTCCCATTCTCCAGTAACATAATCTAGGATGCCTTCTTTATAACTATTTCTATTAGAAATAGTCTCCCAGTATTTTTTAAGATATGGAAGTTTATTACTTTCAAAAACACTGCCAAATCTCATTTCTTGAACTCTATGCAAAAGTGACGTCATGCAGCAATCTATTGCTGTATATTTATCACCCATCATAAATTCTCTCTGATGACTTAATACTGCTTCAATAGTAACAAGGTGTCTGGCTAACATCAGTGTCATCTTTTTATTCAAACTTCTTGGCGGTTTACCCAAAATTCGTAACAGGATAAAGATAGGAACTCTCTTTTTAATAGAGTGCTTGGTTGAATAATCCCAAATAATACTAAAGACAGATCTTTTGCATATCATTTTAACTAGTAATGGAGCAGAAATACCTCCGGCAGTAGTTCCTAGAGTCTCTCCAAGCTCTTTGGTCTCGTCTAATGTTACAAATTTCAATAGGTCATCAAAAGTATCATTATCAAGACTGCTAGGAAATAATTCTTCTCCTTGATCAGGATATTTGACATCTATGTGCCTCATTATTTTTATGCTGTCAGGGATTGGCAGATCATCATCAATAAGTGTTGGTGCAAGATTCTTAGGATTTAATTTTTTATATTCTTTGGTTAGATGATCTCCTCTTGATTCCAAATAAATTAAATTATATTTATACGTTATTTTTTTTTCGGACAGAGCTACCCTTGCCATATTTGATGCAACTGACTCACCATATCCATATAGTTCTAAGCTCATTAACGAATAATTATTTTTTTAATCTTGAAAGTAAAACATAATTTTTAATTTTATCCAACTGGATAGCAAAATAAGAATAATTTTTATAATTTTTAACCACTTGGTTATTGTTTTTTTCTATCCAAGTGGTTAGAATTAAAAATAATTCATTTTCCGGGAGAAAAAATGGTTAAATCCTATAAAAATATTTACTTATCAACATTACTCTTTACTGCGGTAATTTCATTCACTCAAAACACCTTTGCTCAATCATCTGATAATTCAAGATTAGAAGAAGTGGTTGTTACTGCTCAGAAAAAAGAACAAGGGCTAGCTGAGGTGCCTATTTCGATCTCAGTAATGTCAGGTGAACGAATGTCTCAGCTAGGTGTTACAACACTTGAAGGGTTATCAACACATGTACCGGGACTAGTTATTAATAAAGGTGCTGGTGAGATGAACATTTACATGAGAGGTGTAGGTTCTGGAGCAAACAAAGGCTTCTCACAATCAATTACTCAATTTATTGATGGAATGCCTATCATAAGAGGTCAGCAATACCTTACTCCTTTGCTTGATGTTGAAAGAGTTGAGGTCTTAAAAGGCGCTCAAGGTGTTTTGTTTGGTAAGAATACTATTGGCGGTGTGATAAATGTTGTTAGCAAGTCTCCTATCATTGGTGGGGATACAGATGGAAACTGGTCAATGGAATATGTTCCAGAGTGGAGTACTAAAAAATTACAAGGGGCGATGAATATTCCTGTTAATGATACTTTTGCTATGAGATTGGCTGCGTCAATCGAAGATTCGGATGGGTGGGTAACCAATCAATTTCTTAATAAAGATGAGCCCTCGAATGAGGCCAAAGCTTTGAGAGCAACACTGTTATGGGATCTTGGAGAGACAGAAATCGATTTAAAATTATCAACAGCTACAAGTGAGAAAAGTGGTCAAGAAACAGGTATATCTGTTTATAGAACAGTTGGTCCATTAGGTTTAATGGCACAAAATGGTTATACAGCTGCATTTCTAGCAGTAAATATTCTTAATAAACATTACTCTGATATGGTAACTGGAGTTCCTGGAAGTACATATGTTAACAATGGTCAGGGAGAAAATCCTACAGGTGGTGAAGTTAATTCAGATAGTGCAATCTTAAATATTACTTCTTCTTGGGGTAATCATGAGATTAAGTCTACAACTACGTATTCAACTTATGATTATACTTGGGGGCTTGATGCTGATTTTGGTCCAATGGATTTTCTTTCAACTGATAGTTTTCATGATTTTTCATCTCTCACTCAAGAATTTGTTATTACCTCTCCTACCAGCGACAAATTTGAATACATAGCTGGTTTCTACTATGACGATATCGAGTATTGGTCACAAAATAATGGAACTCTTCAAACCGATTTTGGAGGCAAGTTTGGTCAAACATTCCCTGCGCCTGATTTATTTGCCTTTCAAACTCGTGGAAGGTTTAGCGCTCAAACAGCGGCAACTCACACTCTTTTTGACCAACAATCAACTAGTAAATCAATTTTTGCTGAAGGTACTTGGTATCTAAATGATAGGCTAACAATGATAGCTGGGGTTCGTAAATCTGAAGATGATAAAGATTTGAAAGGATCTCAAGTGATGAGTTCTAATGTTACCGGTGGTGTAAGTATTAATACGCCAACAATGAATCCTGTTATTTTGGGTGTTGTAAAAGTGTTACTTGATAGATCTCCGTATAACTTTCCTTTACAAAAAAGATCAGAGAGTCATACCACCCCATCTGTAAAATTTATATATGAAGCGACAGATTCAACTAGATTGTATCTAAGTTATGCAGAAGGTTATAAAGCTGGCGGCTTTGATGGATCAGAAAATGCACCTCAAATAAATGCTACAACCCCTGCGCCTACATTCCAGTTTAGGCCAGAAGAAGCCTCTACTATTGAGTTGGGAGCTAAGATTAATATTCCCGAAAATTCATTCAGAGCAAATATTGCATATTTCTCTACAGACTATGAAGATTTACAAGTTTCTGCTTTTAATGGATCAGCATTCGTTGTATCCAATGCAGCTCAAGCTGAGATTGATGGGCTAGAAATGGACATGACTTGGGCGCCAACTGATAGCTTCCTGGTCGGCGGTTCAGTTACATCATTAGACTTTGCATACAGCTCATTTGATACAGGAGCATGTACTGCTGATCAAGAATTTTCAAATAGATTGGCAACTGGAAGTAGAAGCTGTACCCAAGACCAGACAGGTCAAGCTGGTAACTATGCACCAGAATTATCTGCAAATATATTCATGAATTACTTCCAAGCATTAAGCAATGATAAGCAAATGGTTCTATCACTCAATGCAAACTATCAAGATGAATTTGGTTCTGCTGGTGACAACGATCCACTTGGAATTCATGAATCTGCAACAAAGATTGATGCAAGTGCAACAATGGTCATGGCTAATGGTCTAGAAATCTCATTGTTTGGTAGAAACATTACTGATGAGCAAGTAGGCACACAAAGTATCGATTTGCCATTGGTGAACGGCTCTCATTTCATGCTTTGGGAGAGAGGTAAAGAAATTGGACTTAGCTTAAAAGCTAATTTTTAATATAAATTTTTTGACTTAATAATTACTTCCCCTTTTAATTATTAAGCACTTCTAAGGGCATGATGTTTTATTTAGTTATTCATTTTGCCCTTTTTTTAGATGGAGTTATGAAATGGGTTTTAAATTAGGAAACATATATGGAAAAGCGGCATTAGTAAAAAATGATGCCTTTTATAATCTTTCAGAAATATCTAATGGGGATGTATCTGATAACCCATCAGAAGTAGTTAGCAACTTATATGCTATTGCTAAACTTTATTCTGATATAGATGAATTTGCTCCATCTGGAAAATTAGATGATGCAGTTATGGGCCCACCGATAACTGGTTCAAGGAATTGTTTTGCTGTTGGATTAAATTATAGAAATCATGCAGAGGAATCTGGAATGGAAATACCACCCTTCCCTATGATCTTTACCAAACATACATCATGTATAAATGGACCATTTGATGATATTGAAATGAGAAGTGATATTGTTGATTATGAGGCTGAGTTAGTTGTCGTAATTGGAAAGCAAGGTAAAAATATTACTAATGATGAGGCTTGGAATCATGTTGCTGGTTTAACAGTTGGCCAAGATATATCCGATAGATCTGTTCAGTTTCATGCAACACCGCCTCAGTTTAATCTTGGAAAATCATTTGATACCTTTGGACCAATCGGACCTATCTTAGTCTCACCAGATGAATTTGAAGATAAAAACTCATTAGATCTTGAGTGTTCTGTTAATGGTGAATTGAGACAAAAAGATAATACAAATGATTTAATTTTTGATATTCCATATATTATTTCTTACATATCTGAATTTATTACACTAGAACCTGGTGATTTAATATTTACAGGCACTCCAGCTGGTGTTGGTGCAACTCAAGGTAAACTTCTCAAAGATGGCGATATTCTTTCAACGACTATTGGGGGTATTGGAAGGATGGAAAATAAGTGTGTAAGAATCTCAGATCATAGCAAT
>Ga0209308_10002685_pt1 | contig 15189 bp, 10 predicted proteins | sample COGITO_mtgs_1204_3_FD_184806 | JGI IMG/M metagenome (GOLD analysis project Ga0209308, IMG submission 184806) | Pelagic marine microbial communities from North Sea - COGITO_mtgs_120405 (SPAdes) (version 2) | ecosystem: Environmental > Aquatic > Marine > Epipelagic ...
CAGTCTTGATGTGTGTTTAATTCTTTATAATTTTGATTGTTATTGATCGTTTCAAGAATTTGATTAATCGTTGTTAGCGCATCTCCTTGCACCCAACAATGAGAAGCAACTCTTCCATGGTTAATTGGTTTTGGTTCTAAATCTATATGCATTACTTTTGCATTGGGGTAAAGTTTACCTGCATCTGCAGCGTGAGAAGCTAGACTTGTACCAACCGCAATAATCAGATCTGATTGTTGAAAGCATTCTCTTGCAATATCAGATGAAAATCCACCAGCTACATTTAATGAAAAATCATGATCTTCAAACAAGCCTCTTGCTGGCAATGTGGTTGCAAGCAAAGCTCCTATTTTGTCAGCAAGCTTAACAATAGATTCTTTAGCTTTAGATTTTATAGCTCCAAGACCACCAATAATAATTGGTTTTTTTGCACTCTTAATTATTTCTAGAGCATTGTGTAGATACTTTGGATCGGGACCTGGTCTTTGAAGATCCCAATTTAAAGAAGAGGACGGCAAAGGCTTTGCGTCTTCCAGATACTCTGACTCTTGCAAATCAAAAGGAACTCCCAACACAATGGGTATTTGTTTAGTTCTAGCTTTAAAAAAAACTTCTCTAACGGTATGAAATAATTTTTTTGGATGTCTGATAGAATAGTATTCAACTCCACATGCATTTACAAAAGGAGCTTGTTCTAATTCTTGGTTATACCAATTTGCTTTTAAAGGAGATTCTCCAACAAAAACTACCAAAGGAATTTTTGCTCTCGCAGCTGTAGTGAGAGCAGTCATAGTTTGAGTTAATCCAGGTCCGCAAGTAACAGTAGCAACACCGATTTTATCTTTTGCCCTTGCATATCCCATGGCCATTGAAACTGCACAGTGCTCATGTCTCGAATAAAAAAAATCAACGCCTTTATCTGACATGGCAGAAGACCAATGCATATTTCCATCTCCTAGCAATCCAAATACTTGGTTAACATCTTCTGCTATAAAGGCATCAGCTAAAGCGTCATAAAAATGCATAAATTTTTAATTTTGATAAATTGTTTTTTGTTTAAATTTATTAATCTTAGCTCAAAATACTGCTTTAAATAAGAAAAATATTAAAAACAAACTCCTTTAACTTTTTCATTATACTGAGTATATTCTTTTTAATATTATAACTAATAAGGGGAATAATAATGAATAAAAAATTAGTAAGTCTTGTTGCGGCAGTATTTATGTTTGCAACAAATGCTGGAGCGGTAGATTTTTCTGGTAAAACAGTTGAATGGTTAATTCCATTCTCTCCGGGAGGTGGTTCGGACAAGTGGTCAAGATTTTATGCACCAATGTTGTCAAAAGCTCTTCCAGGAAATCCAAATGTTGTTGTAAATAATTGTCCGGGTGGTGGAGGAACTACTTGTACAAATAAATTTTCTACAATGAAAAATGGTGATGGGTTAACTATTTATGGTGATTCAGGATCTGTTAAATTTCCTTATCTTCTAGGAGATAAGAGAGTTAAATATGAATATAAAGATTGGAGCAAAACAATTGTTCTAGCAACACCTACAGGTGGAGTTGCTTACACATCTTCAAAATTTTATAAATCAAAAGCTGATTTTAAAAAGCTACAAGGTGTATCTTTAAAATTTGGAAGTAATGGTGCTACATCTTTAGATCTAATTCCACTTCTTGCATTTGAAATGCTAGGTTTACAAGTGAAGCCAGTATTTGGAATGAAAGGTAGAGGACCTTCTAGAGTAGCGTTTGAACGTGGTGAGACAACAATTGATTATCAAACTACTTCATCTTACAAATCCAAAGTAACTCCTATGGTAAAAGAAGGCAAAGCTGTGCCATTGTTTACATGGGGTGTTGTTAACTCAAGCGGTGTTATTGAAAGAGATCCTACTTTTCCAAATTTACCGCATTGGGCAGAATACTATGAATCAGTTCAAGGCAAAAAGCCATCTGGTCCAGCTTTTAGAGTTTGGAAAGCCTTCTTAACTGCAGGATTTTCATCTCAAAAAATGGTGTTCTTACCAACAGGTACGGATCCAGCAATTGTAAAAGCTTACAGAGATGCTTTTGTAAAAGTTACTGAATCAGATGAGTTTAAAAAAACTAGAAACAAAAGATTAGGGGTTTACAATCAGGTAACCGGATCTGGCGTTGAAGGTATTTTAAAAGCAGCGATGATTGTTCCTGCTGATGATTTAAAATGGTTAAAAAACTTCGTTACTACAAAGTATGGAGTTAAGTTTTAATCATTAATAAACTTTAAAAAAAAGGCCACTTGATTAATATTAAGTGGCCTTTTTAATTATATGCTAGATTCTCTTTTAAGTGCATTTGTCTTAATCTTTTCAGGTGAGCATTTTTTATATTTACTATTAGGAGTATTTCTAGGAATTTTTGTTGGAATTTTACCAGGACTTGGAGGGATAGTTGGCTTCTCCGTTCTGATGCCTTTTATTTATGGAATGGACCCTGTTTCAGCTTTGGCAATGTTGATTGGTCTAATTGCGGTAGTGCCAACGTCAGATACTTTTACTTCGGTATTAATGGGAATACCAGGATCAACTGCTTCTCAAGCAACTGTATTAGACGGTTTCTCATTAGCTAAAAAAGGACAAGGTGCGAGAGCTTTAGGGGCAGCATTCTCTGCTTCGTTATTTGGTGGTTTATTTGGTGCGGTCATTCTTACTTTAATAGTCATTATTGCAAAACCAATTATTTTATTTTTCGGATCCGCAGAGCTTTTTATGTTGGGAATATTAGGCATAAGTATGGTGGGAGTTTTGTCAGGCGACAGTCTTATAAAAGGATTCTTAGCTTGTGGACTGGGTCTTTTACTTGGATCTATAGGTAGCGCTCCTGCAACTGGAGAGTGGAGATTAGCATTTGATTATTATTATTTATATGATGGACTTAAAGTGGTCACGATCGGACTGGCTGCATTTGCAGTGCCTGAAATTTGTGACTTATTAAGAAAAAATAAAACCATCGCTCTTAAAAAAGAACCATTAGGAAGTGGATGGATGCAAGGTTTGCGAGATACTGTAAAAGAAAAATGGATTGTTTTAAGATGTTCTGCACTTGGTTGTTTAGTGGGAATTCTTCCGGGCCTTGGTGGAAGTGTGGTTGATTGGATTGCTTATGGACATGTTGTTCAAACATCTAAAGATAAAAGTCAATTTGGAAAAGGAGACATCCGTGGTGTTATTGCTCCAGAGTCAGCAAATAATGCAAAAGAAGGTGGGGGATTAGTTCCCACATTATTATTTGGTATTCCTGGAAGTGGAAGTATGGCCGTTTTTCTTGGAGGGTTGACCTTACTTGGAATTGAACCAGGACCCGGCTTAATTACTGGAAATTTGCAATTTGTTTATGTAATGGTTTGGTCTTTAGCTTTAGCTAATGTGATTGGTGCGGGAACTTGTTTTTTTCTATCAGGTAAAGTTGCTCACATAACAAGAATACCATATGGAATTCTTGCTCCATTCATGATCATGATTATTTGCTTTGCGGCATTTCAGGTCACGAGAAGTGTTAATGATATATTCATTTTGGTTGTTCTAGGTGCATTTTGTACTTTGATGAAAAACTTTAATTGGCCAAGACCCGCTTTGTTAATTGGGTTTGTTTTGTCCGATACTTTAGAAACTTATCTTTACCAAGCTGTTCAATTTTATGATTTTAAATTCTTATTAAAGCCAGGTGTTATTGTTATTTTTTTAATTACAATCTTTTCTGTTTACTTAGGTTCGAACATGTCTAAAAAGAAAGAAGTAACCCTAAAATACACTGTAAAAGATTTATTCAAGTTTAATGTTCAAAACGTATTTTTGTTTATTATTCTGATTTTTTTTGCTGCCTCAGCTTATGATTCTTTCCAACATCAGTTGATGGGTGGAATTTTCCCTGGCTCAGTTTCAGTTATTATGCTTTCGCTTTATACTTACGTTTTATTCTTTAACAATAAATTATTAGCAACCATGATCAATACAACTTTCACAACGAAGGATACTAAAGATTTATTCAAGGCATTTTCGTGGATTGTTTTGTTAGTTGTCCTATCTAGTATTTTTGGTTTTATCATTGCAATCGTTGCTTTTTTTATAGCCTTAATGAAAAACAAAACTACTTTAAGCATGGTTAAAATTTTAATTCTAACTGGATGTGGTATTTCAACAATTATTACCTTGTCTTACTTTATGGTTCTAGATTTTCCTCCAGGATTGCTTCAGCATTTTGTTAAATTACCTTGGCCATTTAAGTAATATAATTTTTTTGAATTTAAACTTTTCTTATAGCTCTAGCTATTTTTATTCTATCTTGAGGTATCTTATTTTTAAATTTTTTTTTAAGTGTTAATTTTCCAATCATTTTTTGATGGATGGAGATAGCTTTTGACATATGTGAAGAAAGTTTCATTTCTTTTAAAGTTTTTACTACCTCATTCATTTCATCAGATCTTCTAAGCCCGTGTAGAGCAGATCGTTCCATAAAATAATCTGCTAATTTTTTTATATTTTTAATACCCAGTGTTTTTTCTGCAGACAAAAGAATTCTGTCGTGAATGCCAATTTTTTCAGAGGCAGTAATACATTCTGTTAATAAAGATTCAACTCCCTTGATCATGATGGATCTTAACATTTTTACAACAGCAGCTTTTCCAATTTCTGAACTTTCCCACTCATAATTAAATTTTAGTTTTTTTAATATTTTTTTAATTTTGGTATTGTTAGAGCCTGCAACTAACATTTTTGTTTTATGTCCTAACGGATGAATAGGAGCCATAATTGCCAAGTCATAGTAGGTTGCTCCTGAAAACTTAATTATTGTATTAGTTTTTATTTTAGTACCAGGAGACACGGAGTTTCCATCTAAATAAATATGATTTTTGTTTAAGTGTTTTGAAATTTTCTTTGCAGCGTTTGCTGATTGTTCTGCCGTAACAACGGAAATAATTATATTTGCTTTTTCAGCAAGTTTTTTTGGATTGTTAAATAGCTTAATTTTTGTCTTTGTGTATTGTTTTTTAATAGATATTTCTGAACAGAAATTTTTATCAAAAGCACATATATTAATTGATTTCTCTTTTCTTAAGCTTTTTGCAATTGCCTGACCCGCCTCACCAAAGCCTACAAGACCTACAGTTAAGGTTTCTTCATTGGTAGAGCTATTCATATTTAAGGCCTTTATTTTTCAAACGCTCTCGCATTTCATAAATATCAAGACCTAATTCGCCTTTTTTAAAGCGTTCTTTTTTTTCATTTTCATTTTGAATACGTAGTTTTGATTTTTTCAAAACCTCTTCTGCCTCAGCAAACCTAACCACGCATACACCATCGTCATCTGCAATTATAATATCTCCTGGATTAATAATTTCTTCTGCACATATAATTGGAATATTCACAGAGCCCAATGTTTCTTTTACTGTACCTTGAGCAAAAATAGTCTTAGACCATACTGGAAATTGCATTTCCGTTAATTCCTTAATATCTCTTACCCCTGCATCAATAATCAATCCAATACATCCTTTTGTCTTTGCGGAGGTTGCAAGAAGATCACCAAAATATCCTGCATTAGAGGGGGAGGTTGGAGCGATCACCATTATGTCTCCCTTTTTAATTTGTTCTATAGCAACATGAACCATCCAGTTATCACAAGGTGGAACCGATACGGTTACTGCAGAGCCTGCAATTCTTGAACCTAAATAAATAGGTTTTAAGCGATCTGCCAACAACCCCTTTCTACCTTGTGCCTCATGAACTGTTGAGACCCCACAATTTTGTAATTCTTGGATTATTGCTTGATTAACTCTATTGATTTTTTGGATAACTACGTTACTCACGATAACTCATCCACACACGATGGAAATACAGTTTGAAAACCTTCGGCATATTTTGCTTGTTTACCACCAGACTGACCTCCTGAATTTCTTCTAAAATGATTAGCTCTATTTTCTGCAACATTTGTATAATAATTCCAAAGATGCTGCTGTCCTTCCATGCACTCAATTGCTTTTCTTTTGTTTTCCCAAACATCACTAATATCTAAAAAAATATTTGGCACCCAACCCATTTGTTCAGTTTGGTGTGGTTCAAATAAGTATAACTGAGGCGATCCTAATATTTTTTCACCTGGGTTGTGACCCCAAGCCTGCGCAATCATTCTGCATTTTAAAACAAATTCTGTCGTATACATGTGATCGGTATTGTATTGATCATATTTTGAATGAGTGAACATAAATTGAGGTTGAACTCTTCTTATAATATCAACTAACATCAACTCTTCTTTTGCACCTAGTTTTAATGGATAGTCTCCTAGATCAAGAAAAATTAAATTATGAACATTTAATTCTTTGGAAGCATTTTCTGCTTCTTTTTTTCTAATAGATTTGACTTTTTCTAAAGTCATGCCTCCTTGCTTCCATAGCTTCGCACTTTCGCCTTTTTCTCCAAAAGATAAGCAAACTACAGTAACTTCGTAACCAAGTTTTTGGTGCAAAGCTATAGCTCCACCACACCTCCACACAAAATCAGCAGCATGAGCAGATATAACTAAAGCTTTTTTTTTCCCTGACATTCTAATTTTGATATAATATATACAAAAGATAAATTATACTAAATTATATTAATTATGAATGATCAATTAAAAATACCTTGTATCTTTATGAGAAGCGGAACTTCAAGAGGTCCTTACTTTCTAAAAGATGATCTACCAGCAGATGTTCAAACTAGAGATAAAGTGTTGTTGGCAGTAATGGGATCTCCAGATAACCGACAAATAGATGGTTTGGGTGGAGCTGAACCAGTCACAAGCAAAGTAGCCATTATTTCAAAATCCGATGAAGAAGGTATTGATGTTAATTATCAATTTGCCCAGGTAAAAATAGACGAGCCCATCGTTGATACAAAGCCGTCTTGTGGAAATATTCTTGTGGGTGTGGGTCCATACTCCATAGAAAAAGGACTGGTAGAAGCGCAAGAAGGCTCTACTAAAGTTGTCATCCGCGATGTTAATACGGGTATGAAAATTGAAGAAGTGGTGCGCACCCCAAATAAAATTGTTGCTTATGAGGGAGATTTAAAAATTGATGGGGTTCCCAATCCAGGGTCACCAATTGATATCAATTTTTTAGAAGTGATTGGATCGAAAACTAAAAAGCTATTTCCCACTGGCAATAAAATAGATGTAATTGATGGGATAGAATGTTCCATGGTTGATTCTGCAATGCCTATGCTTTTATTTAGAGCTAAAGATTTTGGTCTTACAGGAAACGAAAGTCATTTAGAGCTTAATCAAAAACAAGATTTAATTGACAAGATGAATAGCATTAGACTTAAAGTTGGAAAAATGATTGGTTTTGGGGATGTGACCAAATCTGTTATTCCCAAAATGGCATTACTTTCAAAATCAGAAACAGGTAGCATTAGATCAAGATATTTTATGCCTTGGCAATGCCATAGCTCACATGCAATTACGGGAACTGTTTGTCTAGCGACGGCTTCAAAATCTAAAGGAACTATATGTAATGACTTTTACTCAGACTTTTCAGATGAGGGAGAATTTGCAGTAGAGCATCCAACCGGTTCTTTAAAAATAAAAGTTAAATTAAAAAGAGAAGGGGAAGAGATTGTGGATGTAGTAGCAACGACGACTAGGCACGCAAGACTAATTATGTCTGGTGAAGTTCAAATACCAAAATCCCTTCTAAAATAGATGGATCTTAAATTAAAAAATAAAAGGTGTGTGGTAACTGGTGCTAGCCAAGGATTGGGAAGGGCTATTGCAACAATTCTTGCTTCAGAAGACTGTGAATTAGTGCTAGTTGCTAGAAGAAAAAAACCCCTTCAAGATGTTGCTAAATCGATAGCTAAAAAATATAAAACAAAAGTATTTATTCTCTCATTGGACGTCACTTCTAAAAATGCAGATGTAAAAATTAAGAATTTTGCTTTAAGTAAACTTGGCTCTATTGATGTTTTAATCAATTCGGCAGGAGGATCTAGGCCTACTACCTGGGATGCACCAGAAAGTTTTTGGGAGGAGGGCATGAATTTAAATTTTACTGCTTTAAGAAAATTAACGACAAAAATTATTCCTATCATGAAGAAGAACAAGTGGGGTCGTGTCATTAATATTACTGGATCTGTTGAGCCTAGAGAAGTGAATGTAGCTAATGCTGCAAAATCTGCAGTTCATGCCTGGTCCAAAGGACTTTCAAGAATTGTTGCAAAAGATAAAATTACCATAAACAATATATCTCCAGGAAGATTAAAAACAGAGCAGATTTTAAAGAGAAGACACCCTAATTTAAAAGAGAGAAAACAGTTTATTAAAGAAAATATTCCCGCAGGGTACTTTGGGGAGCCTGAAGATCTTGCAAATTTAGTAGTTTTTTTATGTTCGCCTCTAGCGAGATATATAACTGGTGAATTACTACATGTAGACGGCGGTATGAAGAAATTTGCACATTAGTAGTTGCAATACTTAGGTTTTATCATTAATTATCCTCGAACATGAAAAGCAAAAATAGTTTCAAATCTTTATCAAAACTAAATGTTGGAAATAAAGAATACAATTATTATAGTTTACCCGAGGCCGAAAAAAATGGTCTTGAAGGAATTGGCAGGCTTCCAAAATCTTTAAAAGTTTTATTAGAAAATCTTCTTCGATATGAAGATGATGCTTCGGTTACTAAAAATCAAATTCTAGCTATGAAAGAGTGGCTAAACACCAAAACTTCTAATACGGAAATTGCATACAGACCAGCACGAGTTTTGCTACAAGATTTTACAGGAATTCCGGCTGTCGCAGATCTTGCAGCAATGAGAGAATTAGTTAAGAAAAAAAATAAAGATCCTAATAAGGTTAATCCTTTGTCTGCAGTTGATTTGGTAATCGATCATTCTGTTCAAGTAGATACAAATGCAACGAAAGATTCTTTAGATAAAAATGTTAAAAGAGAATTTGAACGAAATGGTGAAAGATATGAATTTTTAAAATGGGGCGCTCAAGCTTTTGATAATTTTAGAATTATTCCACCAGGAACAGGAATCTGTCACCAAGTAAATTTAGAATATTTATCCAAAGTAGCATGGACTAAAAAACATGATGGAGAAGAGTATGTTTATCCGGATACATGCGTTGGAACAGACAGTCACACAACTATGGTTAATGGTCTTTCCGTTTTAGCTTGGGGTGTGGGTGGAATTGAAGCCGAAGCTGGAATGTTAGGTGAGCCTGTATCCATGTTGATACCAGAAGTTATCGGATTTGAAGTGACTAATAAAATGCCAGAAGGAACTACAGCTACAGACTTGGTGTTAACCGTAGTTAAGCAATTAAGAGACAAGGGCGTAGTTGGAAAATTCGTAGAGTTTTATGGAGAAGGGTTAAAAAATCTAACATTAGCAGACAGAGCTACCATCGGTAACATGGCGCCTGAGTACGGAGCTACTTGTGGCTTTTTTCCTGTGGACGAAGAAACATTAAAATATTTAAGATTTTCAGGAAGAGATGAAGAGACTGTTAAGCTAGTAGAAGATTATGCAAAAGCTCAAGGACTTTGGGCAAGCGATGATGTTGTGTTCACGGATACAGTTTCATTAGACATGTCTACGGTAGTTCCAACTATTTCAGGACCCAAAAGACCACAAGACAAAGTGTTATTAACAGAAGCTTCTACAGATTTTAAAAAAGTTTCAAAAGAAATTATTAAAAGAGATGAACCAAAAACAGTAGAGGTAAAAGGTGCTGATCATTCATTATCTGATGGAGATATAGTAATTGCAGCAATCACTTCTTGTACCAACACTTCCAATCCAAATGTTTTGATTGGAGCTGGTCTTTTAGCAAAAAGAGCAGTTGAATTAGGTCTGGATGTAAAACCTTGGGTTAAAACATCTTTAGCACCTGGCTCTCAAGTAGTGACTGATTATTTAGAAAAAGCAGGATTAAATGTTTATTTAGATAAATTAGGATTTAACTTAGTTGGGTATGGCTGTACCACTTGCATCGGTAATTCAGGACCTTTGCCGGACAATATTAATAACGCTATTTTAGACAATGACTTATTGGTTACTTCTGTTTTGTCTGGAAATAGAAACTTTGAAGGAAGAATTAGTCCAGTAGTAAAAGCTAATTATTTGGCATCACCCCCATTAGTAGTAGCCTATGCCATTGCTGGAAATATGAACTTTGACATGTATAAAGATTCTCTTGGAAAAGACAAAGAAGGAAAAGAAGTTTATTTAAAAGATATTTGGCCAACTAATAAAGAGATTGAAGATACTCTTTTAGTTTCTCTAAATGCAGAAATGTTTAAAAGCCGATACGGAAATGTAGAGCAAGGTCCAAAAGAGTGGCAAGAAATTAAAACAGACTCTACTAGTATTTATGAATGGGATGAAGGTTCGTCTTATGTAAAAAGACCCCCATTTTTTGATGACATGACAGATCAGCCAGAAGGATTTAAAGAAATTAAAGATGCAAGGCCATTAGTTATACTTGGGGATATGATTACCACAGATCACATTTCACCAGCAGGAGCTATTCCTAAAGATAGTCCAACAGGTGATTATTTTATGAAGTATCAAATTGTTCCAAAAGACTTTAACTCTTACGGAGCTAGAAGAGGAAATCATGAAGTGATGATGAGAGGAACTTTTGGAAATATCAGAGTTAAAAATGAAATGGCACCTGGAACCGAAGGTGGATTCACAAAAATTTATCCAGAGGGAAAAGAATCAACAGTTTTTGATGCTGTTATGGAATATAAAAAAAGAGGCACACCTCTGGTAGTTATTGGTGGAAAATTATACGGAACAGGGTCCTCAAGAGACTGGGCTGCTAAAGGCTCTCAATTGCTAGGAATTAAAGTTGTTATAGCAGAAAGTTTTGAAAGAATTCACAGATCTAACCTAGTTGGAATGGGAATTTTACCTCTTCAATTTATTGATGGGATGAATCGTGAAACATTAAATTTTAAAGGTTCGGAACTAATAACAGTTAAAGACATTGAAAAAGGCGTTGATCCTTTAGAAAAAGTCAAAGTAGAGATCAAATATGCAGACGGAACTATCAAGACAATAGAAGCTTTATGTAGAATTGATACAGCAAGTGAAATTGAGTACTACAAAAATGGTGGAATATTGCAGTACGTTCTTAGGAGTATGCTATAGTCTGTAAAAAAGACATATGCAGAAACAATTTTCCAAATTAACAATTCATAACCAAGACTTCGAGTTCGCAGATATTTCTTCCATTGCAAATATTGAGCAAATACCTTTTTCTTACAGAATACTCATAGAAAATATTTTAAGACAAAAAATAAATGGCGATGACATTGATGCTGACAAGCAAATAGAAGATATTTTAAATTATAAGCTTGGTGCAGCCATAAGCTTTATGCCTAATAGAATTTTAAGTCACGATATTCTTGGAAAAGTAATGCTGGTTGATTTCCTTGCTTATCGAGAGGCTCTTCAAAAAAAAGGGATTGATCCAAAAGACATTCAACCTAAAGTTCCTGTAGATGTAGTTATAGACCATTCTTTGCAGGTTGATTTTTTTGGATCAGAAAATGCCAAAATAGAAAATCTAAAAAAAGAGTATGCAAGAAATTCTGAAAGATTTTCATTCCTTCGCTGGTGCTCTGAAAATTTAAAAAATGTTAGAGTCATTCCTCCGGGAGTTGGAATTTGTCACCAAGTTAATATTGAATATTTGTCCAAAGTAGTTTGGACTGAAAATTTAAATAATAAATTACTTTTACATCCAGATACTTGCATTGGTACCGATAGTCATACACCCATGATGAATGCTATAGGAGTTTTGGGTTGGGGAGTGGGAGGAGTAGAAGCTGAGATTTCTATGCTTGGAAAGCCATTGCCGATTACGCTACCTGAAGTGGTTGGAGTTAATTTGACCAATAAACTTAAAGAAGGAATTACCTCTACTGATTTAGTTTTAAATATAACAGAACTGCTAAGAAAAAATAAAGTGGTTGGTTCATTTATAGAATTTTTTGGAGAAGGGGTGGAAACGTTAAGTGTAGGAGATAGGGCAACCATTTCTAACATGGCACCAGAGTATGGAGCAACGGCAGTTCTTTTTCCGGTTGATGACTCTACACTTGATTATTTAAAAATGACTGGTCGTACAGAGGCGCAGATAGCAATTATTAAAGAGTATTCAAAAAAACAAAAGTTATGGAGAAATCCTACTGACCTTCCGAAGTATACAAGATCATTAGAATTAGATCTTTCTTCTATTGCTCCTTGTGTTTCAGGACCCAAAAATCCTGAAGACAAAATTAACTTAGATCAATTTTCATCTAAAGTGAATTCTCATTCTCAAATGTTATACAAAAACGATTTAAGAGATGAAAAATTTTTAGTACCTAATTTAAATTTTGACATTAAAGATGGAGATATAATGATAGCAGCTGTCACTAGTTGCACTAATACAGCTAATCCTAGAAATGTAATTGCAGCAGCAATGGTTGCTAAAAAATTAGTAGAGTTGGGATTTAAAAGAAACGAAAAGGTAAAAACTTCTTTTGCGCCAGGAAGTAAAGTAACAGCGGAGATTTTAGAAGAAAGTGGACTGCAGTATTATTTAGATGTATTGGGTTTTAATGTGGTTGGTTTTGGCTGTACTACTTGCAATGGTAGCTCTGGCCCTCTTCACAAAGACATAGCAGATACCATTGAAAACAATAAAATTTTTTCTACGGCCGTCTTGTCTGGAAATAGAAATTTTCAAGGAAGGATTCATCCTAATATAAGAGCCTCTTATTTAGCATCCCCAGCTTTAGTTGTTTTGTTTTCTTTGCTTGGTTCTGTGAAAAAAGACTTAACTAAGGAATCGCTAGGTCAAGATAAGGACGGGAATGAAGTTTATTTAAAAGATATTTGGCCTGAAAATAAAGAAATTAACAAAATAGTAGAAAGTTTTTACAAGCCAGAAACATTTGTCTCTAAATATAAGGCAGTAGACGAGGGTGGAGAACTTTGGGAAAATTTAGATGTATCAGAATCTAGTAATTATGAATGGTCTGACAAAAGCACTTATATAAAAAAACCACCCTACCTAGAAAATGTAACGCAAGAAACGCTTGCTATTAAAGATGTAAACTTAGCAAGACCTTTAGTATTGCTGGGAGATTCTGTGACCACTGATCATATTTCTCCCTCTAGTGATATTACTAAGACTACTGCTGCCTGGGATTATTTAATATCTCAAAAAATTAAACCTGAAGACTTTAATAATTTTTTAACTAGAAGAGCTAATCATGAAATTGTAAAAAGGTCTGGATTTGCAAGTCTACGTCTAAGAAATCTTATGACGCCTGACAAAGAGGGTAGTTTTACCGTTAAGTATCCAGAAAATAAAACAATGAGGATATTTGAAGCTGCTATCGAATATGAAAAAACAAAAACTGAATTAGTAGTAATTGCAGGAGAAAATTATGGATGTGGATCATCCAGAGATGTTGCTGCGAAAGCCCCATTATTATTAGGAGTAAGAGTAATCATAGCTAAAGGATTTGAACGAATTCACAGATCCAATTTAGTGGGAATGGGATTACTTCCTTTGGAGTTTTTGCCAGGTAACGGAATTTCAGAACTTGGAATTGTTACTACGGATCAATTTTCCGTAGTTGGCTTAGATCAAGTCAGCAATGAACATAAGGAAGTAGATTTATTAATCCACAAAGAGAGTGGAGATGTAGTTAAAGTAAAATTAAAAGCAAGATTAGATAATCCAGACGAAGTTATTTTTTGGAAAAATGGCGGTATTTTACAAACTGCTTGGAAAGAATCTTAAAATAAGTTATTTAATTTTATGAAACAAAATTGGATCACTGCAGCATACTATCGTGGAGGAACAAGCAAAGGTGTTTTTTTTCAAGCTAAAGACTTACCCACAGATAATCAAGAAGAGTTAAGTAAAATTTTTTTAAAAATTATTGGAAGTCCTGATCCTAATGGAAGGCAATTAAATGGAATGGGCGGAGGAGTTTCTTCTGTTTCTAAGTCTGTAATTATTAGTCCTTCTAAAAGAGATGATGCAGATGTTGATTATAATTTTATTCAATTGGCAGTCGAGGAACCGGTTGCAGAATGGAATAATAACTGTGGAAATTTATCAGGAGCAGTAGGACCTTACGCTGTAAATACTAGAATAGTAAAATCTAAAGAAGGGGAAAATAAAGTAAGAATTTATCAGGTGAATACAGATAAAATTATACACGCTACTTTTGATGTAAAAGATGGAATTGCTTCAGTTGAAGGAGACTATTCTATAGCAGGAGTTGCTGGAACAGGATCTAAAGTAAGATTAGATTATTTATCTCCGGGAGGATCTGGAACGGGAAAATTATTGCCAACAGGAAATGTGGTAGATGAAATTGATATTGAAGGTCATGAAAAAATTAAGGTTAGTATAATAGATGCTGCAACACCTTTGGTTTATATTCTGGCGGAAGATTTGGGACTTACCTGTGTAGAGTCCCCTGACGAATTAGATTCAAAATCTAAAGAGATGGAACTAATTCAAAAAATTAGAAGAAAATGTGCCTTTATGATTGGCTTGAGCAAATCTGAAAAAGAGGCTCCCATGAACACTCCAAGAATAGGAATTGTTTCAAAGCCAAAAGATTACATTAGTTTAGATAAATCCAAAGTCTCAGCTGGAGATCATGATATTTGCACTCGTATGTTTTCTATGGGCAAAACTCACAAAGCAATTATGGGAACTGCGTGCGTGAATATTGGAGTAGCAGCTGCCATTAAAGGAACCATACCCTTCCAAGTTAAGAGAGAAGGGGCTAATGATTTGGAACTAAGAGTAGGAAACCCTTCTGGAATTATTGTTGCAGGCTCTGTCATTAAACAAGATAATGAAACCGTAGAAGCAGTATCTGCTGTGATGTACAGAACGTTTAGGCCACTTATGATTGGTAAAGTTTTAGTTTAATTTAAACAGCTATTCTTGTGTCGCCAGTAATTTGAGTTCTATGCATAACTCTTCTTGTATTTGGATCAAAAGCATCCCTTTTGTGAAGTACATAAAGGTTTTTCCACATTAAAAGATCTCCCACATCCCATTTCTGGGTCCAGGTATATTTATCTTGCGTTGCATGTGCCCATAACTCATCAAGAATTTTTTCACTTTGCTCTAA
>Ga0209308_10002691_pt1 | contig 15158 bp, 11 predicted proteins | sample COGITO_mtgs_1204_3_FD_184806 | JGI IMG/M metagenome (GOLD analysis project Ga0209308, IMG submission 184806) | Pelagic marine microbial communities from North Sea - COGITO_mtgs_120405 (SPAdes) (version 2) | ecosystem: Environmental > Aquatic > Marine > Epipelagic ...
GTGCCAGGCGCGCTTCGAGAGCGGAGATATCACGGGTCAATTGCAGGCGCTCGTCTTCACTGAAAAGTGACAACTGCTGAGGCTCTCTCTCTTTTTTCAGCTCGTCCTCAAGGGAGCGTTCCAGCTCTTCGAGAACTTTCTGAATGTCCGTGACTTCTCGTTTGCGCCTCGTGTCGATCGTATTGCGCAGGTTGCCAAGGCGATCTTTCGAACGGGCTTCGACGGATGCGAGCAATGCATCGCGGTTCGTATCGAAACGCTCAGTGATCAACCGTGCGACTTCGTCTGAAACCTCTGTTGGGCGCGAGTCGTCGAGCAATGATCTGACGTTGGAGACCCGGTCTTCGCGCCGGAAACCATGATCGCGAAGGTATCCGCCGGCTTCGGTCAGCTCTTCGTGGAGGCGATGATGGTTGCCACCGATGATGACCAGTCTGGACACTACGAGAGCAACGGGTTCGGACAAGCGATCGTCAGGCAGCGAGCGCACGGCCACACGCTCAAGTTTCTTGACGTCGTCACGCGCCCAAATTTGAGCGCGCAAAAGACGCAGGCTCATCTGCACGAGTTGATGATTGAGGTGCACCAACACGACGTCGTCTCTGCCTTTGGCCACGTCGTGATCGAAGGTTATCGGACGAACCTCGCCCGTAAACGGGTGTTGAATTCCTTCAAGGCAGCGTTGCCAGGATCCCGACAATGCGGGCATGCGGAACGCCGTACCTTCCGGCGCATTCTCGAAAAAGACTGGTTCAAGGCCTGGCCAATCCGCAAGCCGAAGGGCAGTTCGCACACAGCGCTCGACGTTTTCCGGTGAGAAACGTTGCAAATCACGGGTTTCAGTCAATCGCTCGTGAAATTTTTTAACCCGCTCTCCAAGATCTTTCTCGGCCCGCACGAATTTTTTCGATCTTGCGATGCGTACGTCCGCGAGTGTCGTGTCGAGTGTCGATCTGCGGCCTTCCAGCAGGTCTGGCAGCTGCGGCGCAATCACCGGGTTCACGCTGCCCATATCGGCGCGCATCGTATCAAGTTTCTTCAGCGCCTTCAGGATATCCTGGCCGTGAGAGCCGTCGGCATCAACCGGATGCCAGATAACGACTTCGTCTGCACGCTGGCCGTGACGGTCGATGCGGCCATTACGTTGTTCCATGACGTTTGGATTGTAAGGGATCTCAAGGTGGATCATCAGATGACAATGGTTCTGGAGGTCGATCCCTTCGGAAGCTGCGTCCGTTGCGAGCAGGATCCGAAGGGGTGATTGGGACGGATCGGCTTGGAACGCGGCTTTGATTTCCTCGCGCTCGTACTTGTCCATCCCTCCAAAAATCATGCGCAGTCGATCTCCACCGAAACCACGGCTCACGAGGATTTCCTGCAACCAGGTTTGCGTGGCGCGGTACTCGGTGAAGAGGATCACGCGTTCCTCGGTCCATTCCCCGTCTTTCTTCAGATGGCTTTCCAACCACTCGAGAATGGCTTCAGCCTTTGCGTCTGAGCGATGCCGTGCGCCATTCGCCCAGCCGCTCAGCTTGGCGAGAAGGCGGCCTTCCGTTTCCGTCGGAGGACGCAGGCGACGTCCAATTTCTTCGAGTGCCTCGCTCTCCGCCGTTTCTCGAAGGTTGTCATCGTCAAAGTCTTCCCGTGTCCGGTCTATCGCACGCCGTAGGATCCGCTCGTCGATTTTGCTCGACTTGCGCGCGACTCGGCGGCGGCCTTCAATCGTCTCTATGTGTTTTTCGAGGGTGGCTGCGAAGGCCGCAGGAGATGAGGCGAGGCGCTTTCTGAGGAGCTGGTAGACAAAGGCTCCAGCATGCCCCCCAGCATCGTTACCCGTCCGCTCAGCAATGTAGTCATCTAGGAGTTTGCGGGCGTCGCGCTCCTCGTCGGAATAAGCGACATTTAGGGCCTCCAGACGGCGCTCCGGGTAGATCTTCTTTCCTTCCGCGTCGACCAAGTCACTTTTGAGGCGGCGGACCATGACGCGAGACAGTTGGGTCTCATTGGGAAGAACGTTTCGCGCAAATCTCTGGTCGTCGAGAAGTTCGAGCAAAGCCGTGAAGGACTCAGTGTATCCGTCGTGTGGAGTCGCCGTCAAAAAGAGCTTATGCTGAAAATGTGGGGCGATCAGGCGCACCAATCGCGTTCGCAGGCTCTCTACCGCCCATTTACCCACCGTCGGTGAGACGTTGTGGGCTTCGTCGATGATCATGAGGTCGAATTTGCGCGGATGCCCAATGTGTGCGGGAATGGCGTCTTTGAAGAGCCGTAATCCTTCACCTTGTTTTGCCCAGTCGATCGATGTGATCAGCCGTGGGTAGGACGTCCAGGGGTTGGCGTGGAGCCCACGTTTGCGCCGAAGAGCCTTGACGTAATCCGTGTCGACGATCTTGAACTCTAAGCCAAACTTCTCCTCCATTTCGAGACGCCACTTTTCTTGAAGTGATGCGGGGCAGAGAACGAGCAGTGTGCGCGCACGATGGCGCAGGAGCATTTCCTGAATAACGAGGCCTGCCTCGATCGTCTTTCCCAAACCGACGTCGTCGGCGATGAGGAGGTTCGTACGCGCCATGTCGATGGCCCGCACCAGCGGGTCCAGCTGATAGTCCTCAATACTGACACCACTTCGAAACGGCGACTGCAGATAGCCGCGATCCGCATTCGTCGCAGCTCCCCACCGCACGGCGTCTAGAAAGGCTTGCAAATCGTCTGGGTCGTCGAAACCCGTCATCCTCGGCAGGCCAGCGCGCTCTAGTGTATGGGCCCCGGGTTCCAACTCCCAAATAACCTCAAGCTCTTCACCGAGTGCATCTTCGTCGATCGAAGCCAGGCGCACGCGGCTCTGCTTGGGCGCTCCGGGGAGAAGGGCACTGCTATCGACATCACTCACTATCCATTGGCGTCGCCGAACGTCGACCAATTGACCGACTTCTGGGGGAGCAAAGGATATCGTTTGTTCGCCAGATGCGGGCTCTATCGATGTCATACGTCGAACTCCAAGACTTCCATTACCCTATCCGCCGCTTCCTGGGCGTCTTCGTGCTCCCCAACCCGAAAGACACGCCAGCCGGCTTCGATGAGGCGTTGGTTCGTATCGAGGCCGCGCCTCTTGTTCGTCTCGATTTTGTCTCTCCAGAAATCGGCGTTGCTCTTGGGGCTCGCGCCGTGTTCGGGACAGCCATGACAAAAGCAACCGTTGACGAAGGTTACCATCTTTCTAAGCCCAAAGACGATGTCAGCGACCCGCCGAGATGCGGTCAGCAGTGTAACCTTTAGTCGGTAGCACAGCCCTCTGGCCTGCAAAGGCAGCCGAATCTTTACTTCATAACACGCGCCCTTCTGCCGCACGCGTGCCATCCTAAGACTTGCTTCATGCAACGAGGGAGTGGCGTTCACCATCATTCGAGGCCCTCTCCTTTTTGTCGGGATGTGCTTGATACATTATGCCGAGGTGCTGGTTGATGCTTTGACCTATCACCTCCCCAAGCGTTACTGGGACTGCATTGCCTATCATTCGACCCAATGCCTTGAAGTGATTGGGGCTGCCGTTTGGGACAAAGGAATACGAAGTCGGAAAGCCCTGCAGAATTGCACCTTCTCGCAACGAAATTGCGCGATCTTGATCTGGGTGCCCGAACCTTCCGTTGCCGAAGCCGTAGTATTGTGTAGTCAGCGTAGGAGAGGGCGAATCCCATTCCATCCGTCCATAAACGCCTGGATAGGTACGACCGGTGTCTTTGCGATGGCATGCAGCAACAAGGTGTTCAGGCCAATCCCTCCAAGTTCCTCCTGGCCGCGATGCGCGTATTCGCTCCTCGTTGAGAGGGGAGAGCTTGGAAGCCGCATGCATGGGATCGGCATGGAAGGTTTCACCGTTAGAAATTGGAGGAAGCCCGCCGATTGCATCTCGCACAGTACATCTGTTCTTAGGTTCTGGCCCGACGACCTCAATCGGCCCTAATTTTGAGGCGAGCAGCACCATACGCCGCCTGGTCTGAGGAAGCCCGTATTCGGTGCAGTCGACCACGGTTCGATGGACATGGTACCCTTGGTCCTTCAGCGAGTTTGCGAAATCTTCGAAAACCGCATGCTTAGCGACACTGGGGACATTCTCCATCGTCACTATTTGGGGTTGCGTCTCTTTGACTAGGCGGTCGAATTGGTAAAGGAGGCCCCAGCGAGGACTGCCTAGCACATCGTATCTCTGGGAATAGGTGGAAAAGGGTTGGCAAGGCGCGCAGCCTGCCAAAACCCTGACATCGCTCTTTCCATGAAGAGCGTTCAGCTCTTCGCCGGAAATCTTGCTGACGTCTTGTTTTATAAATTTTGATGCGTTGTTGAATTCGAATGGGTGACGGCAACTTTCTTCGACATCAACACCCGCAACCACATTAATACCTTGCCTTTGAAGGCCATGGGTCAACCCACCGGCTCCGCAAAAGAGATCCACGCACCGAATGTCAAATATAGGCTTGGCCAATCAGGAAGTCTCCTATGCAATTGTTTTAACATAACAATTCTTTAATTGGACAGCTTGCGTGCCACTGGATCAGGATCAAGCCGCCTAAGCATAGAAAACCACAACGCTTTCCGAAGGACAATCTCAATTTTGCCATCGACCATCCCGTAGTCCATCTCCATGGCGCGCCGTTGCGTGTTCAAAATCTCAGGGTGGGGCCCAATTTCAAGGGCAATTTCGGAATGCCAATCAATATCATTTTTTGCCACAGGTGCCGCGTCAGCCTGCTCACAAACCTCAAAATCCGCGAGAGCAAAAAGTCTGTGAACACAGCATCATTCTGGCAGTGGGCCCGCGCGTGCCAATGGAACCCGTCAAAGGCGATTGCATGTGGCTCAATCCAACGTTCCGTTGGGTCAAGCCAAGACATCGACTGATAGGTTACATGAAGAGCGTTCTTCTGCCGAATGGTCGAAAGCAGCTGATTGAGCGCTTCTAGATCCACGACCTGAGCGGGTATTGGCGTCACGGCATAATCGGGAAAGAAGTTGATCCAGCTTTGCTCTTCTGCAACAAGACCATGCTCAACGGCTTAGAGCTGGGCGAAGTATTCAGCGGCGTTGGGCTGAAAATCCCGAGGCCTGAAATTTTACCGCGCAGATAGGTACAAACACGCTTGTCGTAGATAAGATTGCTTCTAGGGCCTTCGATTTAGTTGGTGAGGTTCTTAGATCCTTGCCGAAGGGAGATACCAAAGGCCTCCATCAGGTCGCTTCTGTATATGTAACCCTGGCAATACAGTCTGAACTCAGTAAACTCGTAACCCCTGTCGACTTTCCAATTCGCGACCTTTTTGTTGCTCCGCCGACCCATGCCGCTTGTCGCATAGTAAATTACCCACTTTGTACGTCTACTTTATAGATTGACATGTCGGATGGGCTGTCCTGCCCTGGCGTCGCACGACCAGCATCCTTCGCTGGTTCACCCACTTTGGATAATATTGGTTGAGCCCACCGGAGCCACATCGGGGTGGCGATGAGATTTTCTCATGAATGACGGCTATATCCTGCTTCCTTTTCTGCTCGTAGCGCTGGCGCTGCTGTTGTTTTTAGTCTGAGGGTTTCAGACGATGGAAGCGCGTGCAGAGAAGGAGTGCCGAGAGGTAGGAGGACGAGCAAGGCGTGAGACAGAACATTCAGAGCTGGAGGCGGAACGCGAAGCAGTCTTAAAAAGATCCGCGCAACTGCGCCCAACTTCATCTTAAAGGCCCGCCTCGAATTTGAGTGGGAATACCGCTCCAATGGCAGCTAGGGCATATTCGGCCACGAGCTGGCGCCACCGGTATGCCTTTTGCGGACGTTTTACAATTTCACTTCACTCACTCGCCGCCTAGGGGAGGTGGCATCACGCCAGATGGGACCCGCGGCCGGTCTATACCCCGCCCCCCCTTTTAATAGCAGCGGAACGCGTCTCTGGTTGTCGTAGAGGTGTTTGATGGGGCACTCTCTGCCAACTAAAAAGATGCATCTTTTGGGCTCTCAATTGCGCTCCGAAGGAATTTACACCAAGCAGCAAGTCCGACTATCCAGCTTGCTCCGAACTGTACTGTTCAGCAGGCAAACCGAACTGCAATAGCAAACAACACCGATCGAACATGCTCGCTGACGATTTTTATTTATTTCTTCAAAACTTCGACGGGGGGAGCGGAGACGCGATTGAGGCAATTAGCAGTTTGTAGCCTGACGCTGGATTTAAAAACTGCGTCACTCACAGTGGACGCTATGCTTTGTCCGCGTGAAGACACCTAGTTATAGTAAAAAAGACCATTTAAGCACGCAAAACGTTGCATAAAGCTTGTACACCGCTTCCACTTAAGTGCTTTATGAACACAGCAAAGTCCTTATGGGACATTGCTTACGACAAATCGCTGGGGGACCAGATGGGGGACTGAAAAAGTAAAATAGCTTTCAGTAGGCTGTTTTAATAGAGAACTTTATAACTTAATGGTGCCCCCACACGGACTCGAACCGCGGACCTACTGATTACAAATCTTACGGTCCAGATTTCTATCAACTACAACAAGATACCCTGCCCTACCACATACCCCTTATAAATATGAATAAAAATAAAGTCACCTTCGACGTGAACCTTTGACTCTCTATCAATTTCCATCAAACTAGCTTACCTTTTGCTTACCCAATCTTGAGGTCAAGCCCACCATGCCTAAACTTCGTTTATCAAAAACAGTTGTTGATAAGATCACCAACCCACAAGCTGAAACCATCTTCTGGGACGAAACTCTATCTGGCTTCGGTTTACGTGTAAAAACTAACGGAACCAAGTCTTACGTCATTCAATATAGAACACGTTCCAGCGGCAGATCACGACGTAAAACCCTCGGGCAGCACGGCCCGTTGTTGTCTTTCAACGAGGCGAAAAAACTAGCTACTGGGCTTCTCTCGGACGTGCTGAGAGGCGGAGATCCGGTAGCAGACGCTGTTACAATCAGGAATGCGCCAAGCATCGCTGACCTCGCCGAGCAATATTATGAAATCCACGCGTTGCCAAAGAAACGTAAGAAGAGTGCCGCAAACGATAGGTCTATGCTGGACCGACTGGTCCTGCCTCGTCTCGGCAAGCAGAAGGTCCTAGAAGTTTGCCACCGTGACATTCAAACGTTTCACAACTCGCTGAAAGCCACACCATATCAGGCCAACCGCGTCTTGTCTTTGTTGTCAAAGATGTTTGAACTGTCGATCAGTTGGGGCATGCGCGGTGAGAACCCAGCCAAGGGCATTGAGAAATTTCACGAAGAGAAACGGCACCGCTGGCTATCTGCAGACGAGCTTTCCCGGCTAGGCGCCGCACTTGATAGACATCGGAACCAGAAAGCCGCTAACGCTATCAGGCTTCAATTGCTGACAGGAGCGCGGATTGGCGAGGTCCTGTCTGCGCAGTGGGAAGACTTCGATTTGGATCGGGGCGTTTGGGTCAAACCATCTCATCACACCAAACAAAAACGCACCGAACATTTACCGTTGGCCAGAGCAGCTGTCGCGTTGCTGGAAAAGGTTCATTTGGATCAAAGAAGTGGTTCCAGTTTTGTTTTCCCTGGCAAGTCGAAATTCAAACCACTTGTCGACCTTAAGAAATTCTGGAAATCCTTAATCGCAGACGCTGATATTGCTGACTATCGCATCCATGACAACCGGCACACACATGCGTCACAACTCGTTTCCAGTGGTATGAGCTTGGCAATCGTCGGGCGCCTACTCGGCCATACGAACCCAATGACGACCCAACGCTACGCACATATTGCTGACGAACCGCTACGCGCAGCAGCTGAGGTGATGGCCAGCAAGATGAACCATAGATAGGTTTCGTGGCCCGCTGCATTTGCAGTGCGGCCATTGGAGCCTTGCGCAGCGAACGGCAGCGTAGAGCCAATTCTGTTGAAAAACACCGTGTTGCTGGCGCAGAAAGTGCGGCTCAAAACTGAGGGCGAGTGCCTTTCTTATCAGGCTTTGCACGATTGCTGCGGTGCGGGAAAGATCTTGGCCAGTTTGCGGAGGTTTTGGGCGGTGGCGGCGAGCAGGAATTCGTCATTTGCGCCGCAATGACCGCTTTAACTAAGCCGTAAGCGGTTTTTGCATAAAGGCCGAGGTGAATCCACATGACAGTCTGTGAGAACGTAATACGTCTTTCTGACGTTAGGACCGTCAATTTGGTTGAGTTTTGAATTTCCACTCAAGGAAACTTGATCGCTTGCATCCAATAAAAGACTTGAACCTAAAGCCTCTAGAGGTTGTATCGGCGAAGACACGTCGATCTGACGGAAATACAGTGAGAAAAATTGCCGGAGTAAGACTTATGCTGACACGACGCCATTTCATCGCGACTTCCGCCGCCATGTTCTCGACCCCATTGGCGAGTCCCGTGCTCGCTAGCAATTGGCCCACCGAGGCGGAGAAAGCTGATTTTGACGCGCAGGTCACTCCTTTGGGCTATGATCCGGCAACATCTAATCCTTGGGGAGTAGAACCAAGATTCCTGCCCCAACGGGTTTTTGCGAACGGCGGCTTGATCCCTGGTGACATTCACGTGGATGCGGTCGCGCGTTATCTTTATCATATCGAAGCAGGCGGAACAGCGATGCGTTATGGCGTCGCGATCGGGCGGGGCGACCTATATGAACCAGGCGTCTATACGATCAAGCGTAAAGTTGAATGGCCCCATTGGACACCGACCGCGTCGATGATTGAGCGGGAGCCCGAGACCTATGCAAAGTTCATAGATGGTCAGGAACCTGGTCCGACAAATGCACTGGGGTCGCGTGCGCTTTACCTCTTCGTTGGGGATCGGGACACATATCTGCGTATTCACGGCACACCACAACCTTGGAGCATCGGCAGCCGCGCGAGTTCTGGCTGTGTGCGCATGATCATGCCGCATATCAATGATCTATATTCGCTCGTCGATATCGGCGCGACGGCACATCTTTATTCAGCTGTGGACAGCGTTGTTACCCCGGGGCCGGGCGAACTCTGGTAGTGCCCTGAGCGAAAAAGGAATGCCTTAAGTTTGTGCTGGAAGGCAGATCCGCTGACCACTTTGCGTCAGAACAGGGAGTAGTGTCGTTTCGACGCGGCCGCGGTGTTCATACCAATAGCATCCATCTTCTGGCCGAATGCGCGCTGTTGAGATGTCCTGGTTTGGAGCCGCCAGACCAATCAATTCTGGCGGAGGCCCTGCGTCTGCGGGATTGGAACTAACGTCCTCGACTGGCGCGCTTGCACAGGCCGACAAGGTAAATGCGGCCGCGACCGTAAGTGTGATTGTTCTTATCATTTCATGTCCAATTCTAAATTCTCGGCCACGCAAATTTTTTATTTACAAACCAATGTAGCCCTTCTTGCTATGTTGTCCGACTCAATAATTCCAGTAAAAAAACTTCTTGAACCTAAAGCCACTGTAGCCATTACAAAGAGCCAACGAATCATTCTGGAGAGATCGAATGGCGAATACCGCGACTGAAAGAGAAGATGGCCAACACGCGCATGACCATTCGCCCCACGACCATTCACAACACAAAGCTGAGGCCGCACCTTGCTGCGGCGGCGACAACGGATATGTTGCCCCTGCGGCAACATCAAACGCCAAAGGCCGCAGCTTTCAGGTGAATGGTTTGGATTGCGCGGAGGAAGTCTCGATCCTCACCAAAGTTGTCGGCCCGAAACTCGGCGGCGCGGAGCATCTTGCATTTGATGTGATCAACGGCCGCATGACGGTCTTGGACAGCGCAGGACTGATCTCTGATGATCAGATAGTTAAACTTGTTGCAACGACGGGCATGTCTGCCCGCCCTTGGAACGCTGAAAACGCAAGCGTCGATCAAGCGGCGCATCTCTCAAAACAGAAAAAATTCACTTTCCTAAGCGGTGGCTTTTGGGCTGCTGGATTTGGCTGGCACATTGTGGAAACGGGCATGGGAGGCGCACTTGGCCTCTTCGCGGGTCATGGTGAAGCCGCGATGCCTATCCCAGAGATCTCACTTTTCGCTTTGGCGATCATCTTCGGGGTCTGGCTCGTCGCGCCAAAGGCATGGTCGTCCGCACGTCGGATGTCGCCTGATATGAACCTGCTGATGGTGGTTGCTGTGGCTGGCGCTATTGTGCTTGGCGAATACTTTGAAGCGGCGACCGTGGCCTTCTTTTTCTCGCTCTCGCTTTATTTGGAAAGCTGGAGCGTCGGGCGCGCCCGAAACGCGGTTTCAGCACTTTTAGACCTTGCTCCACCGACTGCACGCGTTGTGAAGGAAGACGGATCGGAGGCTGATGTGCCTGCGGCAGAAGTCACCGTTGGCACGCATTTCATTGTCAGAGGCGGCGACCGTATCGCGCTTGACGGTGAGGTTGTTGACGGTGCGGGTGCCGTCGATCAGGCCCCGATCACAGGTGAAAGCGCCCTTGTTCCCAAAGAAGCGGGCGACGACGTTTACGCAGGCACAATCAACGGCGAAGGCACGCTGACAGTGCGCGCGACGAAGGCGGCGACAGATTCTGTGCTGTCAAAAATCATCCGTATGGTTGGCGACGCTCATTCCAGACGGGCCGAAGTCGAGCAGTGGGTCACGAAATTTGCACGCGTTTACACGCCTATCGTCATGATCCTTGCTGTTGTCATTGCGGTCCTGCCTCCGCTGCTTTTGGGCGGGGCTTGGAATTACTGGTTTTATAATGCGCTGGTTCTGCTGGTCATCGCCTGCCCATGCGCCCTCGTGATTTCGACCCCGGTGTCAATCGTCGCGGCGCTGACAGCATCAGCGCGCGCTGGCGTTCTGATCAAGGGCGGTGCCTATATCGAAGCACCTGGCCGCACAAAGGCTCTTGCTTTGGACAAGACAGGCACGATCACCATGGGCGAGCCGGAAGTGGCTGCACTCTATCCGCTTAATGGCGCGACTGAGGCTGATCTTCTTGCGCTTGCCGGTGCATTAGAAGCACGGTCATCCCACCCCCTTGCGCGCGCCATTCTTGGCAAGGCCGAACGTGATGGGATCGCGGTGAAGGCTGCTGAAGATACTCGCACTGTCCCAGGTCGCGGACTTGAGGGTAATATGAATGGCAAAAGCGTCTGGCTTGGCTCCGACCGCTTCGCTGTTGAAAAAGGCTTTGGCGATGACATTCCGTCAGACCTACGTGACCGGATTGAAGAAGCGGGTAGCACGTTGGTTGCTGTAGGCAATGAGAGAGGTGTGACAGGTATTCTCGAATTGCGGGATCGCATTCGGCCAGACGCAAAAAGGATTGTGGCCCAACTTCATGCCTTGGGGGTCAAGAAAATCATCATGCTGACAGGCGACAACGCACGCACAGCGCGCGCGGTGGCTGCGGAAGTAGGCATCGACGAGGTCCGCGCAGAGCTTTTGCCCGAAGACAAGGTCAAAGCAATCGAGGAGCTGGTGGCGCAATACGATATGGTGGCAATGATTGGCGACGGTGTGAACGATGCACCTGCCATGGCGCGCGCGCATTACGGGATTGCGATGGGTGCCGTCGGATCTGATGCCGCCATCGAAACCGCTGATATCGCCCTGATGACCGATGATATCGGTAAGGTGCCTTGGTTGATTGGTCACTCGCGCAAAACGATGTCAATCATTCACCAGAATATCGGCATCTCTCTCGCCACAAAGGCCCTTTTTGTGGGTTTGACGGCCTTTGGCATGGCAACAATGTGGGGGGCGATTGCCGCTGACGTTGGTGTATCTCTGGTCGTTGTCGCCAATGCCCTGCGTCTTCTAAACGGCAATGAGCGCCGAACAGCACCCACCAGAAACGCGTCACTGGTGCAGGAGGCTCAAGCTGATGGTTATTGAACTAAAGGAACCTGGAAATGAAGCGAGGCGACAGCAAGAAATGCTATCGTCGAAAACCATGGCTGCATAAGCTTTTTGATTAAGTCTTCTAAGGAGCTCGATCCTTGAAATTTCGAGCCCCTCATACTCCTACCAAGTCTAGCCCAATCGTTGAAGAATACGGCAGGGATTTGTGCATAAGGTAATCAGGAACAGTGTCGAACGACATTGATAACAACCTGGTGGTTCGATAAACTACTTGAAAATTAACCCGAAAAATGGGTGGTGAGCAGTGACATTTTTTTCGATGACAAGACGCGGAGCAATAACGGGCGGGCTGTTTGCCTTTCTGGCAGGATGCGCCAATCGTAGCCAAGTTTATGACGGGCCTGAAGTCACCCGCGTGCGACTATACAAATCGCAGCGGCTACTTGTGCTAGATGAGGCGACCAAGCCACTGCGGACTTACGAGGCCGGGCTTGGTTTTGCTCCGACTGGCCACAAGCAATTCGAAGGTGATGGCAAGACACCTGAGGGATCGTATATTATTGACCGCCGCAACCCCAATAGCATGTTCCACCTCTCCATTGGAATTTCCTACCCGAACACCGCTGACAAGGCATTCGCGGCCGCGCGAGGGCAGTCACCCGGTGGTGACATCTTTATCCATGGCGGCCCACGTCCTGGGATTGATCCGATGGACAAACAGGACTGGACCGCTGGGTGTATCGCTGTGACAGATCGCGAAATTGAAGAAATTTATATGATGGTCCGGGACGGGACGCCTATCGACATTTACGCGTGAGCATTCTGACTAAGGCGGGGTGCTACAATTAACAACGCGACCCCGCACACCACAAAAACATCGGCCATATTGAACGCGGGCCAATGCTGTGAGCCAACATAGAAATCGAGAAAATCTGTCACGCCACGGAACCTGATCCGGTCGATAATGTTCCCAATCGCACCGCCGATAATGGCACCGTAGGCCAGCGCCTCGGCGCGAATGGATGTACGGACAAGCATAAGAGCGATCCAGCAGCAGACAGCTATCGCCATGGCCGAAAGACTCCACCAAGGCAGGTTGTTCAATAGGCCGAAAGTGACACCTTCATTACGAAGGAAAACCAAGTTGAAGCCCGGAAAAACCGGATAGCCATAAACAAGGCTACTTGCGTTCTCGACAATTGCGGCCTTGGTCACTTGATCAACAAGTGCAGCCGAAATTAACATGACGGAGCCCATGGTGAGCGGGACAGAATTTAGTTTCATTTTATTATCCGAGCCAAACGTCAAGAAAGAGCATGATTACAAGACCAATTGCCAAACCGAACGTTGCTTTGTTTTGATGTCCATTGCGGTGCGTTTCAGGGATTATTTCGTGGCTGATGACGTAAAGCATGGCACCAGCAGCAAACGCCAAGCCCCATGGCAGGATTGGTGCTGATAAGGAAATGATGCCTGCCCCAAGCGCGCCGCCAATTGGCTCGACCAGTCCCGTCAGGGCCGCAATACCCCAGGCACGAGATTTCGAATAACCCTCACCAAGAAGCGCGACCGCGACCGCAAGCCCCTCTGGCGCATTCTGAAGCCCAATACCGATTGCAAGTGGCATGCCGCCCTCGACACCACCGGACCCAAAGCCCACGCCAACCGCAAGCCCTTCGGGGAAGTTATGGATGGTGATCGCGATGATAAAAAGCCAGACCCGCCTAAGCGAAGCTGACGCAGGCCCTTCCCGCCCTGTCTTGAAATGCTCGTGCGGCAGTTTTTCGTTCATCAACGCAACTGCCCCCATCCCCAGCAGGATCGCGATGCAGACGACAGCAGCTGGTGCCGCTTCATTTGCAAACATGGGTTCGGCAGCATCAAGCGCCGGGATAATTAACGAAAAAAACGAAGCCGCCAACATGACCCCTGCCGCGAACCCCAGCGAAAGGTCACGGGTCGCTTGCGAAGGGAGCCTCCCAAAAAGAACAGGAAAAGCACCGAAAGCTGTCATCAACCCTGCCGCAAGACTGCCAAAAAAACCAAGGGCTAACGGAGAGAGTTCTTCCATGTCTTATCCAGCCTAGTTTTCAACATAGGAAGAAAAGACCTCGGTAGATCCGTCAGCGGTTATCAGGAACACATCATACGCCTCGCGGCTCTCTTCTGGCCCCATACCCGGCGATCCAAATGGCATTCCCGGTACAGCCAGACCAATTGCGTCGGGTCGATCTTCAAGGAGGCGACGGATATCGGCAGCCGGAACATGCCCTTCAATGATATAGCCATCAATGAAAGCTGTATGGCAGGATGTCATGCGTAGCGGCACACCGCTGTCGATTTTCAGGCGCGCAAGCAATCCCCCATTCATGTCTTCACCATTGGGGATAAAACCATTTTCAGCCAGATGCTCCATCCAGCTAAGGCAGCATCCGCACCCATTAGTTTTTTTGACGTCGATTGAGTTTGGTTCAGCAAACACCGGAGTGGCGGAGAGCGCGCCTGACGCGAGTGTGATCGCGAGAAGGTAGGATTTCATTGATTAGAGCCTTTCGTTTTTTCCGGTCGCAACCAGTGCAGCCAAATGCGTTTCAAGGCGCAACCGGGCCTCTTCCAATCGGGTAGCCGCCAGCGCGTCTTGTGTGTCATCTGCGGTCGCGGTTGCAAGTCGGTCATCAGAAAGCGGATCGGTTGGACGACCATCAATGAGCACTTCATAGTGCAAATTAGGGCCGGTTGCGGTACCCGTCGCACCAACATTGCCGATGACATCTCCCGCCAATACGCGTTGACCTAACGACATACCTTCGGTGACGCCACTCAGATGGGCATAGCGTGTTTTCGTATCCGTGCCATGCGCGATCTCGACGACCCGTCCGTATCCGCCGCGCCAGCCGATAAAGGCTATTCGGCCTGGGGCTGTTGCATGAACTGGCGTCCCCTTCGCCGCAGCGAAATCAACGCCCGTATGCATTCTGACGTTGCCGTAAACTGGATGGCGGCGTTGCCCGAACACGGAACTGAGCCGTGCTCCATCGACGGGTTGCGCAAAGACACGCAATACTTCACCGTCGACGTAGATCGTTGCGCGACCTGTTCCGTCTTCGGGCCAGACAACCTCATAAAGCGTTTCGCCGACATTAAGCGCCGCAAAAGTTATTTCAGGTTGACCAATCCGTTCATCGCCGAGGCGCGCTTCACGCCAGAGGACTTGGAGCGTTTCGCCGCCTTTCAACTCTCGTCGGAAGTCGACCGTACCACCCAGCATCTGTGCAAGGTCGACGGCAAAGCGCGCCGGAATTGCGGCCTCTTCCAAAGCCATAAAGAGCGAGCTCTCGATCATGGTTTCCCCTG
>Ga0209308_10002694_pt1 | contig 15143 bp, 23 predicted proteins | sample COGITO_mtgs_1204_3_FD_184806 | JGI IMG/M metagenome (GOLD analysis project Ga0209308, IMG submission 184806) | Pelagic marine microbial communities from North Sea - COGITO_mtgs_120405 (SPAdes) (version 2) | ecosystem: Environmental > Aquatic > Marine > Epipelagic ...
ATAGCGCCATCGGCTTCGACCGCGACGTTACCAAGGACTGTAGTGCCTTCGACGCCTACCGCGTTTACTGATACCCCCGTACCTTCAATGACGGTTTCTTCGCCAAGGACCGTGGTGCCTTCAACGCCCGTCACATTAACTATTGCAGTGGCGACAACACCTGCGGTGCCTATCTCTCCAGTACCCTCTACACCTGTGACTTCAACTCGGGTTCTAAGGTCAACAACAACTGCGCCAAGATTACCTGTAGCGGAAACTCCGGTGACATCTACAAGAGCGTTGGCTTCTACTGCAACAGCGCCTAGCGCCGTGGTGCCTTGTACTCCGGTAACCGAAAGTATTTGGTCCGTATTAACAGCAACAGAGCCAACAGCACCCGAAGCTTGGACCCCCGTTACTTGGACATTGGTCCCTATAATGACCGTTTCGTTACCAAGAGCCGTGGTGCCCTGTACTCCAAGCACAGCTACGCTGACGTTAAGGTTTCCGTCGTCAGCAATAGGAGCCGAAGCTAAAGGGTAAAATCCTAACATTAGGGCACCTTAAAATGAGTTGGGGCTTGGCTAGGCTTTACCTGCCTCAATAGCTGCATTAACCGCAGTCATATCTTCGTCAGTCCAGAAGTCTTTAGCTATCATGATTTCCAGATGGTCTACGTTGCGCTTGATACACGCAGCACGTTCTTCTTCTGTGTCGTCTTGGCACTCAGTACCTGCAAGGATAGCGTTAATTAGGTCAACACTGTGTCCCATAGCTGTATAGTGCTGTGCTACTTCTTCTGCGCTTGGTACTTCTGATACTATGCTTTCGTCAGTCATTTTGTATCACTCCGGTTTAATAGTTAGTTTTTTAGCCGTGGGTCGACCCAATCAGGGCAGAGTTCCCATGCGCCATCGACGTAGTTGTACTTGCATCCATACCAATCTTCTGGCTCAGTCACACCTTCGATCAAAGTAGAATTATTGGTGTTAAGGTCGGCAATTATAAAATCCAAGTTATCAGGATCGCCTACTTCAATGCAGTCGTCTTTTACGTTGACTTGCTTGTCGTCAGCAAACAGGTACTTAGAGCAGTTCATTGCGCATACTATAGTTTTCATTTAATACTCCTTTATCCTTTAATAATTAACTTGGTTGATGCTACAGCAGTTCCCGCCAGAACAGGCACTGTATCGGCTGCTGTACCCAGAGAACCATCAGATTGAACATAGTATGTAGCTCCTGCGCTTAGACCAGACTGAGCGTCATCTACCGAGCCTACTATCTGAACTGTTGCTGTTGCTCCACTAGAATAAGCAGCGTCTGAAATACCTATATAAGATGTGTAATTAGTGAATTCAGGAGTATAAACCTGCGCGCTGACATTTCGTTCATGGATCACTACTTTATTAACATTAGAGTCGTAAATTGCAAAAGGCTCTGTTTCTGATAATGAAGTCAAGGAACCGAATGTGATGTCGCTGCCGCTTACTTTGGCTGTTAACACCCCAGGATTCATAGCAATTACATTAGTAGCAGCGCCAGATGCGTGAACAACAGATACATATTGGGGGTCTCCGTCATAAAAAAGAACAGGCGTGGTAACCGAAATCGAAGTTCCGCTAACGGTTCCTAATGCTGCGTAACCTTTAACAGATTTCCAGCAAAAAATAGTTTTATTTGCCGAGGCATCATAAGCGCAGCTAGGATTTTCTTGAGTAGAAGATTGAACAACAACAGCGGTGCCGAAAGAAATTGTGGTTCCGGTCACGGTCCCTACTTTCGCTGTACTGTAATTTGATACACCTCTGTAAAATGCAACCACTTTGTTGCTAGTAGTATCAAAATCAAGGTAGGCCTGATTATCATACGAAAAACTGGCAAGCGATCCCCAAGAAGTCGACGTGCCACTAACGCTTCCTATTACTACTTTGCTATTGTAAATAATAGCTACAATTTGATTTGAGTTAGAATCAAAACACGCATTAATAACGGCGGTAAAATCTGACTGAAATACTACTGGCGAACCAAAAGATATACTGGACCCAGAAATAGTGCATACTTTCGCTGTTCCATAGTTACTATTACCGGCATCTGGGTACAGTATAACGACTTTATTTGCGCTAGAATCAAAAACTGCATAGCCGGCACTATATATTCCAGAATCTGTACTATACTGCGTTGCGCTACCAAAACTTATGGTAGATCCTGAAACAGTGCCGACTATGGCATAACCTCTGTTATAAGATTCTCCTTTATATATCAATACAACCTTATTGGTAGATGGGTCAAATACTCCATTTGGTCCTTCTGTGTTTGTAGACCAAGGATTACTCCAGTTAACCTCAGATCCTATAGATGCAGTTTGCCCCGCTGTTACGCTAACAGTTCCGTCGCTATTAACTGATACTAGGTCGCCATTAGCTAAAGTTCCAGACGCTGTAGCTTCTAAAACTTGGCCGCCGCCACCGCCGCCTATTAAATCGCTTAAATCACTCATTACACACTCCATCCGATAGTGGCGTCTATATAGATCATGGTTATTTGGTCGAAGTTCACGTTAAAAGTAAGGTCCGTCGCAGAGCTTGCGATGTTTGAACCGTTCCTAGCCACCGTGAAAGAAGTAGTTGCTGCTGCGCCTGTACCGTCTTTAATAGTAACGTAGTCGCCCGCACTGGGTGAGGCAGGCAAAGTGATTGTAATACCCCCCGCCGTTGCTACGACAAACTCACCTGAACTGGCTGTATAGTTAGAACCTTTTAGTAGCGGTTGCCACGGAGCAGAGGTCAGGTCAACGTCAATACCCGGAATCCTGAACCGAGTCACACTGCTATTACCAAGCGTTATCTCGTTGCTTACTGTGGCACTAGATGCGTCTGCGTCATAACCCAGAACAAGGTTGTTAGTGCCTGTGGTTATATTGTCTCCCGCAGCATTGCCGATGGCGGTGTTGTTTGCGCCAGTGCTTAAAAATAATGCTCTTGCGCCTATTGCTGTGCTATTACCAGCCGTTGTATTTGATTCAAGTGCTGATGATCCAATTGCAAGGTTTTTTATGCCTGTCGTGTTTGACTTTAACGCTTCCGACCCAATCGCTACATTTTCATTTCCTGTGGTGTTAGCTAAAGCGGCTATTAAGCCCACTGCAAGGTTTTTATTCCCTGTCGTGTTATTTGAAAGCGTTTGTGCTCCGATAGCCACGTTGCTCGCCCCAGAAACGTTGTCTTGTAACGCCTGATAACCAAAAGCGGTGTTGTCGTAGCCTGTGGTATTTAGCCAAAGCGACTGATAACCAGCAGAGGTGTTGAAGTAGCCTGTGGTGTTGTTGTTAAGAGCGATTCGCCCAATGGCAACATTGTTATATCCGGTAGTGTTGTCTTGTAACGCTTGTACACCAATAGCTGTGTTGGATTCGCCTGACGTATTTGTATTTAGGGCTTGATAACCAACAGCGGTATTGTTTACTCCTGTAGTATTAACACCCGCACCACTACCCAAAGCCGTCAAGAAAGGAGACGCAGAGTCAGTCTCGCCTGTCAACGTAGCAGCAGGTGCAGATAAAACAATCTTAGACCCATCGTAGGTCATTACATCGCCAGAGCTTGCACCTGACTGTATTGGTGGTATGCGGAGTGTTCCGGCTGTGGTGTTGCCTATGGTTATTTCGTTAGAGACTGTGGCACTAGAGGCGGCTGCGTTATAACCCAGAACAATGTTATTAGAGCCTGTGGTCAGGTCGTTCGTGCCACTGGAGGCTGCGCTGTTACCTATAATAACATTAGTTGTACCAGTAGTAATCTTGTCGCCCGCAAACGAACCAAGAGCAGTGTTATTTGCGCCTGTTGTAAGCAGAGTAAGAGCCTGTCCACCAAGAGCAGTGTTATAATTTCCAGATGTTGCAGCAGCTAATGATTCAAAACCAACGCTAGTATTCCACTGGCCTTCACTAGTCCTTAACGAACCGTACCCAACAGCAGTGTTTCTGTCGCCGTTCTGGTTTAAAGTTAAAGCATAGCCGCCTATGGCTGTATTATAGTCAGCGTTTGTGCTTGTAAAAAGAGCTTGATAGCCAAGCGCAGTATTGTCTGAAGAGACAGAGTTTGACTCAATCGCTTGGTAACCAACCGCAGTATTTCTTGTTCCTGTGGTGTTTGTCTCAAGAGCCTGATAACCAACGGCTGTGTTGCTTGCACCAGTGGTATTGAACTCTAGGGCTTCTCGTCCCACGGCTGTGTTGAAAGAAGCTGTGGTGTTTTTTCCCAAAGCAAACATTCCCACGGCGGTGTTATTTGTGCCGGTGGTGTTGTCGTCCATAGATTCCGTGCCGACTGACGTGTTGCCTGCTCCGGTAGTATTTTGGTATAACGCCCTTGACCCAACAGCCACATTCTCTGATGCCGTATTTGATTGCAAAGCCAGACGACCAATTGCGGTGTTAGAAAGACCCGCAGTATTGACCCAAAGCGACCTATAGCCTATCGCAACATTATTATCACCTGTAGATATTGCTTTAAGGGCTTCACTGCCGATAGCGACGTTGTTTATGCTACTGCCTGTAGCTGAGTCTCCCGCTAAATTACCAAGGAAAGTATTAAAAGGAGACGCAGAGTCGGTCTCGCCTATTAACGTAGCAGGGACGGCCTGAGACACCCAAGTCGAACCGTTAGAGGTTAGGACGTTGCCTGATGTGCTTGGTGCTACAGTTTGAACTGCGCCTGTGCCGTTGCCGAGGATGACGTTGTTGGCAGTAAGAGTAGTAGAGCCAGTACCGCCGTTAGCGACAGGGAGAGTGCCTGTGACTTGGGTTGTAAGGTTTACGTCAGACAAAGACCCGCCGAGAGTCAGATTGCCAGAGCTTGTTACAGTGCCAGATAAAGTAAGACCTTGTACCGTGCCTGTGCCGCCTACGCTTGCTACCGGCCCTATGTCTTCCGCAGCGGCAGTGACAAACACCGCAGCATTGCCGGAAAGGTTTAAAAGAGACCCTGTAGAGCTTTCGTCAAGCGTTCGGCTAAGCGTGGTCCCAGACGACGTGTAAGTGCCTGTACCTATCTCCCACGCAGCACCATCCTCTATCGTATACCTAACGACATCGGCATTTGATACACCCGAGGCTGCAAAAGTCTGGAACCCAGTTACGGCGGAGCCTAGCGTTATAGTGCCAGTCCCCGTCGTAGCGGTGCCCATTTTAGCTCTGTTTACTAAAGTCACCATGACGAGGGTCTCTTTTCTTAGGCAATACGGATAATGGCGTTGCTCGCGTCAGCCGCAGGGAAGACAATAGTAAAGTCACCCGCAGTTGAAGTCTTGTCCGAACCGAAGTCCAGAACTGCAACAGCAGGGTTAGTGCCACCGTCAGCCAAGTAGATCAAAGCGCCACGAGCTGTAATAGTCGCTGAGGACCATGTGGTGTCCGCAAAGTCTAAGAACGCTGTGGTGCCACTTGAGGCCGGGTTAGCTGATATAGTCAGCGTGTTTCCGCCCGCACTGTAGCCGGTGCCTGAGACCTCGTTAGTCACGCTGTATGCCGTAGTGGTGGCGTCTAGCGTAGCTGACGAAGTAAACAGAGCAATCTTAAATACTTGTGATGTGCCGCTGCTGAAGTCGAAAGTGCCATCAAGAATATCGACTTTGAATGATGTTGCCATAGCCTGTGTAATAGCCATTTTACTTTCCTCTTAAATTAACGCGGGGTTATACGGAGTTGACCAGAACGGTACATATCTTCCCGCATCTTGCCGTCCCCTAAGTTTTTGAGTAGCGCCATAGCGTCTACATACATGCTCTGATAGAGCTGAACCATATCAGGCTCGCCCTTAATAAAGCGTATTGCTTCGACCAAAGCTCCATTTAACAGCGCAGAATCAAACTCATCGCCAAGCCACGTAGTACCAGCAGTAACAATAGTCTGAGGGTAGTAGCCGTAATGTAACTCTACCTCGTAGGCTGCATCAGGTGTTGGGCCTATGATAAACGCAGTATCGTCAAAGATTCCGTAGTGTACGGGCGTACCTGTACTTGTTGGTCCGGGGTACGCCTCACGAATGAAGTTAACGTCTTTATTCAACAAGTACGTGTAGTTACCTTGAGCATCAATAACCGCCAAAGAAAACGTATACAAGAAATCTGTCGGGTATATCAGGTACTTATTACCTATACTTAAGTTACCCGTCTGGTTTCGACGTAACGCAGGAATCTGAACAGTGTTGTATATCTTTTGTTCAGCCTGTTGAGTAAACATAGCAAGTTGATCGTCCGTAAACGACTGCTCGCAAATGTCCTCAATGTTTGTCTTTAGCTCGGTGTAATTCACCTGCTACTCCTTAAGCCATTGGGCCTCGGGCCATAGTGCCCTTGGTGGCTGCACCTACGCCGCGAACTTTAACGCCACTAGTCTTCATGTCTTTAGGCGGTTGGTTGCACGTATCTACTTTGTACATTGTAGGCTCATTCGGAAACTCGATGACCTTGGGTACTTTTACGTTTGACCTAGCTTTATTTTTCATTCCTGTCTCCTAGCTTATGGTTACTGTAACTTGCCCTACAGCACCTACGGCTTCCAAATTGTCTGGTGTAAGTCCAAAAGGGTCGGTCAATCCTACCGGGTCCCACCCCCACTGAATATCCCTGCTTGCTACCAATTCCGCTGAATCAGGTCTTGGGTTACGTATAGCTTGCGGGTCTTCTACTGGAAACTCCCCTAACCTGTTTTGTGGCTGATCTGGATTCCAACATTCAGGACAAGCCCTAATGTTAGTTTTATTTCCCTTAACAATCAGCTCTTTAAGTTCGCGTAGCTTGTACTGAAACCCACATACATCGCATATAGCAATTGCCTTTTGCCCAGACGCATACTTGTAGCTCATGTCTACCTCACGCCATGTATACGCGGCACTAAACTAAGCGTTGCTTTTTCTCTGTCTTCCCCCGCTGCTAACTCAAACTGACGCTCATATTCGCCCTGTAGCATAGGTATTCTGGGCATCAACTCAGGGTCTTTTTGAGCTATATAATACGCAAGCCCTGCAACGAGGCAGGGTAAAAAACGGAAATTAACATCGGCGGTATTAACGCCTGTCCCCGAGTCCTGTATTCGGCGCATACGCCAGTACTTAAGCACGTAGTAAGGCACACCTACCGGCCCTTGGTCCGGCACAGGCCACACAGTAACCGAGGGGTTAGCTTGCCCCCGGTCTACATAAAGTTGTATAGGACGGCCCTGAGAGAGCTTATTAGGGATACTTGAATAGGTAGAGACGCTAATACGTGTGATGTTTAGATCAGACTGAGTAGTTACGCTACCGTCGCCTGTGCGTACAACGTGCTCTAAGAGGTCTATTGTGTCGGCAGGCAGCGCGTATGTGGCTGTACCCGCTACGAGGTTTAGTGTGCCTTCCTCGATAGTCCACATGTTGATGCCACGGTTCTGCCACTCAATAGTCAACAAATTCATAGACCTACGAGCAGTACGCAGGTCATAACCAGAACGCATTTCTCTACCGGCACGCTCCCACGCTTCTTCCGCAATCTCGGTGAAGTCCATGTTGAATGTAGCTGTGCCAGATGTCGCCATTATTTCTTTTTCCTTTTCAAAGGTTTAACCCTTTTGGGTTTCCCTGCCGGTTGCCCTAGGCGCTTCTTCTGCGCTATACGGGACTTCTTCTCTGCCGCTGTCATCTCACCAGAGGTCTTAGGCGTTTTACTAGAGACCCGCTTTGTGGGCCTACAGTACGGGGTTCCCCGCTTATCGCCCTTTTTACGCCCACAAGCCTTGCCTGTCTTGACGTCTTTCCAGTCCTCTTTGAACCACCGCTTTAGGGCTTTGCCCTTCTCCGTCTTACGAACGGCCACTAGCTTTCTTCTTTCGACACTTGGCTATGGCACCCGAGGCGTACGCAGAAGGGGTGGCTAGCCTAGCTCCATTAATTCCATAGGGCTTTTCGGCTCTGGCGGCGCTACATAGCCATGCTTTGCGGCATATAACAATGCGCTATCTCTAGCAGATTGCCGAATTGTTTTTACTGTCTCTAGCAACTTCTGGTCATCAATTTCATGCCATCTAAACAACATATCTAATTCATCTTCCATTCTCACTCTCCATATAATCAGTAATGTGATGGTCTAGGGTTTAAGTAGTTCTGGGTTCTCGTGGATGTTGCCTATTACAGCTTGAATATCAGGGGCAAGCCATGCCGTGTCTTTTCTATCGCGGACGTTCTCACTAATAAAAGCGCAGTCTTCTTGGTTAAAGACGATAACACCTGTCCATCCGTTTTTATGCTCAACAATATCCCCCTCATATATCTCCACCCCGTTCTTATCCTTGAGTCCTGTGTATTGCATGAGAGTCCATGAGTCCATAAGCTCAGTAGGCTCTCCGTAAGAAGAATAGCTGGTTAATCTAACAGCCCCAGTATCCCCATCAATAGTAAACTCATCAGACTCCACCATGCTTATGCCACTAAAAGCTCTAAACTTAATTTCACGACTCATATCTCTATTCCTCTATAGGGCTGAAGGGAAGACTTTGTACGATGCCTTCACCTTGCGGTAACAGTCGTCTTTGACCGTGCCGCCCTTCTTAAACGCTACGGGCTTCATTTTGCCCATACCCCGGCACTTCATCATAGCGTTACCCTTTTAGCGCATCTTGCAAACTTTACCGCCACGAGCCATGCCGTAGCCACGGATTTTACCCCCAGCTTTCATACTATTCATTTTACGGCGTTCCATAGCTTTTTCGGTGTCGATGCGATAAATCTCATCATCTAGGTTACGCATAGCTTTCTTAGACTTAGCCATACCGCCCATGTTGTACTCCTTACCTTTATCGGCCTTCATGTAATCTGCTCCTACCGTTTGCGGGATACCCGCTTTCTTGGCAAACTTAGGGTTATTCGCTACTGCCGCCATTAAGTTATGCTGGGCTTTACTTTTGCTCGGCATTACCACTTAACCTTGTCAGCCCAGTAAGCTGCGCTCATTTTGCCTTTGGCAATGTTCTTGCCGTGACGAGCCTTAAACGACTTGCGCTTAGCCTTCATCCGTGCGGATTCGCCCTTCTTGGGTTTACCAGCAGTACTTGCGCCTTTCTCACCAAAACGAATTATTTTCTCCTTCCCATTCTCACAAGCCTTCACAATGTGGGACTTCTTAGCATGGGACGGAGTTCGTCTTGGCTTATTACAAGCCATCGCTTTCTTATCTACTTGCTTAGCCATATTGCTTATTCACAGTAAATATAAAAGTGTAGGTATCTCCAGCAGTTGGAGAGACTGTAGTTGCTACGATGTCGCCAGTTTTACCGGTTCCAGCGTTGTTGGGTATGCCCGTAAAGTCAGAGAAATCGTACTCCTCCGTCCAGTTTACTGGCAGATCAAAGATAAGAACGTTAGCCGTAGCGTCCCATTCTAGTTTGACCCCTACCCCAACACCTACATACACAAGCTTTGCCAAAACAACGCCAGTACAGGCCCTACGGCTTACCGGATCAACCGATAATGTAGAGACATCAACCATTGTGCTAGTTACTACGTCGGTATTTCCTACAACCGCAGTAACCTTAATGATCGCCTGCTTGCTGCCATCTTGGATTATTTGAGTCGATACTGTATCAGCCATGAGTTAGCTCCTTATGAAAGAGCAGCGCCCGTAGCAGTAACCCAAGCAGCGCCTGTGTTAATTACTAGACAAAACTCGTTATTGCCTGCGCCATTATCGCTGACGATGTACACCGTACCAGCGGAAACAGAACCAAAAGCGGGAAGATTAGCCGTAGTTACAATAGGAAAATCAAAACCATTTGTAGAAACGACAGGACCTGAAAAGGTAGTTGTAGCCATTTTGAAACCTCACATGCGAGTTATGGGGCGTATCTGTCTGCATGTCGTCAGCCGGAAGCTGTCAGATACACCGGTTAGTTCCGGATTTAGGTAAGTATATAACACTTATTTATCTAACGCACAAACAAAAAAAGCCCGTCGGTTAGGACGGGTCAAGGCTCAGGGGAAGATATAAGGCAATATAACACTAAATTTAAGACAAAAGAAAGGGGGCCGAAGCCCCCAATCTAGCACCTTTTGCTTATTAAGCGCCGGGTGAACCGAAGATGCCCAGTGGGTCAGATACGCCGAAGCTGTATCGCTCACGAGCCTTATATCGGCTGTTACCTGTGTCAAAGTCTGCATCCATGCTAGTTGCCATAGATGAACGGACAAAGTGCTTCAGGCCATTCGGGATGTCAGTCATCAAGAACCAAGCATTGGTATCAGTCAGGTAGTTATTAACTTTATAACCACCGGGGATTGAACCGTTGTTGTTCAGTGCGTTGATGTCGTTATCCGCTGTAGCCACACGAAGATCAGTATCCAACAGGCGAGTAGCAACGAATTGCAGTGCCGGTGGGATAACAAGAGTCTTAGGCTTAGCAGCAATAAGCAACCCGCGCTCATCAGTCCAACCAGCTATCTGAATAACAGCAGCTTCTAGTGAAGCCTCGTTAAGGTCAGCAGCAACAGCAGGAGTGTTTGAGTTTACACCACCAGATACGAGAGGGTGAGCAGTCGAACATAGTGGCTGTCCATCACCGTACGTAGTACCGGCAGCAAAGGCGTTGTTAAGAATAGCAGCACCTTTGGTTTGCTTAGTGTACGCCATAGCGCGGGCAAGTGCCTTTGTATAGCGTGAAGAGAGTGAATCGTAGAGATTATCTTCGATTGCTTCTTCAGTAAGCGAGAAACCCATTGCAACTGTCTCGTGAGTGTAGCGAGCAGTCCAAGCTTCTTGCGCGTTGTCATACTCGATTGCAGAACCTTCACCCTTAACAGGTGCGGCACTGAAACCAGACAACTTAGTTTCTTCCTCGAAAGACCTATCCGAAGATTCAGTCTCGAAGATTTCAGCAGCCTCATCGCCATACTTAGCGTATTCGAGACCAAAAAGGGCGTTTAGACCCGGTAGTAGCTCCTTAAGGAGTTGCGCTCTTGAAATAGCCATTAGTCAGCCTCCTTATACGCCGGTTGTGTTGTTGTACTGATGCAGGTTGATCTTAACGATCAGCTCCACAAAAGTATCAGCAGCGGTTTTAGTTTCGTCTACTGTGTCGATAACTCGCACAACTAGACCTGCGGTAGCAGCTTCTGAACCCGCTAATACAGAAACAGCAGAATTACCAGTAGCGGTATCTCCAGTTCCTTGGATTACAGACATGTTAGCACCTACAGAAGCGCGAGCCGCCGAAGACATAGCACTAGCATTGTCCGTTACAGCTACTTTAAACGCTGCTAGTGGGTCGTCAACTACGATAGCAAAAGCGTCAGTAACACTAGTGCCGGGGTAGTACTGAGCCGGTGTGAACTGACTCAATGAATTGACGTACTGAACACCTACACAGACGCCCGCAGGGGAACCTGTAGTGGTACCAGTAAACTTCTCACATGTGCCTGCCGCTACGATTTTTACCAAATCACCTGCAAAGATAGCCGTGTTGTAGGTGCTCGCTATAGGAATAAGGCGAGTTTGACCTGCATAAGGCATACCGTCTACACGGTTAATCGGCTGAAAGCCGTAGGGAGCACTGACTGTTGGATAAGCCATTATAAATCACTCCTAAAAATAAGTTAATTTCCTTTGCCGAAAGTAACCTTTGTCTTCCTATCGTTAAATATAGGCATACGAGGGTCGTTTTCACGCATCAGACTTTGATCGACAGATCGCATTTGAGATTCCGTTAAGTTTTCGTAGTACTCGGTGCGTTCTTCGACTAGTTCTATTGGGGCCTTACACAGCATTAACCCACCAACAATGACATTATCTTTGAACCGTGCGTCGGCAACGGCGTCACTAAATATCTCGGGGTGGTCTTCTGCGCGTACTGGCTCCCAACCTTCACGTAACTTTGAGGATACATTAGTGGAATCAGGTTGACCCATAGTGCTTACACGAACCCAGTGAAACTTGTACCCCTCTTGAGGAATGGGATCAGGCAACACTGTTGGCCTACTCCACGCCTTTTTACGTACAGTTTTTTCACGGGTTTGTAGCTCTCTATCTAGTCTGTTTGTAGCCATTATTGTTTCCTCATTAATTCAGCAGCCTGTTTGGCGTAAGTTTCCAGTGGTACTCCAAGTTTTTTTGCGATAGCTATTTGTGACTGCGTTAGCCTAATTTTTTTAGGCGCTGTGCTCCGCGTAGCGGGTGCAACCACATTGCTAGATTTTTGCTTGGGTGCCTCTGGTTCATCCTCTATCCCATCATCAAATTGATCGGGAAATACTTGTTGCATACGAGTGTTAATTTTCTCGTAGTAAGTATCAGTTTTGGGGTCTATCCCCTCTTTTGTTAACTTGTTATGCAACCCCAATGCAAAGGCAGTCATTTCGTCGTCTGAGCCGAACCACGGGTTATTATCGCGCCACGCTTCTGCTTTTTCGTCTCGCTGCACTTGAGGCTGGGGTGCCTCTACCTGCGTTTGTACAGGAGTTGGCTCGGGTTGTAAAGGTTCAATCTGCTTAGGTTTCAACCCGTTAACTCGCTCCATGCGAATTTGAGCAGTATTAAGCATAGTCTGGGCTTCTAATATAGCATCAGGCTCGCCCGATTCGTACGCCTCCTTGTACTGGCGTTGGGCCAAAGCCATCTCGCCATTCACTTGCTTTTTGGCAGATTCGATAAGCGTATTGTGACTCTGATCTACAGAACCTTTAAGCTTTTCGTTCTCTGCCATCAAGTTTCTAGTGTACGTTTCGAGAGCTTCTCGCTCACGTAAGGCTTCTTCTTTAGCCCTACGCTCATCGTGGTAGCCCTTACTAAAGTGCTTGATGCGGTTTTTAACCTTCTCAGAGTAGTTTTCTAGTTCTTCGTTAGTAACTTCCTCTGGTGGTGGAGACGCCTTTCGCCCACGATCAGCTTCTGGGGTATCGTCCTCTACCTCAATTTCTACTTCACCCGCTTGGATAATGTTCTTATCTTTAGCGGACTTCATGTCTTCTCGCCCCACAGCACCTGCTACTTCAAGCGGCGCGTCTTCTTCCACAACATCTACTTCAACCTCTTGAGTTGCTTCATCTTTATCAGGATCGGGAAATTCAAATTCTACATTTTGTCTAGGCATGGTCTACTCCTTATGCACGCGAAACAGCTCGCGGATCGTCTACGACGGCTTCAATAGAGTCGTCATTCATTAAGCGAAATTCCTGATTCCCCACCTTAAAACGCGTGCCGGTGTTGGCTCGGAACATCACATGGTCACCTACTTTGCACCAAGGCCCAGTAGGGAAACGCTCTTTATCGCTGTAGGCTTCTTTACCCATATCAAGTACAGACCCCACAGTAGACAGGATATATTCCTCTCGACGAGTAGATTCTGCCTTGAGAAGCCCGCTTTCCCCGAAAGTATCTTCGACGTTAGGCAGGGCAATAAGCACCCTGTAGCCCACAGGTTTAGGGATAGAGGCTTCTAACTCTGCCTCTTTTGCAGCTTCTACTTCGATACGTGCGCTTCTTTTTCGTTCTAATGCAGTCATTGTGGAAGATACGGACGCGTCAGCGCCGACCCCACTAACCGTTACTGTTTCAGTCATCTTCGTCATCCATATAGTTACGCGAAAGGTCACCTACTTCTCTTAATGCAGCGTTTAGACCTCGAATCACACCACACACCTCCTTATACTCGGCAAAGTCTTTAGGACCACCCGAGGTTAAGAATTCTTCGCTAGAGCCTTTAAGCTCTGTTAATTTTTCGTTCAGCACGTCAAAGACGGTTGTAGCCACTATCTACCCTCCACCTGCGCATCTAAATAATTTACACGCTCAATTAACTCCATTATCACTTTTTCATCTACCTTAGATTCTTCGCGGCGACGCGTTTCGATATTTTCTATCCTTGTCTCTAACTCGCTAATTTTGCACCACGCATCATCTTGCCGTTCTTGTTCTTCGGAATTATGTTCCAGCCAGTAGCCGTTCGGGTAGTTGCCCGGGCAATGCGAAAGTCTGTGCCCATCCCCAGCCCCATGAAAATGACGGCGGTCACACTTTTCACAATTGAAGACATAATTAACCCCGTCTTTGCTTATATAACACTTCATTATTGGCGCATTGTTTATATTCGACATTTCCATTAACTTTGCCCCTCCTTTCTAGCTTTAGCTAAATCTAGTATAGCTTTCGCCTCGTCCAAATCGTTCTTAGCTTGCGCTTGTTCGTTCTGCGCTGCTATACGGCTCGCTTCAATAGTAGCGGTGGTTTGGGCTTTTTCTGCATCAAGCTGTAATCTTGCCGCGTCAAGTTGCGTATCTGCTTGATCTTTCTGAGCTTTACGCTGCTGCTCAGCCTGTTTAATTTGCAATTCTTGCTGCTGCATCTGGATAACAGGGTCTTGGGCTTTTTGCTGGGCCGCAGCTTGCGCTGCCTGTTGTTGTTTCTCTTGGGTAAGCTGTATGCCCGCTTGAGCTATAGTTTGAGCAAGTAACGCTTCTGCTTCTGGAGCCAACACTTCATTCGGTGCAGGTAATGGGGCACCTAATTTTTGCTCTAACTGTTGTCTATATAAGAACCCAGTGTGCTCAGCTAAGTGAGCACTGAGCGCGGCCATAATCTGTTGAGCAGCAGGATTTTGCCCAATCATTGCCGCTATTTGCGGGTCTTGCATAAACGCTTGATGCGCAGCAATATGTGCTTGATGATCTTGAGTAATGAACGCTTTGATGGGCTTTCCTACTAATACGTTCATGTTTTCGCTCACCGGATCGGCAGGCGTAGAATCGTCCTCAGTAGGTACAAGTTTGTCCGCGTTCTTAATACCTAAGACCTCGATCATCTGACGATGAAGCTGAGGCAAGTCGTAAATTTGTGGAGCAGCCTGCGCCATCTGCATAACAGTCTGATATTGCACAACGCGCTGTGCCATCGTGCTGCTATTAGGATCACTGACGGGAATTACTTCCACCATAGCGTAGTCGGCTCTACGAGCGCGAGGTTCACCACGGTCAGGCACGTACAAATACTCTTCTGGCGCGTACTCAGCAATGATCTTTCTCAGGAGTTTAAACTCCTGCTTCATCGAGTAATGAACACGGGATTGCACCGCAGCCATTGGTTTGAGCGTACGCTCTAGTAGCGCAAGAGTAGTTCCAACAGGAGCATTAGCACTCATGTCGGATATGT
>Ga0209308_10002695_pt1 | contig 15139 bp, 8 predicted proteins | sample COGITO_mtgs_1204_3_FD_184806 | JGI IMG/M metagenome (GOLD analysis project Ga0209308, IMG submission 184806) | Pelagic marine microbial communities from North Sea - COGITO_mtgs_120405 (SPAdes) (version 2) | ecosystem: Environmental > Aquatic > Marine > Epipelagic ...
ACTTTCTAAGCGACGTTTGAGTGAGATTCACCTGCCAACGAGTAAGCGTTTGGAATACTTTAAACTCTCAAAGAGAGAAGAAATGAAAGTTAAAGAGTACGGCGAGTTTATCGCGTATCCTGAACTCGTCGAACACGGGTGCGTAAAAGTAAAACCGTCTCGAGCGCTTCGCGGTATTTTGGTCGGTGGTCTAAAATTTATCTTTTCGAAAACCACTAGGATTCAAATTAAATTGAGCGAAACCTTCATTCGCAACATGAAAACGAGAACTGCGCAGTTGGCTCCAGTTGAAGATTACGTCGTCGAGGATGATTACGTGAGCTCGAACGACATCGCCACCGCGTTTTGTTGGAAGCTTCTTTCTTTAGTGAACGAGAGGAAGGAGAAGAAGAAGAAGAGCACGAAGAAGAAACCATCTTACGCCAATATTGCAATAAACTATAGAAATTACGGTGTTCTGCCGAGAAACTATTTCGGCAACGCTTCGTTTGCGCATATTATTGCTGTCGATGATGTGTACGCATCTGTTGAAAAACGAGCGAGAGAAATCAGGAGATCCTTGCAGAAATATCGCGAAGGAGACTCGCGCGTGATTGATTCGCGAACAAGAGTCAGACTCGCGCTCGGATCTTTGGATAATATATCGTTTCGCGAACATTTAATTTCATTGCATTCCATGTTGAATTCGCTCGATTTAAGCGCGACGAATTGGATGACGTTCGATTTTTACAATTTGGAGTTTGGGCGCGGCGTGAAAGCGACACAATTTGATGGATACGTAACGCCGCGCGTACCGAATTCGTGCGCCATCCTTCCTACTCGGGCCGGTGATGGATGTACGCTCATGGTGGAAATGAAAAAGAACAAAGTTAAAAAAGCAGTTGAGATTGTTCGAAGGATGTTTACACTCGACGATGCTGATAATAGCTGATGATGATAAATTAAGAAAAAGAAAAAGTGAGTAACAGCGTTCTGGCACCTCTCTCTCTTTATCGAAATGTCTACGCGCAGATGCCATTCCGCGTTCTCAATTCGTTCATCTTGGCCTCGATGCGTTCCTCGACTCGTTTGCGAGCGTATAATTTCGCCTCAATTTTAATTTTTGCAAACTCACGCAACTCCCGCGCCTCTCTTCTTGCCAAGAACCCTCTCGAATGCGCTTGCAAAAGAATAGCCGCGCGTACTCTCTTTTCATTTTCAGCCTCTCTTTTCTCGAGTGCAGCCAGTAACAATCGCGCTTTGCGATCGTTTGCTACCTGTTCTCTCGTTTTTACACCTCGGTAATAACTTTGGATGTGTGTAGCTGCGTGGTCCCGCGCTTTACAAGCTTTAAATTCGCCGTAAACTTTTCGTTGCTGCATACCTTTGAAAGATTTTTGAATAGTTATCGCGCTCTGCCGTTCGACGCGCTCTCGCTCTCGCTTAGCTTCAAGCGCGACGCGCTCTTCTTCTTTTCGTCGAACTTCTTCACGAAGTTCCGCGATGGTTACTCGAGCTTTACTTCCTCGAAATCTCGATTGAATCTTAATTGCCGCTTCCGTTTCTTTTTCTATTCGCTTGACTTCTTCCTTCATTTCTCGGACGACGCCGCTACGCGCTTTGTTTCCTCGAAAACTCGATTGAATCGTCGTCGCCGCGCGTTTTTGGTTCAAAAAGGCTTTGCGCTCGTTCGATCCTTTCCAGTGTTTCTGCACCGCCGTGGCAGCTTCGTTTCGAATTTTGACGAATCTCACCGAACGAGGCGATGAGGCTAATCTTGACGAGCCATCGCTCGAAGTAGTAATATTACGCTCTTCTTTTCTTTCCTCTTCTTCTTTTTCTTTCACTGAATTGTCGTCGTCATCAACTTCGGCGACAATTTGGTCGATTTCGTTGAGCAGCTCATCACTATCGCTACTACTATTACTGCTACTATTGGTCTCATTACTTTTATCATTGATGTTCGCGTCAGTGGACGATACCTCGGCGGCGGCGGCTTCCGCGATAGTTTCAATTTCATCGAGTAAATCTTCCTCTTTTCCGGGTCGTACCTCTGCTTTCTCCATCGTTTCTTTCTCGTCGTCGCTATTATTCTCTTTATCGCTGTTGCCACTTTCGCTACTTTTCGTCGTCGCCGTCGCAGTAATGCTTTGCACCCACATTCCGATTTTATTCAATCCGGACGTATCGATAGACTTTAACAAACTCGTCGGACTGGAAAAAAGCGACGAAGATGTCGTCGTCGTCCTTGTCTCCTCTTTTGATTCGCTATCCGGCGTTCTCGGTTCATCGCCGTCATCTTTTTCTTCTCGTTTGTTCTCGTCGCTCTTTTCTTCCTCTTCTTCTTCTTCTTGTTGTAGTCGTTCCTCCTCCTCTTCTCTTCTTTTCTCCTCCATCAACTCCTTATCGATGTTTGTCAACGCCGAACCCAAACTGTCCGATATTTTTCTAATCTTTTTCTTATTCTTCGTACTCTTATCGTTGCTACTTATGCTACCGCTTTCGGTCGCCGCGTGATAATCGTCGAGAAACTCTTTATACTCCTCTCTCAACGCGTGCATTCGCATCGAACTTGCCATCGCGAGTTCCACCCTATACGCTCGCAATTCTCGACATTCTTTGTAAAACTTCACGCGATCTTTCGCGTTCAAGTTACCCACGATGATACCGTGCTCGTTTTTAAGGAACAAAGACAAAGCGCGGTTACCGCCGGCGCTCAGCGTGGCCAGTTCGAGCTCCGTTAAAATCGGTTCTCGTTCTTCGCTCAAAGCGTTCTCGTCGTTTTCAACACCACCATCGTCGTCGTCTGAATCGTCTTCCAACGCGGACGACGAAGCGGACATCATCATCGGGGAGAACAGCGGCGAAAACTCCTCTTTAACCTGATGGGTAAAAAAAATGCACTTCAGGTACTTCCCGCTTTCTATTTTCAACTGCCCATCCGTTTTGTGTTCCTCCGCGCACGCTCGACACAACAGCGTCCCAAACTTACAGTGCAAATACACGCCCAATTTCTTCTTACAATCGAAACAGAATTTGTTCTCCTCGTCGTTCTCGCTCATCGAAGAAGAAGACAAAGAAGGGGTTTCGGCGTTTGAACAGGAGTTTTGGGAATACACGGACTCGTGTATCGTTTGGAGGATGAAGCAGTTTCGTGGTCCCATGTGCTTTTTTTCCATCATCATCATCATTTCTCTCGGTAAAGGTGTCGTCTCTGATGGTTTTTTATAATTCCTCTTCTTCGTATCACAACTCAACGACAACTAAGAAAGAGCGCGCAAAAGAAGAGCGTGTTTCGTCAATACTCTACTGCTCTCTGCGTTTTGAGGAAATAAGGAAATAAATAAAAGAGAGAAGAGGGAAAATCACGCGCAACACGACACCAACATTAACGACACGCGCAGTAGTAAAAGTGTTGAAAATGCGTGTAAGTCCTTTTTTTTTTTAAAGCCTCTTCTTCTCAAAAAGGGTGTTACTTTTTCTTCAGTTTTTTTTCTAAGGGAGTTTTGCGGTTACACTTTCGTTGGTCTCTTTTCTCGATATCTCAACACTCTACTTAAAAGAAGAAGAGAAAAGTCTTCCGGCTAAAAGCCTCTCACACCTCTCTGTGTCTCTTTTTCCCATCAGTCGTAAAAGTGACGAATACGAATTCTTTGTTGATTGAGGGCAAAACTTTTTATATTATCTTCTCGTCGGGCTGTGAGAGTACGCGCAACCAACCTCTGGAAGAAACAACATGATGTCTCAAAAGTCTCATCGTCGGGAGGAAAAAGAGAAAAAAGCTTTATACCAGATGAATGAGAAACGAGAGCAACGAAAGAAGAAAGAGACAACGATGAAACCACAAACGATATCGACGAAGAATAAAACGGACGATGATGGTATCGTTAAGAAGACGTTGATCTTTACCACGACGACGACGACGACAAAAGCCAAAAGTACCTTCGCCGACGCGGAAGAAGAAGAAGAAGAGGAGGAAAAGGAGGAGATTTTGCTCAAGACTTTTGGTGTTGAAACCACCAAGAAGAGAGAAGAAAGAAAAGAGGGAGAAAGGACGACGACGACGAGGCAACGAAGACGACGCAAACGACTCTCCTCCGAGGAAGAATTTACGACTAAGATGACGCCAGAGATAACGACGCCGCAGCAACGAATACAACGTCCGGCTTTGACCACCGGCGCCGTCTCTCGACCGGCGAACAATCAGCTCTTATATCGCGCAAAGTTCGACTGGTCGCACTATCCTCTCAACGCCTTGGACGAGCATTTTTTACGGACAAAATTACATCGGGAAACAGTCGAATGCGCGTCGGTGTCGTCGGCGTTTTTACAAATCATGTCGGCGATACAAACGGCGGAGAAGAATCGCAAGGACGGCAGGAGAAGAAACGCTTTGAAGTTGTTATCGAAGAATACGAGAAAGACGAAAGTGGTCGCGCTCTCTTCTTCTTCGTGCTCATCTGGTGGCGACGGTAGCGTTCAAAAGAGTAATATCAAAAAGAAGAAAGGTGGAAGTAACAAGGGAGAAGCGGCAGGAGGAAGAGCTGAGCTGACGACGCATCGAGTGCTGCCCGAAGATTTGAAAAAACACGACGGTTTATACGAGAGCGAAGACGGCGTAGAATACGGCACGAATTTGGATCGAAACAGGTACGGAACAGATACTGATTATTTGCACACGTGCATAAAATACAACGTGGCGTCTCTCAATTTATGCGAGAAATTAGTAAACATAGAGATAGTAGATTCCAAGGGAAGTATCACCGCCTCCGCGGCCGCCACTTCAGACGCGAGCGGAGGGAGTAGTAGAAGAAAGAAATTCACGACATCAGCGCCGGCTTCTTCACCACCGTCGAAGTGCGTTCGCATCGTTCGCGAGGGTGAGTGCGAGTGTCGATGCGAGGAGATTAATAAGGAAATCCAGTCGATGATGGAAAGGAAAGAAATTTTTGATTCGACTAAGGAACTCGTTTGGCCTCAGGTTGGAAAAAAACACGGCAACTTAGGAAATAGGAATCGCACGAAGAACAAGAGTAACAACGATAACAACAATGACAACAACGCGACAGGCGCCACGTCAGTACAAACGACTACGACCAATACGACTACTACGACTACTACAACAAACGTAATGACTACTAGTGCGATGGCGGCGATAGCAACGCCAAGAATGCGCGCATCGAGCGAGGATCAGAATGAGAAACGCGGTGAGAGTGGTAAAACCAATAATGACAAATTAGGCGTTCTCCTGGACGCGCTTACGCAAGTTGGAGGAATACAGATTACTCCAAACGGGACGCCTTCACGACCGACGAGGGAACGTAAGATAACGAAAATGGATGATGTGATCTTTGCCGAATACGAAAGCCAACGCGCGGCCTCACCGGTGGCAATCCAACCGGCGAAAGACAAGGCGTTCGGTGGAACTCTACCTCTGGCCATTGAGCAAGCGTTCGCATCAACGCCTCCACGACATAAAACGGCAACAGAAATAGCGTCAAGAGAGGTAGAGGCAGGAGTAGCGACGACAAATAATATCGAGAACGTACAAAATACAGAGGCGATTCGGGAAGCTATCATCGCCGCAACGAAAGAATCGATCGATATGATATCGGAAGAAAATCTTCGCGACGAGTTGCGCAACGCCGTCGTTTGCGCGTACGAACGTCACATACACGCGACCGTTGCAGAAAACAACAGAAGATACGCGGAAATTAACGTCAATTTACTTAGCAAAGAAATCTTGTCCTTGCGAGAAGAGTTGAGATCGATGGCGATGACCAACGCTTCGTTGAGATTGAAGCGCGCCGCAGACGAAACCGCTAAAGCAGGGGTAAAGACAAAGATGCGAAAACAGAAAGAGAGCGCCACAAACGCTTCTTCTCTGAAAGTCGAACAACAAGGTGAATCCAGCGAAGAAGAAGTCACGACGCCGAGAAAAGGCGACGACGCAAACAACAATAACGTTCTCGTCGCGCGTTCTTCCTTACAAGACGACATCGCTCAAGTCAAACGTCGATTGGAACGAGCGCTTGAAAACGACGCCGAGCCGGTCGCGACGAAAGCGTTGTTCTTTCAAGAAGTGCAGGACCATTTGACGACTTTGTTGCGGTTAGTCCACTGCGAGGTCCTTCTCAACGCCTCCTCGGAAGGAAGAGAGTGACGAGTGAATAACTTTTCGTGAAATTTTCACGAGGTTCTCCCTCGGATTCTAGTATAAGAAAATAATTAATCGTTCTGATCCTCACTTTATAGTACGTTGTGATCGACAGCTCTCTACCGGCGCAGATAAATACAAACGAATAAACAAACCGCCACTTTAATAAGAAAATGCTCAAAACTAACGCTACAAAAATCGCACTCGATCGCAAAACTCGTTCCTTTCGCGTCGTCTTTGCCGCTCTGTCTGTGTTCTTCTTTATCTTTTCGGCGGAGGGAGCTTTGGACGAAGAAAACAACATGGGGCGTTCTTTACTTCAGGATCATTCCTCCGCGCACGCGGTATGGCACGGACATTCCATGGACGAGAAAGGGGAATTCTGGGATCGCGTGGGCGGGCATTTCGATCGCAATCGCCGCGGAGAAGAGGAAGATGGCCCGTTGCGGTGAGCGCGTTTCTCTCTTTTTTTTTTCTCTTGTTTACCCTCGTGTATTTTAAACACTCACATCCCTCTCTCTCTTCCTCTCTCTCTTTGTCCATTTTATACACCACTCGCAGATGCTTACTGAACAAGTGTGGCGACCAAACGCGCGATTGCATTCACTCGAAAGCGTGCAGAGACTTCATGAGGTGCACAATCAACTGCGGCCGCGAAGGCCGCCGAACTGAGAGAAAAGATATCGATGGATTATCTTTTAATCCGACAAAGTGCGCGTTCGCGTGTGTCCAAGAACAAAGCGAATCGGATGCTGTGAAGAAGTTTTCTTTGTGTACGATTACGAGCGGGTGCTCTTTACCGCTTCAATAAGAAAGAAGTGGCGTTTGAATTACTACTACTACCTAACATTACTACTACAATTATTGCAATTTCATCTATACGAGCGCATCCGGCGCGTCGCCTTTGAACAAATCTTTCATGTGTACGTTTGTCAATTTCATTCTCTCAAAGTTCGGTGCTCGCTTCTTCTTTTTCATCAATTTCTTCTCCGCCTCGAGTTCTTCTCGCGAGACCTTTCGAAACGACCGTTTCGCCGCCGGTTCCATGTTCGCTTTTCGCAACTCCTTATCAAATTCAGCCTCCTCCTCCGGAATCTTCACCTCGGCGTACATCTTCACAAACTCCTCGTCGATTAACTCTTTGTTGACGTTCTCCTCCTCCTCCTCTTCTCCCTCCTTATTATTCGCACCGTCTTCATCCACGACGCTCACCCTCGGATACGTCACCCACTTCCTCGTCTCTGAATTTTGCACTCGCCACACCTTTCCGCTTTCCTCCAACTTCATCGCGTCAACCAACACGCCGTCGTAACTATCGCCTAAATCTTCCTCCAACACCCCATCCGCGTGCTTCACAATCAACCCTAAAAGCTCGTTCTTATTCTGTATGTCGAATTTCGGCTTATACTTCAGTGTATCTCTCTTCTCGTCGTACAAAATCTTCTCGTTCGCTTTCAAAGTCAAAAACAACTCCGACTGCTTATCGAGGTGCGTGTCGAAACCGAGCAAAGCTTTCAACTCGCTGTTCGTCATTTGCTCTCTCGTTCTTTTCAGGCAATCAATGGTCGCTTTTTGTCGCGCGAGCAAAGACGTCGGAACGTGTAGTACTTGTTGCGGTTGATTCCCGCCCGCCTGCGCCTGTAACGCCGCCTCCCTATCTTTCAACAACTTTGCGTTTGCTTTCTTCAATTTCTCCTCCTGTCGTTGCCTCTCCTGCTCCGCTTGTCTCCGTATCCGATCTTGTTGCGCTTCCGATCGCGCGTCCAACGCAGCTCGATCGCGGGCGACGTCAATCATGATCTTCGCCGCCGCTTTCTCGCCTTTGCGGTACTTCTTCAGAGTTTCCTCCAGGGTGGATTTGCCTCCCGATTTCGAAGATTTTTTCTTCCCCGACATGATGATTTGATGATGATGATGATGATGATGATGATGCGTCTCGCTCACAATCCCTCTCTCTTTCAAACAAACAAACAAACAAACAAACAAAGTTGAATTATACTACACTATCGTGCGCGCGAGGAGCACCAAAGCAGAGGAGAGAAAGAACAAAAAGTTTATAATAATACGATTTGCCGATTTTTTGTTGTGACGGGAGAAAGAAAAGTGAGGTTCTGCCCCTCCTTTCGTCCAAGACTTTTTACTGCTTTTTTCCAAAACGGTACTAGTGATCTTGCGCGTATCGTCGTCGTTTGAGCAGCGCGAAAGAAAGATGCCGCGTTAATAATCGATCGTTAGTATTTAGATTGTTGTTATTCATCAGTTATTAGTGTGTGTGTTTAAAAACTACGTGTTACAAAAATTTCCTCCTTCTCGTCTCTTCTCACTCTCTTTATTATTATATTTAGTATTCCTTCTTCTTTTTTTTTAAGCGACGGTGTACTCTTCTACGGTTAATTTAGTCTCCCCGCCGTATTTAACCGGCGTATCGTCGGTCGTTCGACTGACGCCGACGATTTTCACGTCGCACAAGGTTGATCGGGCGGAAAAGTTGACTTGGACTGGGAAGAAGAGTTCGCCGTCGCACGCCGGCGTGACGAATTCCATGCTTCCGTTTCGATTCGAATCGTCGATTAAATCAATGGTCCATACCAGTTCGTTTCGTCTAGAGTCAACCGTGAAGTCGCCATCGCAGCTGTTAACGGTTGGTGGTTCCCGGGAGGAAGGCAAAGGGATGACGATGGAGACGTTTTCGTACTCCATGCCGTCCGAGGCTTCGTATTCGATAGAGACGAAGGATTCGCCGCCGGACACAGACGGCCAGCAGTTGATAACAATCGGCACTTTGCTCTCGTCTTTGGTTTGGAAACGCCATTTCAAAATACCAAGCGGGCTACCACACGGAAACGGTCGGTTTGGATCTTTCAATCCCAAAATACCTTCGTTAGCGTGTAATTGCTTGTCAATGTTTGGATGCGTTTTGAATTGGTACCCTTCGTTCGCGCCGGTATCAATCGCAACCTTTACAAACGCGTCGTCTTCGTTTTGGATTTCCATCATCATCGTACCTTGTACTTCCATGCTTTCTAAACCACCATCTTTGGATAAGTGAACGTTTAACTTCTCCTCGACGATGATGCTGACGGATTCTTGCGGGACTTGCGGGACTTGCGCGCTCGCCTCGTTCCCTTTGGTGTATTCCGTCTCCACGGATTCGCCTTCCTGTCGCAAAGCGTCCATGAACCGGTTCGTTTTTTGCTTCGACCCCAAAACCATCCCTTTCTTCGGCCCAGCTTTTGCGGCGAGGCCTTTGGGACCTCTCGGTTCGCCGTAGCCGTCCGAGGCGGCTTTCGAGCTGCCTCCGTACCCGCCGATGTTGTCCATATCGTCGCCAAAACCACCACCTCCGCTGCCAGATCGGCCTCCCGATGACGCGAACGGATCGGAATCTCTCTCTTGAAACCCAGAGATGCCACCACCACCAAATCCGCCGCTTCCTCCTCCGCCTCTTTCCATCTTCTTCTCCACTTTAATCTTATCAATCTCCATCGCCTTCCTTTTCATCACGTCCTTCGTATCGTTAATCTTCGATTGAATGATCATCTTGTGTAACTTCTCCTCGTGCGATTCCATCTCCATAAATGTTCTAATTTGACTCATGGTCACGTTTTCTTTATGTCCGGCTGAGATGACTTCGTCGAATGCGAATATCAACTCAAACGCCGCTTTGCTCACGCCTTCTTCGTCCACTTGTTGATAGCAGTACTCCGGCAACGTCTTCGCCAGCATTCTCAAAACGTCCAAATCCTCCAAAATATTCGACGCTTTATTCGTGACTAACAGTAAATACATGGTTCCATTTTCCAACGGTTGATACACGTATCGCACGTTTTCTGTTTCCACGTACGTGTGTTGTTTCCCTTGATTGGCGGTGCCTCCGACCAACTTTGGAAACGCGGCTAATAAACCTTCGATGCGTATTCGAGTCATCGGGACAAACTGGCGAGAGACCAAGGCTTTGCCCGATTTCGTCACCACCGAGGCGGCGAGGACAACCTGTTTGTTGTTTTAAGAAAAAGATTAAGAGAGAGAGAGAGGAAATGAGGATGACTTCTGAGTGAGTTGGTTCTTCGATTGGGTTGCGCGAATGAGATCGCCTTCTTAGCTCATCTCTTTCTTTTCTTTTCACGAAGATGAAAACCACCACCCCCATATATATTCTTTTTCTCTTTTCCGAGACCGCGAAAAGACGACGACACCCGACGTTCTTCCAAACGCAACATCAAAGAACAGAGAGATGATCATCATCCGGAGATAACAACAACAGAAGAAGAGAGAAAGAGAGAGAGAAAGAACGGACGAGAGAAAGAATTTGACGAGAGAGAATGCGACGAGAGAAGGAAAAAAAAAGAAACGAATTTTAAGCGCGAAAACGCATCGAATCGCCGTCGACACGCCTCCTCGTTCACTCGAACGGTATTCACATCGCGTACCATTTTTCTTCTCTAGTATTTCTTCCCGCGACTCTTTTCTGCGCAGGCGTGAAAAATTTTCGCGTCGCGCGTCGTAGAGTAGTATGTGAGTACTCCGCGTTGTTGTGCGTTCGTTCACCCGCCTCTTCGCCTAAATCTCTCTAATTCTTCTCTCTTCTGTGCTACAATAATAATGACTCCTGCCCCTCTTTCCTCTCTTTCTTCTTTGCGAAAATTTTTCAAAAAAACCCTAAATACTAACCAGGGGATACAAAAATTTCAACAAACTCTGGAGCTGCCACGACGCAAAAAAAAAAAGAAGAAGACGAAAAAGCAGAGAGACACAAATTTTCTTCAAAATCACACATACCACAAATCACAACAATCTTCTCCATCTTCCTCCTTTTATTTGTTTGTTCTGCGCGTTATAATCATCATCATCATCATCATCATGCGCGCGACTTTGATTATTGGAGCAAAATCAGCCGGTGGTACGACTACGACTGCTGCTCGTGGAGGAGGAGGAGGAAAAAGAGGAGGAAAAAGAGGCGCTTCTCGAACACCTTTCGTCCTCGCTCTTCGAGAAGAAAAGACGACGACGACGACGACGACGATTTTGAGGAACGAGTGCTTTGAGAGAGGAAGAAGAAGGAGAAAAGCAACAAACGACGACGCGTTCGATCATCGATTCCGAACGCGCGCGTTGTTCGAGAAGACGCCCGCCGTGGACGGTCTCGGCGGCGCGGAGGAGGAGGAGGAGGAGGAGAAGAAGACGAAGAAGGAAGAAGAGAACGCGCCAACAAAAAGAGAGGAAGAAGAGGAGGAAGAGAAAGAGAAGAAGAGAAGAGCGAGGACGGGGAACGGAACGTCGTCGTCGTCCTCCTCTTCCTCCTCTGGCAAAAGTCTGGGTACGAGTAACGGGATAAGTTTCTCGTCGATTTCCTCCCCAGCTTCAGCGTTCGTCAGCTCGGTCTTATCCAGCACCGCCGCGGCGGCGGCGAAAAAGAAAGAAACGAAGAAAACGAAAACCGATTGGGAAACGTCCTCGTCGTCTTCTTCGTCCTCGTTCTCGCGGAGGAGAAGGGAGGACGAGGACGAGATTGGTCCCCTGCTGATTGGTTGGGGAGACGCGGTCGAAGTGACCATCGATGACGGTGACGACGAGGTGGGCGAAGAAGAGGATGAAAATGTACAAGACTACGAAAACGAAGCGCGAGGAGCCGCAGAGGGAGATGCGAATGGTGAAAAGGACGGCGTCGTTACGGTTGCAAAAGACGGTAGCAGCAGCAGCAGCAGCAGCGGCGAGAAAATTTTATCTTCATCTTCTTTATCTTCATCGTCGGTGTTATCAACGCAGCAGCAGCAGCAACAACAGACGACGACGACAACGACAGGGAAAACGAAAGCGACGAGTAGCAGCGCCAGAGCGGGTAGTAAGAGTAAAAAATCTAGCAGCAGGAAAGACGGATCTTCATCGTCGTTGAAAAGAGAAGAGATCAAATCTTTGAGCGCGTATCCGTACCAAAATGTAGCCGAGCAAAGTGTGGAAGCGAGAAGAGAGCAGCTGTTGAACGCCATAGATTGGGGCGTCGTTGAAAACGGAGAGGAAGCGTTGAGAATTTTCGACGAACAAGTGGCCAAATCGCAGTCGCAAGAAAAATCAAGTATTGAAATGTTTTTCGACGAAACGCCAAACGCTCGGATATTCTTGAAATTCGTCGTATTCCCAGCCGTGTTTTCGCAAACGATGAATTACTCGTTCATAGAACCGTATTTTGACGCCGAGTTTGATTCGATGGGTGAAAACGTCGCAGCGGAGATGCTCCCGATGCACTTGCGCCAGGACATTTTACAAAATGTCGAACGGAACGAACAAATGCGAGAGTACGAGATCCAAATGGGTCGTGCTCCGCAACTCACCGACAAACAAAAGATACAAGCGCGAATTAAAGATGCCAAGGCGATAGAAGAAAAAACAATAAAAGAAAGGAAGAAAGAGTTGTCGAATAGGTGGACGGATGTGGCCTTTATCTCCGCTTTCTTCATGTCTTTCTTCGGCAGAAGGTCAGCGGCGAAAGATTGGATCGACCAAACAAAGAACTGGTTTTTTGATTTAGGACCTGCCAATCAAGCGTTCATCTTACTTCTATCTAGCGATATTTTAGTCGGATATCACAGTGCGGATGGGTGGAATACGGTTTTAGAATCTCTGGGCGAAAAGTACGGCATCGCGGATAACCACGCGGCGATTTCGATATTTACCGCGTTAGTTCCCGTCGGTATGGACGTCCTGTTCAAATTTTGGGTGTTTAAGTATTTGCGAAAGTTGGCGCCGTCGACACAAATTATCTTGGACGATATCGATCGACATTAGAAAGAGAAAATGAAAGAATGAGCGAGTTTTAAATAAGTACGTTGTTGTGCGTAATATTATTTGTGTTGTTGTAAAAGAATGCGTGTTATTACCTTTGATATTACAATAGGTATAAGTGCCATGATACACGCACTCGTATTATCATAAATGAGTAATTCAATCATATTACCATAGTAAGTACGCATGTACATACCTACTATCATATTGTCATATATTTTAAATCATACCAGTACTATATTCGCTTTAATGGTCATTATTATTATAGCTTTTGATGTACTAGTATTATAGCTTTTGATGTATTATACCAGTAGCTTTTGATGTGTTGTATTATTTTCCATGCTGTTTTGTTTTCGAACAATCAGTTTACATTTGATTGCATCAAACGTATTTGCTCAATAATCTTCTGTTTGTACACCCCAACATTCAGGGGTTTACTTCTCTCATAGTTTGGGATTGGAACCTTGACGGTGCTTGCGAGATACTGATGCGTATCGAGATAATCTTTCTGAATTTGGTGAGCGTCGCGCAACCCGTCGAACAGTGGATGATAAAGCGCCTCGGTAACGCTTATCCGAGTCTTCGGATTAAATTCGAGCATTTTTTCGAGTAAATCGATGGTAAGCGGATCAACTTGCGGAAACATCGCCGCGAATGGTATTTTCTGAATCGGCGCGCCGTCGTTCAAAGACTTGATAAATTTCCGAGCCTTCAGAGACTCTACCTCGGCCATATCGTTTTCGCACGGCGTGCCGAGCGTATTCACAATCAAGATCAGTTGCTTGATGTAATCGGAACCCGGAAAGAGCGGTTGTCTCTTTAACATCTCTCCGAGAATACATCCAACGGACCAAACATCAATTTTCTCCGTGTACGTCGAGTTTGAAACGAGTAGCTCTGGCGCTCGATACCATCTCGTGACTACGTATTCCGTCATTCCTCCGTCGGGGCGTTCCTGGCCAGCTCCTCGCGATTTTGCTTCTTCTTCGTCTTCGGCAAATTTTCTGACGTCTTCCGCGAGATTGTCGATTGGCTTAAACGAGCAACATGAAGACGTACGCTGCACCAAGTATTTCGCGGCATCCATTCGTTCATACGACGATGACGGCGTCATCACCGTATCATCATCAATCTCTTTATCGTTATCAACAATTTTCGCCCGTCGCGATAATCCAAAGTCGCAAATTTTCAAATCGCAGTTTGCGTTGACCAATAAATTCGACGGTTTCAAATCTCGGTGTAAAATACCGCAATCGTGAATATGTTTCAAACCTAAAAGAGTTTGATACAAGAAATAGATCACGTGATCGCGTAAAAGTGTCTGATTGGACTTGATGATTTGATTCAAATCCGTATCCATGAGCTCCATGATCAAGTAGACGTCCGCAAAGTCTTCCTCCTTTTCTTCTTCTTCTTCTTCTTCTTCTTCTTCTTCTTCTTCTTCTTCTGTTCGGTAGCCATCACTTCCTCCAAAAGACTTCCTCCTCCTCCTTCTCGTATCTCTCGGCAACGGCATCTTCTGAAGCGGCGCATCCAAACCAACCAACCCGACGACGTTCCTATGATTCGTCCTCCTCATAAACTCAATCTCCAAAAACACTCTCCTCGCCTCGTACCTCGTCTGAAAAATATCCGACAACTTTTTTATCGCCACTCGTTTTCCTTTGTTGTTGTTGTTGTTGTTGTTGTTGTCGTTATTATTCCCCTGCTGCTGCTGCGGCTGCTGTTGTTGAAGAAAAAGGTCTACCGCTTCGCACACGCACCCGTACGCGCCTATCCCTATGCTCTTCTTCGGCAAGTATCGCTCGTTGATGTAAAAATCCGCGTGCGGTAACGACCATCGTATTATATTATACCCCGAAGTAGAAGGAGACGACGGGCCATGCTCCAGTGCATTTTTCGTTTGTGTGTGCGTGTACTCAAACTCGGGTATAATGGTGTTCAACGCGTCGGCGGTGTTTTTGGTGTTGTTTTTGGTGGTGGTGGTCAATTTTTTCGTCGTCGTCGTCGTCGTCGTGGCTCGTGTTTTTTTTTGTTTTTTTGGGGTCGTTTTTTGGTCGCTTTTTTGGGGGACACGTGGCGAAACCGTTGCGTAGGAGAATATTTTCTCCTCCTCCTCCTTCTCATCAACAAAGTCTCCCCAAGAAGGTTCTTGTTTGTGTTGTTCGGTGACGAGTGTCGTCGTCGTCGTCGTCGTTGTGTTTCTCGTTTTCATCCTCTCTC
>Ga0209308_10002702_pt1 | contig 15119 bp, 10 predicted proteins | sample COGITO_mtgs_1204_3_FD_184806 | JGI IMG/M metagenome (GOLD analysis project Ga0209308, IMG submission 184806) | Pelagic marine microbial communities from North Sea - COGITO_mtgs_120405 (SPAdes) (version 2) | ecosystem: Environmental > Aquatic > Marine > Epipelagic ...
TATCGTTATCGTTATCGTCGTCGTCGTCGTCGTCGTCGTCTATTTTTCTATCGAAAATGTCCTCCTCGCCGGTGGTTTTCGCTCCACCTCCGAACAAGGAAATTTCCGAGTTTTTCAATTTTTCGTCAAAGCCGCTTTGCGTTGATTGTAATCCTTTCACCATCTTTACGCCGCTCATTTTTCCTTTACCGATGTCGTTGTTGTCTTCATCGTCCGACCTGTCGTCGCCTAAATAGCCAATCGTGTTCCCTTTCGCGTCACCAAAGTGCTCGCTTTTGTTCGTATAATTCACTTTCCTGTCGTCCAAGGAAACGTACACGGCGTCTTTATCGTAAAGGAGTCCGCCGACGTCGCTCATTGGCGCGTAAATCAACTTCGACCGATCGTCTAAACGTCTCGCTCGTTTATCTTGGCTCGGCAACGGACACGGATCAGGCAACTGCGTGATTTCTTTCACCTTCATGTCCCCTACCCCGGCGACGTGTACTAACTGATCCGCCTTCATGTTACACCCGTGCAACCACCCAAACACCGCCACCTCTCTGTCGATGTGTTCATTCTCGTGCACCATCTCCGGCCTGGTCAAATCTTCGAACCTGTCTCCAATCACGTATGGATGTTGCGACCTAAACATCAACGGTCTCGGTTTTGCCACCGAAATAAACCTCGCTAAATTCACGACGTCCCTTTGATTATACCTCCCGTGCGTCATCCCGCTGATGTAAAACAACTTCGCCCCGTCGTAAATCTCCGTCCAAAACCTTTGCTTCAACACTTTCTTCGTCTTCTTCAACTTCTTCGGTTCCTTGAAGTGATCCAAATGCGTCAACACCCCCATAACTTTCGGAAACCCGTGCACTTGCAACACGTTCAAAAACTCAAACGTTTCCATCTCGAACCCGTACGACCCGTCGACGCATAATAAAACCAAATCCGCCAACTTCGCCGCGTCGATTAAATCGCACAAACTCTGCCCAACCTCGATAATCTGCACCCTCCTCTTCTTCCCAACCGTCAATGTAATCGGTCCTTTAATCTCGTTCACCGTTTGCTTCGTATAGTGCCGAATCAAACTCCTCACCAACGTCGTCTTCCCTACCGACGGCGGTCCTTGCACCACGACCACGAACGGCGGCGGCTCCTCGGACGTCGTCCGATCGTGCACGGGAACGTGCAGCTTCTTCTCCAGCTTCTCCGCCGCCACGCGCCTGCCTTTCTGCGCTTTTTTCGACGACGAGAATATAAACGCTTTCGCGTTTTGGCCTTTTTCTTTCTCACGCATCACGCCGCCACTTTTCTTTTTACTCTTCGCATCTTTCTTCTTCTTCGCTTTCGCCCCGGAGCGCGGGGCTTTGTGTGACGTCGTCGTCCCAACCGCGGCGTCTTCCATAGTATACTCGTTGCTACTCTCTTCTGGTAGTCGTCGTACTCTTCTTCTTTTCCTTCGTCTTCTTCTTCTCACGTTAATAATAATAATAATAATACATTTGTTATAATAGTTTGTGACTACGAGTGTGCATTTGTGTGAAGACGTGCAAAAGAAAAAGCGACAGAGCAGAGAAATTTTCTCTTTTTCGAGTCGTCCAAAAGAAAGCGAAAAAAAAGAGTGCAATTTTTGCCTTCTGAAAAACAAAAAAGCAACAGACAGACACATGAGAGAAGAAAGGGATTTGGTTTATTTTTTAATCAAAAGCAGGTAGATTTGTATCGCAGTGTGGGTTTCGTCTGACACATAAAAACACACACGCAACATATTTAGTACTCAACAAAATGGTTTTTTCTGTCAACCACGCGACGATGACGACGAACACCGCGGCGAAGAACACTTCGAATAATAGTGGTCGCGTGTTGGCGAACAACAGAATGAGGAGAATTCAGTCCTCGCGCGAGGCGACGACGTCGTCTTCGTTCCCATCTTCTTCTTTCATTCATCCGAGAAGAAGACGAAGAATGGTGTCGTCACCATGCATTCCGCGAGGCGCCGCAACGATGAGGATTGGAGAAGGAAGCGAAAGAGAAAAGAGCAAAAGAAGAAGAGGGATGGATGTTGCCGCGACGGCGACGAGTAACGAGACAAACGCGAGTAGTAATAATAATAACGGTGGATACGCCTGGCGTGGGGACCCGATCCCGACGAAATCTTTACCTCTTTTACCGAACGGGAAAGTCGATTACTCCTCCATCGACAAATCGCCGATATCGAAAGTTTTAACGTCCACCATACGGAAACTTCTCGTCCAAGAGGTTGGCAAAGATACCGATCCGAGAGACCACGCGAATTTTGAAGCGTTGATGACGTCGGTGAGAGAAGTGAACGATATGAAAGGGACCGCGAAAGACGTGCAAACGAGAGCGAAGAGGGTGTTTAAAGGGATATTGCCGGCGTTGTACATCGGGTGGATTCCGCCGCTGTGGAAGAAGTTTGTCGATCCAAACGCGCCGAAATGGGTGACGGGGTTTAGTTTCCATTTAGTTTTTATCGTTTTGTTCCCGTGGTTAATGGGGCCGATGGAAGGGGCGGAACACGAGGACGTAAAAGTTCCGGAGAAGTTGAGGAAGACGTTTCCGTTTTTACCGGAAGTGGTGAGCGTGCCGCAAGCGATCAAGGCGGAACGGTGTCGATTTTTGGAAACGAGTTCGTGCGCGTCTGTGTGCGTGAATTCGTGTAAAGTTCCCAGTCAAGAGTGGTTGAGAGAAGACTTTGGGATGAATTTACACATTCAACCGAATTACGACGATTTCTCGTGCGTGTGGAGCTTCAATAAAGCGCCGCCGCCGTTGGAGGAGGACGCGGCGATTTTAGTGCCGTGCTTTTCCAATTGCAACAGCGAGTTCAAAGGCGAAAAGGACGCGTTGAAACAAGTCATGCGGATGAAACGAGGCGTCGGCGTGACTGAAGATGGCGAAAAGGATAAGTACACCGGAGAAACGTTAGAGTCCATCGCGAGAAGAGCGTCGGAACAGGCCATCGCGGAAGCGAACGAATCGTTCGCCGACGGGACCGCTTTCTCCCAAGATACGTTTAAAGAAAGAGTGGTAAAAGTGCAAGAAGGTGGTAAATGCTGGAGCGTGGATGCGGAAAGAGCGAATTTGCGTTAAGATTTGATAAATAGCTATTGCCCGCTATACTACTACTAATACTAATAATTGTATGAATATCTCTCTCTCAGTCTCTCTGAACTTTTACATTCCTCAAATATACCTAGTATTATTGATCTGTGTTTATTCGACAGATGCTCGTGCGCTACGTCAGCTCATCCTCTGACTTCGTTCGATGAATATTCAACACTCGTGTAGTTACGACCAAGAGAAAGTGAACTAAAAAAGGGGGGGGAAATATCTCCCTCTTGGCATGGGAAAAAAGATTAGTCACGTCTGCATTACTTTCGCGCGTATAATACATACACATTTGATATCACGCATCGTTTGAGTCGTTTCAGTCGTTTCAGATCTCATCACAAAGAGAGAGAGAGAGAGAGAGAGAGAGAAGAGCATACGAAAGAATGAGTTTACCGTACGTGGGAGGATTAGCAGCGCTCGGGGCAGCCGCAGCAGCCTCTTCGCAAGGATTGGTTCCAACACGCATGCCTTCGATATCGGACATCCCGACGGATTGGACCGCGGTGATTGACGCTTTCGCGAAAGCGAGAGACGTTTTACCGGCGACGTTGACAGGCGTACTCGGCGGCGCGGGCGTGAAGGAAATCTCTGACACGAACACGACGACCACCACAAACACCGTGACGTTTGAAGGCGGAGGAGGAGGCAAAAACGGATTTTCGGCGACGAGCGCGTTGCAAGTGGCGGCGTTACTCTCCGGCGCGGCGACCGGGGCGATCGTCGCGTATTACGGCACGGATAAGTCCTTGGATAAAGCGAAAGAATTCGCGATTGCGTTTAAGAAGAAGGCGCACTTGTTTGATTTGTGGTTGAAAGAGGTCGTCGTCGACGCGGCGTGGCCGAGTTTGGTCGAGGCGTTTACATTTTTGAAGACGGAAACCGGCAAAGTGTTCGTGTACGTGAAAACATTCACCACGAAGACGTTTACGATGACAAACATGGGCGAGTTGAAGCGAATCGTTTCCGCGGACAAGATTTACAAGGCGAAAGATTCCGTCGTGGTGATGATTACGCCGACGTTGATTGTCGTAAAAAATGTCGCCATGAACGGCGTGGAGAGAGCGACGTTGTTCAGCAAAGCGAGTTACATGAAAGCAATGGCGTTCGCGGATACTTTGGTAAACAAAATGAACAAGAAGTACGAGGAGCAACAAGAGAAGAAAAAGAAAAAGACGAATAAACAACAGCCCCCGCCGCCTCCAAAGACGAAAGCGACGGCGCCGTCGTCCCCGTAGTCCAAAAAATGGCCGACGGCGGATTGAGAAGACGAAAGAAAAAAAACGCTGCTTTTGAACCGTGCGCACATGCACACACACACACGCACATGAATTGAGCGTTTTCGTTTTCCTTGTTATATTATAATACCCCATATACTATCAGTAAACATTCATTTAGTAGTATATAATTCTCGCGCATGTTTTTGCCCTTTTGTGTCCATTGGGGAAAATTCAAAATTCGTCTTCAGAATAAAAGAGAGAGAGACTCTTGCTTGCCACCGCGACGACGCGAAAAGACGATGCACCATCATCAGCATCAGCATCAGCACGGTAATTATAATAATAATAATCACGCCGCGGCAAACAACTCATACTCTTCCTGGCAATCCTCGTACTCTTTAAACGCGTTACCTTTATCCCCGACGGTACGAGCAAAACTTCAATTTTGCGGGTTTAACGCCGTCCAAGATGTCCTCAGACACCACTCGTTACCGGTACAACTGGTAAAATCCGTGCCGTCTTTAACGCTGGATGAAGCGCAGGACGTGCTGAAAGCGTGCAGATGTGGACTTGATGGGTTCGCCTTGCGTGGGGCAAAATCAGCCTCGGAACTGTTGAAGAAAGAACAAGAGCGAATACCACTGATGACGTTTTGCGCTCAAGTGGACGGGATTTTAGGCGGGGGCGTACAAACAGGAGAGATAACGGAGTTTTGTGGCGCCCCTGGAGTAGGGAAGACACAAATCGGGATGCAGTTGGCGGTGTCGGTGCAACTGCCGAAAGAATTTTTCTGCGGGAACGAAGGCGAGTGCGTCTACGTGGATACCGAGGGGAGTTTTACGTGCGACCGGTGCGAGGATATGGCGATTGGCGCGAGGAGGAAATTGGAAGAAAGAGTGCAAGAAATGCGATGTTCGGAGGAGGAGAGGAGAGAGTACGAGGAGTGTTTAGAGAGCAATATGTTTTCTGTGGATTCGATTTTAAAGAGGATACACGTGTTCAGGTGTCACGAGGTGACGGAGTTGTTGGCGTGTTTGGATCACATGCCGGAGTTTGTCAAGGAGCATCCAAAGGTGAAACTCGTGGTCGTGGATTCGATTGCGTTTCATTTTCGACAAGATTTCGACGACATGGCGTTGAGAGCGTCGATTTTAGCGAAAACGACGAACAATTTGATGAGTTTAGCGAAGAAACACGAATTAGCCGTGGTGACTATAAATCAAGCGACGACGAAACCAGGGGGCAGGTTGGCGCCGGCGTTAGGGGAGTCATACGCGCACGCGGCGACGACGAGAGTCGCGTTATCATGGGGCGAGGAAGGAACTAGGATTGCATACGTGGCGAAGAGCCCGAGGTTGGCGAATAGGAAAGCGATGTATACGATTACCAGAGATGGCGTGAGAGATGTGGTACACGCTGCGAGCAAGCGGAAAAAATTCACCTAAAGCCGCCGCGCCGAATGAAACGACGCATCGAATCCAATGTGGACTATATACTATCAAATAGAGCGCTATATGTAGCTAGAACAACATACACTATATACTAATTTTGTAATCTATCATCTACTAGTAATTAATATCTGTACTTCGTCGAGTAATCTTTCGGCGAAATAACTAAACCTTTCCCTCGTCTCGCGCCGCTAAAGACGCACTCCACGATATCGATAAACTCTTGCTTCGAATCCATCGCCCAATTTATCTTGTTATTATTCCCGGTCCCTAAATCAATCATTATGTGTTTATTCCTGAAGAAAAACATGCACGTGCAAGGGTCGTATAACTCGTACATCTCGTTGAAATCGGGAACTTCGTCTATGTCCACGAGATACGCGACCGCGAAGTTTTTGATTTTCTCCGCGACGTTTGAGAGAATTTCGTCTTGTCTCATGCACGTCTCGTCGCCGTCGCGGCCGAATCGGAGTATGACGACGCGATCTTCCTCGGACAAGATCGCTTGGTCCACGTGCCACCCGGTGTGCAGGTGAGGGAGGAGGTAGGACATTTTTTCTGTCGTTGTTGTTGTTCTTTTAAAAGACGGACAAAAAGTGTATGATGAGAATGAAAGTGTGGAGCGTTGGGGATGTTCTTCGATGTGATGTCTCGTGTAAATTGTATCAAAATTCTCTCTTCAATTTTATCTGTGTTTACTGCTCTTCTTCTTCCTCTTGTCACCTCTCCTGTCCTCGTCGCTGGCTTCCTCGTCTTCCTTCCTCGCTTTTTCTTCCATTTCGTCCCAATCCAAAACTTCTTCGTCGTCTTCGTCGTCGTCGTCCTCATCCGCGCTGGCGTCTTCGTCCTCGTCGTCTTCGTCGTACATGGACTCGCTTTCGGATTCTGATTCCGATTCGTCTTCGTCCGAGGACGGTTCGAATTCAGACTCTGGGTCGGAGCCTTCGGCGTCTTCTTCGTCCGAGGACGGTTCGTTGTTCAAAAACTCCCATCCTCCGGCTTCTAACCACGACTCCGGGTCTTCTTTGATTTGCCTCAACAGCGGCTTCCAGTTCAAGTTCGCTTTCCCTTCGTAGTATTTCACTTCTAAAGTCGTCAGCCATTGCTTGATGTTGTCGAGATTCTTCGAGGGGATCTGGTCGATTCTGTGGACGTCTTTGTTGAAGTCTTTGAAGATGATGGCCATGTCGAAGTTTTTCAAGTGGTAACCGACGCGTTCCAAGTTGACGATTTCGATATCTTTCGCGTGGATGACCAACGGAGGGAACTCGATGAGTTCGACCAAGCACGAGGCGGTCGGGACGATTCTCGCGGTAGATTTGTACGCGACCCCGTCGAAGGCTAAATCGTGGTACGGGGAATCAAACTCTAAGCCCATGTTCGGGAAATCCTTCTCCCAGATTTCCTGGACGCGTTTGCAAAACTGCGCGAATTCTTTTTGCACTCGTTTCTGCCTCTCGCGTTCGCGCTGTTCTTCCTCGATTTCGTCCGGATCGTACATGTTTTTGCGACTGCCGTCCAAATTTTCCGTCGCCTCGATGACTTCTTGATAAAATTGAACGTCGTGCGTTTTCTTTTTTCCAATCATAATCGGGTCTTTCAAGTGGAAGTGAATGAGCGTCTTCACTTCCTTCTTGGCCGGTTGGAAGAAGCACGAGCGGATGTTCTCGTACATGATGTCCACTTGTTCGTCCATTTTAGCACCAATGTATCGCAAACCGTTCGCGTGCGCTTCGAGAGTGCCCGCTTTACGTCCACCTCTACCACCGAAAGTTGGGAGCATCCACAAACCAGTCAAGCGGTGGACTCTCCCGCTGGTGAGCTGCAACTTGGCTTGTCGGACCAACGTCGCGCGTTCGGCGCGTTCGGTTTCTCTCGCGACGACGTTTCTTCGCAGCGTCTTGATTTCATTCACCACAAAGTTGGCGTGTCGCGGATCGCTCGATCTATACGAAAGCTCTTTTAAGAAGATATTGTTCGGAAATCGAATGGCGGGTAAGTATCCGGCGTTTGCGGCGGCCGAGGCGCCCATCGGGACTTGAAAGTTGATCCGAATGAAACTCGCGCCGGCGTCTTGGGAGACGGAACACGATTTGATCGCCAACACGTGGAATGGGACGAGCATACCGCAAACCGGGAGTAAAACCGCCTCGCGATCGTTGTCTACCGCGATGACTAACTCTTTACGAGGCGCGGGAACGTCCGTGACGGATTTGTACGCGACAAAATCCGCCGAAGCGCCGGCGCCTTTCCCGCCTTTTTCGACGTCGTTTTGCGCGTTCATCAATCGGTCGTACGTTTCGGCGTTTTTCTTGTCCGCCAAGGCTTTTTGTTTACGCTGACGATCGGCTTCGGCTTTGGCCGTGACGGCTTCGTCACCTCTCGTTTTCGCGTCGAGAATGACCCCACCTCTGGCGCCGGTATTCGCGATATCTTTATCCTCCTCGGCGCCGTCGTCGTCGTCTTCTTCGTCGGATTCGTTGACGGCGTAGGAAACGTCCGAAAGTTTCTTCGTGTTTTTCGTGAGCTCTTTGTTCGCAATACCATCCGCGGTGACTTGCACGGAATCCGCGATCATAATCGCGTAGTGTCGAGACTTGCTTTTCTCGTCCGCGGAGGTTTCTTCCAAACCGTTTACGCCCAACGCGACGTTAAAAATCATCCCCTCCTCGATCGCGCTTTCGCACTTTCCGGAGAGCATATAGAAGGCGTCTTTAAACTCCAAGCCTAAGATAGACCCGACGTTCTTGTTCAATTTTGAACTCAAATTCATATCCTTCAACTTTTCGTTCTCTTTTTCCGCCTCTTCCAACGCTTTTTGCGCAGCCGCGTACACGTCTTTACACAACTTCCCCGGTTTTAGAGCCTCGACGGCGGCGTCTTGCGCCTTCAAACACGCCTCGTACACCGCCTCTTGCGTTTCCGTCGGATCGATCAAATACGTTCTCCCGATATTCGCGCAATACTGCGTGTGCCTCGCACCTAACGAAACGTGAATAACCGCCGGCGTCGATCCAAAGTGTAACTTCTTCTCGGAACATACCGCGTTGTACTTCAAATCGTACTCGCCGCCGGATTGAAAAATCGGCGGGTAGCAAATATCCACGTCTTCGTGACTAATATCTTTCAACCCTAACGTTTTCCCCGGCGCTAAAATCGCATCCTCGGTTTTCTCGCTCAACTTGACGTGCGAAATCTTCAACTCGTCTTCAATCGCGTTCTCCACTTCGCTCACCGCAAACTTCATCGCCTCCGAGCACAACTTCACGGCGTCGTCGACGAATTTCATCTCCTTCTGGTCTTTCTTCGATAAAACGCACGCGATCCCGGACGTCGCGTCCGCGAACTGCTCTTTTCCTCCAAGTTTCTCCACCGTCGTTTGCATCAAGTTCCCTTCGTTGAGCTCTTTCGAGCACGCGCCTATTTTCGTGCACTTCTCTTTTAAAATTGTCACCAACGCGTCCACTTGTTGCGAACCGTCTTCGTGCTTCGGTTTCGAATGCACTCGCAGCGTCCCACCAATCGCTCGTTCAATCGTTTCTCTCGCGTTTTCTAACAGCTTCGCTTTCTTCCCGCTCGCGATCGCGTGCATTTCATTTCCATTTGTTTCTCCTCCTTTATTAATGAACGCAATCACCGTGTCCGGTAACTCGTACGAGAACAGCCAAATCTGAAGGCTGACTGCTTTTAAGTATCGAAGTTCTTCCTCTTTGTTCGCCCCGGAGCCTATGAGGAGTGCGTCTGCGTCGTTGAATAACTGATGATTCTCATTCGAATTCCATATTGTATATAAAGATTTCAGTCGCGAACCGCACGCGTCCAAGTCCACCGAAGGTCCTTTTTCGCTCTTCTTTTGTTGTTCGTTTGAAGACATGGTATATATTCTTCCAAAAGTGCTTTTATCTCTCTCTCTGTGTAAAGAGCGCGTTGCAAAAGAGAGAAAAGACAGGAAGAATTTTTGAAGAGGATCTGCCCTTTTTTTGCTTCTCTCTTCTCGAAGAAAATCAAACGAAAAAAGAAGAGAAAAGACGTTTTTTGAATTTTGACGCCCAATTAAGTTCATTCAAAAAGAGCTCAAAATGTTAAAAGCACAAACAGTTGTGTTCTTTTTCACACGCGCGTCAGTCTTAAAACGCAACGGAGAATATGGCTTCTAAAATGTCTTTGGACGGTGGTGTCGGTGGTGTCGTTCGAAAACAAACTGCTTCTTCCTTTAAAGATGGGTATTATCATCGAAAACGCGTTCAAAAGAGAAATGATGGGAAACGAGAACAACAGAGACACTTTTCACGTAACAGCAACAGACGAATGATGCGAATGATGACGACGAGGAGTTCGTTGAAACGTGATGAAGATGCGGCTAAAATCACGACCGAAACAAAGACAACAACCAGAGAAGAACGAGGAGAAGAGACGAAAAGGTCTAGAAGACGAAAGGCGTACGTGGACGGCGCGAACGTCTGTTGGGCGTATTGCGCGGCGTTGAGAGCCTCGAACAACGCGTTGGCGAAGATTCCAATCTCTACCGCCTTGACCGTGGTGTGTCGCTATTTTCAGGAGGTGGAAGAGTTCGAAGAGGTGGTCGTGTTCGCGCCGAAAAATTACGCGAGAGGGAAGTTAAACGGCCTGTGCGACGGAGGGAGTTTACGTTTGTTACATCCAGAGAAAGTTCAATACGTGGGCGAGAACGAATGGGAAAACGTGTATTTGCGACAGATGGTCGACGACGGCGTGTTGAAGTTGATCGATCGACAGAACGACGTGCGAGGGAGGAGCGCGGACGATTTAGCGATTTTGGACGAGGCGTTTGAACATTCAATCAACGAGCGACACAACACCGTCGTCGTCGTGTCGAACGATAAGTACGAAGGACACTGTCCTTCGAGCGCGAGCGGCGATAAGAAAGCTTTTAGAGATTGGTTGAAAAGAACGAGGAAAGGGTACGAGTTTGACATTGCGAAATTCGACGTCGCGACGGTGGAGAAAGAAAAATGGCCGAAAGTTGGCGCGATGAATGGAAATTTACAATGCCCGGATGGCTTCGATGAGTGGGTTGAAGATGAGCACGCGTGGGGGAGTTCGCGCCCGTGGTCCAAGGAAACGACCTGGACTGAACGTAAACTTTTTTCGAGGAAGAAGAAGAAACGACGAAGAGGTGGTGTGGGAGGGTCTAGAGTCGCAGCTGAGCCGCCCGGGCTTCAGAGTAAGAACGAAGACGGGGAAGTGTTTCCCCACCACGTTTTGCCACTCGGCTCTTTGAACGTGACTTTCACCTTGAAACAATAGAACGCATGATGTGTAAAATATAGTAAGGCTGGATTTTTTATAAACTCTCCTCGTAAACTTCGGTAACTACAACGCTCTAAAAACTAATGATGATATAAACAATGTGTGGATAATAATAAAACAAAATGAACAAATAATTTGTTCATAAATAATAACGTTTGATGTGTTATTTGATGCATTAATGCTGCGGGCGGTGTCCCGGGTGCTCGTCCGGAGTCGCCGCCATCGCAGCCGTACCTTCTGGCGTCAAAAAGTGGTTCGGGTACGTCGCGGACATTTCCTTCAAGCGAATTTTCGCCACAGGGTTGTTCATGTGCCATAAGCACGGCGCTTTGCCGGTGTACTTGTAATATACCTTTTCTTTACTGTCCTTCCCGGTATCAGCGACCGGGCATCCGTTCGTGCTGAACAAAATAGAACCGTCCGCGTCTAATTTGTGCCGTCGATCGCCTTGTCGCAACTTGGCCATGTTGTAAGCGTTCAAACATAACTGGTCGTCAAAGCCACGTAATCCAGCGTATTTTCCGTTCCAATCCGCGTCGGTCGCTCCGTCTGGTCGGCATTGGTATCCCCACTCTCCCGGCCACTCTTCGGTGGAAAATTTATTCATTCTCTCCTCCGTGCTCGAAATGTATTCCAAAAGCGCCTCTTTCCTCGCCATCCACCCGCCGGCGTTCGGCCAACCGTTCGGAATGTCGTTTTTGTTGATTGGCGTGACACCTTCTGCCATGCCAATATCCCCGAACGAGTGCGACAATTCATTCTTCAACGCCTTTTCCGAGTCGCGCTTGAAATAATCAGAAACTTCCGGCCACAACTGCGTCTCGCCGCCAAAGACCATATCCGCTTCCGCTTTCGTGAATCTGTCCTTAAATTCAGACGCGCTGCATTGCAAAAACACGTCCGAGGCGTCCGCGACGACCACGATCGGATTTCCCGGCATCGCGTGTAACGCCGCTTTCAACCCGATGACTTTATCCGCGAACCCGTGAAACTGCGTCCCTTCTCCGGAAATAACCATCTCCAACCCGTTCTTTTTCGCGGAATCGTAAATGACCCACCCGAAGCTATTCATATCCGTCGCGTGCGCAGTCACCACCACGTCTGCCGAATCCGCTCCCGCCGTCTTAAACACCGGCATGGACTTCTTCGGATCGCCTTGTCGTTGCTTCGCCTCGGTGAGCTCCTCCTGGGTGATGTGACCTTTCTCTACGGATTCGCCATCGAATCGGAAAAACGGCGCGTCGTGCCACTTCGTGTCCTGGAAAAACGCGTACGGGATTTCCATGCGCTGCCCGGGAAAGTTGTTGTTGTTCAAATCGTAGTTGTCCCCTAAGAACGCCGCGCTGTCTTTCGCGTAAATCGGGTCCGTCGCTGACGATCGTCTTCGCAAAAACGACGAAAACGCAACGCCGTTGTTGGTATCGACGTACCCGGACTTATTCAGCAAAGCCACGGAGCCGAGAATGCCGCAGGTAATAACCGCTCCGGTGGAGAGTTTCGCAGCGATCGACCCGAACTTTGTCGAAATCGTCGACGACGTCGATGATGCCGGGGACGGTGGCTTCTTCTCCGCCAACAGTTTGGATTTCTCCGTCGGTAAATTCATCATCTTTTTCTTAGTGTATCGATCGATTAATTTATCAGCGTAACGATGAAACGATGCGTCTCTAAGCTTCGATGCTACACTCAGTTTATACGAGAGAGAGAGGAAACGATGCTACCACGTGTTACAAACAAACAACGAAAAGTGCGTTTGAAAAGTGCGGTGATTTAAAATCTAATTTTACTCATCAACAAAAGGGTGTTACAGAGCAGCAGCCAATTTTTCTCAAAGAAACGACCAGGCGAGTCCCCACCTTCGGGTTTTCCCTTGCACGAACGCCGTCTCGCGAAGTTTCGTCGTCTCTTTCATCTCTCGCAAACATTTTTTAGCCATCTTTAAAGTCGCTTTCGCGCCGACCATGGTGGTGAACCATCGAACTCGATGTTGGTTTTCTTCGCCTTTTGAGGAATTGAGGGAAAGCGCGACCTGGCGAGACTCGAGAATCATTCGCCGGACGAAACTCGATTCGCCACCTCGGTAACTGTTCTCTTTCGTAGTGCCTCCAAAATTTGTTCGCGGATTTTGGGAGGATTCGGACATGGTGTTGAAGAATGGTGGGTTGCACACGGTGAAATCGATGCGCTCTTCCTCGAAGAGGTCGAGGTCGAGGATGGGTTGGTCTTCTTCCTCTTCGGCGTCTTCGGCTTCTTCTTCTTCGCGAGTGACGCCGCTGCTCCTTTTTTTCGCGACGTCCCGAATGCTAATCCATCTTCTACTTCTACCGCTACTACAATTACTGTGCGTATTATTGTTCTCTGCGGCGACGACTTGTTCAGTCGTCTCTTCGTCCTTACAACAACGCTCCGACGCGCCCGCCGCCAGACAGTTCCTCCGAGCGCTCTCAACCGCTTCCTCGGTGATATCGGTGCCGAACATATCCCACTTCGGATGTCTCGACGTGAACAGCAGAGCGAATATTGCCGACGCCCCGGTTCCAACGTCCACGCCGCGCACGTTTTCTTCCTCTATTTGCACGCCGTCCTTCTCTAACAGACTTTCCACCCACTCGCAATAGTTTCTTCGTTGCGTAAAGCCAGGGACGAGGTGGCCTTTCGGTATGGACCAATTTTTCACGCCAATCTCTTCCAGTAAAGCTCGGCACAAATCGTGCGTCGCTTGCCAGGAGGTGAAATCGATGAAAACTTTATCCATCTCGTGGCTCTTATTCTTCTTTTTCGTCCTCATCGCGTGTCTCGCGAAATAGTCGTACTTTCCCGCCAACCGAGCGAAATCCGGTCGTTCTTTTTTCCCCCGCTGATGATGATGATGCTGGTCATCCCGTTTCCGTTTCCCCGACCACGACGATGGCTCCTCTGGCCTAATCATCGTATCATCGTCATCATCGCTTTTACGCGTCATCATTGAATAAAGTCACTCATTTGCGTGATACTATTTGAGGAGTGTATATATGACGAGAGAGAACACAAAACTTTAACGTGAGACTCTCTACTCGTGTAATGTGCACTCTGTGTGTTCGTGTGTTTCGAGTGTAACTGAATTTAGCAGTTTTGTGCAAACAAAAAGGAGAAAAAGAAGAAAAAAAAACAAAAATCTTTCAACAACTCTCGACAGTCCTTAAAAAAAAACTAAAATTCAAATTGGAACCAACCCTCTCTCTTTTGTTTCATCACATTTCATCTTTGCTGTTCGCGCAGGAGAGACAGAGAGGTTTTTTGTCTGAAACCACAAAAGCAACTTTACCACCACGCGCGACTCCGTGAGAGAGAGAGAGACTTCTTACACACATCTCTCTCTTCTGTGTGTATATTTACTTTAAAAACGTAAAGTCTTCTGTGTTTTGGGTAAAAGATAGTAAATTCTTTTTTCAAAAACCGATCGTGTTTTTGTGTTCATCATCAACGCGCGAAAGCTTCGAAGAAGAAGAAGAAGACAAAGAAGAAGAAGAAGACAAAGATGCCGGTGTTAGACTCGTCGAGCGACGACGACGTCCCGCTGGCGATGAGAGCACAAACAGCAGCAGCGACGACTGCGCCTCCTGCTGAAAAGCCAGCATCGGTCGTCGGGGTGGTGAAACCATACGTTGCGCCTCCGATTCAATCCTCCTCTGTGCCAACTGCTCCTGCTCCTGCGGCGACCGCTTCGGCTTTTGTTCAGAAACCTGCCGTAAAAGCTTTTGGCGACGACGACGCGTTAGTAAAACAACCAGCGGCAGTCGCGAAGACGATGGCTCCAGCTGGGGTTGCCGCGTCGAACGGTGGTGCAAATAATAATGGTTCAGGATTTGTCATCCCGAAACGTCCTCGAGCGGATTCGAGCTCGAGCGACGACGACGTGCCGTTAGCGCAAAGAGCGAAAGCGGTCGAACGGACGAAAATACTTCCACCGACGGCGCCAGCCGCCGCCGCTGGTGGTACTGGTGGTGCTGGTGGTGGTGGAGGAGGAGGAGGAGGAGTGGTTATTCCGAAAGCGAAACCGATGGTG